>Ga0307419_10000275_pt1 | contig 25022 bp, 20 predicted proteins | sample SalMarWE160230MG_2_FD_202512 | JGI IMG/M metagenome (GOLD analysis project Ga0307419, IMG submission 202512) | Salt marsh sediment microbial communities from the Plum Island Ecosystem LTER, Massachusetts, United States - WE1602-30 | ecosystem: Environmental > Aquatic > Marine > Intertidal zone... | reverse complement strand
TAAGCTTTTTGTCTCTTGTTCGTGCCATGGCAGTCTCTCCTTTTATTATAGGATAGTATCGGCATGCGGGATGGATATGCCTGTTTTGGTATAGCACCAAAAAGAAGATGTTGTCAATTTGGAAAAATGTTATGTCAGCTAAGAATTAAATCCATCCCACGCTGCAAGCAGCAGGGAATTCAAAATTAAAAAATGAATCATTTTTATTATATTTTCGGTTAAAAATGAGTAGCTAAAAACAGGACTATCTGAATCTCTTAAAATAGCTCGGCACCAGAAATTACTATATTTCGTTAAGCACGGCGAAAGAAAAATTCAGTTCAATGGATTTATCGATCTCCTTTATAGAGCCTGTGAAAAAAAATCATTACTAGAAATATTATCTCCCACTTATTCACTATGCTATAATTATTATTCTTGTTTGTAGGAAATAAACGATTTATGAGTAATGAAATGCACTTTTAAAAAATTCCTAAAAAATATAATAAAAACTTGACAATAAACTAGTTTTATAGTTTAAAAGGACTAACCTTAGGAGATTATACCTTATGCCTATGTTGACAAAAGAAATTATTTCTGGTTTTACATACATAAATCGAGGTCGCGTTTCCGACGAAATCATCAAACAGATAAAGGAGTTGATCTTTAACGGGGACCTGACCGTAGGAGATCAGCTACCCACTGGGAGAGATCTTGCCAAGCAACTGGGTGTGAGTCGTGTGCCGGTGAGGGAGGCGCTGTTCAGCCTTGAAAAGTCCGGATTGTTGACCATTAAAAGGGGCACTGGGGGTGGTGCCTTTGTATCTGATCCAAACATAGACCCCTTTGGAGAATTCTTTGCTCTCATGTTGCAGTTGGGCAAGGCAAGTGTGCAGCATCTCACAGAAGCACGGCTGCTCATTGAACCGAATGTAGCCAAGCTCGCTGCAGAAAGAGCCACTGTTGATGATCTGAAAAGGATTGAAAAGACAATACAACAATATGAGGATGCGGTGAATAAGAGGGATGAAAGAAGGTTTGCAGATATGAGCTTCCACATAAGCCTTGCTGAAGCGTCAAAAAACATAGCAATGGGCCTTACTGTAAGGGGATTAATGCTTCTCCTGTATAAAACTGTTCGTGGGCTCAATCTACTCATGGATGATAGGCAAAGTGTTATCAATGACCATAAAGTAGTTCTTGAAGCAATCAAAGCTTGTAATCCTGAACAGGCTTTTGAAAGCATGGAAAACCATGTTAAAAAAATGGCAACACTTTGGAAAAAATAGGGAATAACAGGTATGTTCTGGCAAGACTATGTTAGAGTCGAATCGGTCGATGAAGCGCTTGATAATTTGTGCCGTCTCAGCGGTGATGGCAGAATCATAGCAGGCGGCACTGATCTCATTCTACAGTTGAGAGCGGGACAAAAAAAAACGAGGTGTCTTATGGATATCTCCTCAGTGAATTCATTATGTGGTATTACCCACAAAAATGAAAAAATTATTATAGGGGCTGCAACAACCCATTCCCAGATCAGCAATTCCTCGCTCCTCTTCACAAACGCCCCTTTGCTGAGTCAAGCGTGTAGTCAGATAGGCTCACCGCAAATACGCAATATCGGTACCATAGGGGGGAACATTGTCAATGCCCAACCTGCTGCGGATTCTGTCATTGCCCTTCTGGCTCTCGATGCCACCTGCATTATCGTGTCCAAAGATGGTCTAAGGGATATGCCGATAGAGACACTCTTTTCTGGGCCAGGAATTTCTACTATTGACAGCACGCAACACATAGTGACCGAGATACATTTTGATACGGTCTCTTCTTCAGCAGGGAGCGCCTTTTGTCGCCTTAGCCGTCGTAAAGCGGGCAGCCTCCCAATTCTCAATTGCGGAGTTTGCCTACATTGGAATAGCGAGGAGAATACGATAACACAGCTTCGCATTGCTATGGGTCCTGTTGCTCCAACACCGATGCGCCTGTATGAAACCGAGAAGGCATTTACTTCCGATACCTTCTCTATGAAACTGATGCAAGAGGTCTTAAACAAGACCCCTGAGGAGATATGTCCTCGATCAAGTCTACGGGGAGGAAGAGAATACCGTAAGGAAATGGCAAAGGTACTCGTCAAGAAGGCAATGTTAAAGGCTCTCGAGATAGCGGGATGGAATAATGGCGGATAGATCCAAAAAGACCATCAGCGTAACCGTGAATGGTGCTGAGCATACCCTAACCATTCCCCCTGACCGCGTGCTTCTTGATATGTTACGGGAGGACCTTGGGCTGACCGGGACGAAAAGGGGATGCGGAAACGGGGAATGCGGAGCCTGTTCTGTGATCATGGATGGAATACTGGTAAACTCTTGTCTGGTCCCTGCGATGAAGGCTAATGGCAGCGAAATCTTAACGGTTGAGGGGTTAGGTGATGAAGGAGGTTTGCATCCAATACAGGAGGCTTTTTTGGAAAAAGGTGCTGTCCAATGTGGATTTTGCACTCCCGGAATGCTGCTCGCGGCCAAAAACCTTCTCGATCAAAACCCCCATCCCTCAATTGAGGAAATAAAGAAAGCCATCTCAGGTAATCTATGTCGCTGTACAGGCTACACAAAAATTATAGAGGCGATAGAGTCTGTGAATAGAGCCGACTAAATTGGCTACAAATACGGGAGCGTATTGGCAAATGGAGGCTAACTGATGAAAGATTTAAGACAGTGGATTGAGACCCTTGAGCGTGAGGCCTCTAAAGAATTGGTCCGAGTAAAAAAGGCGGTTGACCCCAATAAATTTGAGGCTACAGCAGTGATCGAAAAACTGGAATCTGAGGGACGTTTCCCTGCGGTACTGTTTGAGGCCCCTAAAACCCTTAGAGGTGAAAATTACGGGTTTAAACTGTTGATGAATACGTTTGGGACCTTTTCAAAAATGGCTATGGCTCTTGATCTTCCACCTGATACACCGAAGAAACAGCTTATGGAGGAAATCCTCAAAAGGCAGGATTGGGAAAAAGAACCTGTCATTGTTGCACCGCAAGACGCTCCAGTTAAGGAAAACACGCTGTCAGTAAAGGATTTGGATCTTAATATATTTCCAATTGTTAGGCATGTCGAGATGGACGGAGATCGCTATTTTTCGCCGATCGTGGCAGCAAAAAACCTCACAACAGGACGATACAACATCTCCTGGAATAGAATGATGTACCTAGACTCACAACATCTGGCCATTTATATGTCTCCTCGACATCTCTGGTCATACTTTGCTGAAGCCGAACAGACCCGCAAAAATTTGCCTATCGCAGTGGTGTTGGGTCATCATCCTGCCTTTCATATGACCGGTGCGCTTCTCACCCCACTTGATCGAGATGAGTACAAGGTTGTGGGTAGCTTTCTCGGAGAGAACATCAGAATTACCCCCTCACTTTATTACGGGGACAATCTGTATATTCCAGCGGATGCCGAGATAGTGATTGAAGGGGAAATCGTTGCAGGGCAACGGACAGTAGAAGGCCCCTTTGGGGAATACACAGGATACACCGGCCCTCAACGTGTGTCCTGGCTTTTTGAAGCCAAGGCCGTGAATTTCCGATCGGATGGAATCATAATAGATATATTTCCCTGTAAAACCGAGCACATGAATGCCCATCTGCCTATAGAGGCCAGCACCCTCAGGACAATGAGAGAAGCAACCCCTAATGTTATTGACACCAGCTGGGTGGATTCAGGAGGCCCTCTGACCATCATTATCCGAATGAAAAAAAAGGTGGAAGGAGAACCCATTCGAGCTGCCATGGCAGCTTTCACCGCGAGCAACTTCATCAAAATTGCTATCGTTGTTGATGAAGATATCGATCCAACCGACTTGAAACAAGTAATGTGGGCCTTATCTACCCGAGTCCAACCAGAGACTGATATACAGAGCCTAAAAGGCCTGCAAGGGCATGTGCTTGACCCCTCCCTCAGACATGAGATCAAAGGGAGTGGGATGATTATAGATGCTACCAAGCCTCTGGATCGTCCGTTTCCTCGAAGAGGACTGGTTCCGGAGGAAGCCTTACGCAAGGTATCCCTAAAAGACTATCTCGATGAATAACATGTGATGGAGGTATACAATGAATATCTTTTACATAACCTGCCCTAAGTGCTTCAGAGAGTACTACGGTGATGTCTCGCTTCTTTCTTTGGATGTAGAGCTACATTGTCCATTTTGTGGATCTTATTTCAAGCCGGACGAGGCAGAGAAAATTGCCACTGCTGATCAAAATGCGTCGTCCATTGTTCAGCTGAGCAAAAATAAAAGCTTTTATAAACCAGCTGAAAAAAAAGATAACGGGGCAAGATAGCTATGTTACAAACGGTTGGTAAGCCCGTTCTCAAAGTCGATGCTGAAAAAAAACTCAGGGGAAAGGCATTGTATTCCGCTGATATGAGCTTTCCGGATATGCTTTGGCTCAAGGTTCTGAGAAGCAGCGTGCCGAGGGCACGCATAGAAGACATAGATACCAGCAAAGCTTTAGACCTCCCTGGCCTGAAAGGAATTTTTACGGCTCAAGACATACCAGGGATTAATCGTGCTGGCCCCAGGGTAAAGGATGAATATCTTCTGTGTAAAAATGAGGTTAGGGCCATTGGAGACCCAATTGCATTGGTTGCAGCAAACTCTGAGAAGATAGCCCTTGAGGCGATCAGGCTCATACAGATCCATCTCGAGGAACTCCCTCCTATTTTTACTATCGAAGAGGCAATGGACCCAAAAGCGCCGGAGATTCACGAAGGGGGAAATATCGTCAAGGTAAGGACCGTTCGACATGGTGACGCTGACAAAGCACTCAGCACAGCTGATATTGTTATCTTTAATACCTACCGTACGCAGATGATTGAGCATGCCTACCTGGAACCTGAAGCAGCGGTAGCAGCTTATCAGGGTGGAAAATTGACGATCTGGACACCAAGCAAGTATATCAATGCCGATCATGTGGAACTGGCTGCCATACTCAACCTTGATCCAGAGCACCTCAGGCTTATCCTATCTACAGTTGGGGGGTATTTCGGTGGTAAATCAGGAGTGTGTCCATCCTATTACTGTGCCCTTGCTACCTACCTCACAAGGCAACCTTCTAAGATGGTGTATACAAGAGAGGAATCGTTTATCTCTTCTACCAAACGGCATCCATATATCATTGAGCATACCCTCAGTGCCCGCCAGGATGGAAGACTTGTTGCCGCAAAAATCAAGATACTGGCAGATGTCGGGGCATATACAGGCTTCAGCCCCTCTGTGATATCGCGATCGGCTGTTCACGCTGGCGGGCCCTATGACATCCCGAATGTTTTTGTAGATGCGTATGGTGTCTACACCAATAATCCCAATGCTGGGGCAATGCGCGGATTTGGTGTTCCTCAAGTGGCCATAGCCCATGAGACCCAAATGGATCTGCTTGCTGAACGACTTGAAATGGATTCCATCGAGATTAGAAGGTTAAATTGCATAAAGAAAGGCTCACATACCATAACAGGCCAACGGCTTGAACACAGTATAGGGCTTGAAAAAACCTATGAAGAAATACGCCGGTATCTGAAAAATAGCAACCAAGAGTGGCATTACGCCAATGCCAAGCACCTGTACGGATGGGGAGTCGCCTCCATGATTTATGGTATCGGATCAACCGGAATCCCAAATCCCGCTGAAGTCAAATTTTCATGTAAAAAGGATGGGATCATACAGTTGTTTGCCGGTGTATGCGATGGAGGCCAAGGGTCTGCTACTGTCTTGAGTCAAATAGGGGCGGAAAGTATAGGGGTTCCGTTAGAACGAATCCGATTTGCTGGAACGGACACAGACATCACACCAGATAGTGGAACCTCCACGGCGAGCAGGCTGACCTATGTTGTAGGGCGTGCTGTGCTTGAAGGAGGCAAAGAGCTCAGGAATCGCTTTATCCATTATGCTGCTCGCCTCTTACAATGTAATGAACAGGCAGTGAGGTTCGAAAACAATGAGTTTTTTACTCACACAAGGAAGAAAATTATCAGTTTCAATGAGCTGGTCGATCATGCTGCAAAAGAGGGGATTTCCTTTCAATCAACGGGTTACTTCGATCCTGATATCACTCGGCTCGATCCCGACTCGGGTCAAGGAATTCCTTACGGTACGTATGCCTTTGCAACTCAAGCTGCCTTGGTGAAGGTGGATAAGGAGACTGGGCAAATGGAGGTAGTAAAGGTGATAGCTGCCCATGATGTGGGTCAAGCCATCAACCCGAATACTGTAGAAGCCCAGATAGAAGGCGGTGTGGTAATGGGGGTTGGATACGGAACAATGGAGAGCGTGGTTGTTGAGCAAGGCAAGATCCTGAACCCCAATTTTCATGAGTATCTGATCCCGACCGCCATGGATATACCTGAAATCACAACAATCATTGTTGAAGACCCTGAGCCCTCGGGACCTTATGGAGCGAAGGGGATAGGGGAGCCAGTCCTCATCCCAACTGCCCCAGCCATCCTCAATGCCGTTGCCAAGGCAACAGGCTGTCATTTCTTTGAGATCCCTTTGACCGCAGAAAGGGTGTGGGCAGCTATGAAAGAGGGTGAAAGAAAACAGGATAGGGGCTAAGAGCTTTGAGGCCGCATTGGCGTGGTTTCCCGCTTGTTGAAGTCTAAGAAAATACTGCGCGCAAGCTGAAACCTGAGTGATTATTAGAAAAAAGAGGGGGCGTCTTGACCGAACCGTATACCTGGCGGGATTTTTGGTCTAAAAGGGCCTGGTACCAGCGTATGGCTGCACTGGTGGCAGTAACGTTGGCCATCTTTCAGATCTATACGGCAATCTTTGGCGCCTTTGATGCCCTTATACAGCGAGGTATTCACCTCGGTCTGGGGTTAATTCTGGTGTTTTTGGTTCACATCTCAGGCGCAAAGAAAAAGGGTAAAACAAGACCTAACTGGCTGGATTGGTGCTTTGTGGCGCTATCCATAGGTACCATTACCTATCTCTTAGGCAACTATGAATGGGTTATGGTGGAACGTTTCAGGCTGATCACTCCCCTAGCATGGTATGAAAAATTCTTTGGGGTAGCAATAATCATTTTGGTGCTTGAGGCCACCAGGCGTGTGTTTGGCAAGGCCCTTTTTTATGTGGTAGTTGCATTTCTCATCTATCCCTTTATTGGCCCGTACTTACCAGGATTTCTTTACACATCACCAATCCAGTGGACGGATCTTGTGGATTTCAACTACCTGTCACTCGGAGGAATCTTCGGTATTCCCTTGGGGGTTTCAGCGACTGTGATAGCTCTCTTCATTATATTCGGTGCCGTCCTTATGCACGGCGGGGGTTCCTATTTGTTCAGCAACATCGCCGCCGGATTGACTGGCCGCATGTCTGGCGGGCCGGCAAAGGTGGCGGTAATAGCAAGCGCCTTGATGGGTACCATCACAGGTAGTGGTGCTGCAAACGTGGCTACCACAGGCAGCGTAACTATCCCTATGATGAAAAAAGCGGGATACAAAGCCGAATTTGCCGGGGCGGTTGAGGCCGTGGCCTCTACCGGTGGACAGCTCATGCCTCCTGTGATGGGCGCCGCCGCTTTTGTCATGTCAGCCTTTAGTGGTATTCCTTACAGAACCATCATTTATTATGCACTTTTTCCTGCCATTCTCTTCTTCGTGTGCACCTTTGTTACGGTTCACCTTGAAGCCAAGCGCCTCAATCTACCGGGTATGGAACCGGAAACGACTGTGCGAGATACCCTAAAGAGTTACGGACACATGATTCTCCCTATTGCGGTTTTGGTCTATCTACTGGTTGCCGGCTATACTCCGCGACTTGCCGGTGGCTACGGTATTATAAGCGCTCTGGTGGCCTGTCAACTCCGATCTACAACGCGTCTGAGTTTCTCTGGTCTCCTTGCTGCCCTTGAAGATGGGGCAAAGGGGATGCTGATCGTTCTTGTCTCTACGGCAGCGGCTGGCATCATTGTGGGCTCCGTTGATATCACAGGTCTCGGAAACCGTCTGGGCAGCGTCTTCATTGATCTAGCTGGTGGAAATCTGTTCATAGGTCTTATTCTCGGTATGTTCGTAGCATTGCTTCTGGGTTTGGGCATACCGACTACCCCCGCCTATATTGTTCAGGTGGCCACTGTAATCCCTGCCCTGATTGACCTAGGCCTGCCTGATTATGTAGCCCATCTTTTTGCCTTCTACTATTCCTGTCTGTCCCTAATTTCACCACCTGTTGCTGCCGCGGCATTTACCGCGGCGGCTATTGCCAAGGCCGATGGCTGGCGCACGGGATGGCTGGCCACCCGTATAGGGATTGTGGCCTTTATTGTCCCAATCATGTTTGCCTATGATCAGTCCCTTTTGCTGGTAGGTCCAGTTTGGAAGGTTATTGTTGTCATGCTCACTGCCTGTCTTGGCGCATGGTGCCTAGCTGTAGCAGGGGAGGGGTATTTGCTGCGGAATCTCAAATGGTACGAACGAATCATCTCCTTAGCTGCAGCGCTTCTGTTAATCTATCCATCGGCGAACTATAGTTTGGTTGGGGGGATTCTGTTTGTTCTCTTACTCTTTGGGCAACGGCATGGGCGCAATCGAGTAGATAAGGTCTAACACTCTTCATTGTGCAGAAGGCAAGAGAGCTGGATTCTCGGTCCGCTCCGTTCATGATGACTTACAGGAGAGCCAGTGAAATGATAAAGGCTTCAGTTCAGAGATGGAATAACCTGTGTGCAAGTCAACACAGAAAGTGCCTTTAACGGATTAAACAAGGGTAGGTATCCATCAGATAGGTACCTGCATTACCTGCATTAATAGAAGGAGGGAAAAAATGGTTAAAAAACAGTTGCTTTTTGTTCTTATTCTAGTCTTTGCTGTGGCTGCATTCTCGTCTTTTGCACCCATAATCAAAGACGCATCAGCTTATGAGATTCGCTGGGGCACAGCCCCTGCCGGTGGTGTGTGGCAGGCACTCGGTACCGCTATGCTGGATGATGTATTAAAAGCCAATCCCAATGTGAAAGGTTCCACCCTCCCCTTAGGGGGTGCAGCCAATGTGGTAGCGATCAACGAAGGCAAGATAAACACTTCCTTTTCCTTCTCTACCATGGCGGCAGAAGCTTGGGATGGCAAGGAGTTCTTCAAAAAATACGGGGAGCTCCGCAACATCCGTGGACTCGCGGTTCTCTTTCCAGAACCAACACAGTTTGCGGTATGGGCTGATTCTGGCATTACCGAGGTTAAACAGTTGAAGGGCAAGCGCATTACGCCGGGACCCAAAGGTTCCGCAATTGCGCCCGTTACCAAGTATGTACTGGAGGCCTATGGCATATCCCTTGAAGATGTAAAGACGCGATACATGAGTTTCAGAGAGGCGGGACAGCAGATGATCGATGGTCATATAGATGCCATTCTCTACGGTGCAATGGCATATCCAGCTCCACCGATCATTGCGGTGAGTAGCAAGCGGCAGATCAGGCTTCTACCTCTCTCTGAGGATGCCATCGCCACCGTAATGAAGAAACATAAGGGACTGGACCCCTATACCCTGGCCCCAGGATTATATAGAGGGGTGGACTATCCGGTTAAGGGAATTGTTGCTTATGTTGTCACCCTTTGTAGCAAAGATATGCCCGACGACGTTGCATATAGCATTGCCAAGAGCATTGCCGATAACTTTGATCGCTATGCCAGGATCACCAAGGCTATAGGGCTGGGCAAGCGGGGAGACATGGGAAAGGAGATCGGGATTCCTATGCATCCCGGTGCTCTACGGTATTATAAAGAGATGGGTTGGATCAAATAATGGACAGTGACCGGGTATCTTCACCAACAGGATAGCTCCTACCCTTGTTTAAAACATATTTCCTGACTGGTTGCTCCCGGCCCTAGATTACATGATTTAATTCGCGGTGCGGAACTTATGGCAAAAAAGGTCCAGATAACAACCGTAGTGGATAATTACATCGATATCTTTATCCCCTCAACAGCAGTGGCCACCTATCCTGTGCCTGGAAGGGCCTCTCAGTTATGGGCGGAACAGGGACTATCCCTTTGGATTGAGGTATTTGATAAGGGTCTGACCAAAAGGATACTCTATGATTTTGGGAGGAGTGACCAAGTACTCCTTCGTAATGCAGAGCTTCTCGGGTTGGATTATAACGAACTGGATTTTTTGGTGTTGAGTCATGGCCACATTGATCATTATGGGTGTTTACTGCATGTGCTCAAAAACACCGATGAACGCTGTAAGCTCATTGTCCATCCAAAGGCATATGGAAGAAAACGGTTTGTCCGACAAAAGGATGGAACCTATGTGGGCCCATGGGATATGGATACCAAAATACTCGATCATTTTAGTTCTAGAATAGAGCCCAGGACCGATCCATCAGACCTTGGGTTTGGTATCCACGTATCTGGGGAAATTGAGAAAAAAACTGACTTCGAGCCGGGGATGCCCAATGCCTTCGTGGAAGTTGATGGTGAACTGGTTCATGACAAGATACCTGATGATCAGAGCATCTTCATTGAGCTGGAAGGCAAGGGAATTGTGGTCTTGACTGGATGCTGTCATGCAGGGGTTGTTAACACGCTCACCTATGCCCAGAAGATGTTCCCTGAGCAACCGGTATATGCCCTTATAGGTGGTCTTCACCTCAATAATGCCGAGGACGAACAAATGCGAAAGACAACTGAATATCTCTCGCAATCGCAAATCAGGTATATCTCAGCATTACACTGCACAGGATATCATGCCCAGAGAATCCTTATGGAAAAATTCAGAGACCGTTGGCTACCAAATACGGTAGGCGCAAGATTAACCTTTGCCAGTGATAGAGGAAGCGCTCAATGTTGAAACCTCAGGAAATTCTAAGATAGCTTGTGGAGTTAGTTTTTTTGGGATATTTTTGGATTGGAACCTTTTTTGGTAGTAGCACTCATAAACTGAACAAGCTTGCTTATTTGGCAAGCGGCGGTCAAACGGACGAGAACATGGTCGCCAATCTCTTCCGTAAGCCCCCTCCACTTGTGTGCCCGCCGCGTTGGGAGGAAGATGCAAGCCGTGTCCACTTTTTCGATCCGGACCATCTATCTGTTCCCCTTTCTGCTATGAAGGAGGGTGAGTATTAAAAAGGTACAGCGATGCTGTAAAGTGTATTAAAGATTTTCTGGCAAAGGGAGTGTTTCAATAATTAACCTTAATTATAAAGGAGGTTTAGAATGAAAAAATTTTTTCTAGGGTTGCTGGTATTATCAATGGCCGTTTTGACCATAAGCGGATTCCCCAGGAAGGGAGAAGCTGGGCAGAAATGGCCCAAAGAGATCTTCCTCGGTTCCTTCCCTAAAGGGAGCGTGGCTTACCCAACCATGGTAGCAGTAGCTCGCTTGGCCAGCAAATATACACCTGCTCACGTGGTTGTTAGGGAATATGCTGGTAATGCACCGCTTATTCAAGCATGTAGCTCGGGTAATTTGGACATGTTCATGGTTGGCCAAGATGATCTTCTCGATGCTTACTACGGTAAGCGTATTTGGAAAGGCAAAACGCAAGATCATAATTTGTTGATAGGTGCAGTGTTTTTGGGAGGAAGTGGTTTTGGGATTCGGCCCGGAGAAGGGATCAAGAGCATCAAAGACCTTGTCGGTAAGACTGTTATGGTTCCTGGGGCCGTCCCTTGGGAAGAAGGCGCTGCCAAAGCGATACTCGCCCGCAATGGAATACTGGATAAGGTGAAGGTTGTGAGGTTCGTTATACCATCTGAAATAGCCCCAGCCATGATAGACAAAGCGATTGATGCCTTTGTTTGGCCTCCTGGGGCAGGCGTTCTTACAGAAGTTCACGCATCTGTGGGGCTAGACTGGATAGCGTTAGAGCCAGAAGATATGGAAGCCGCAAGGGCTGAGTATCCGGCTATAGTGCCTTGGAAAGCACCATCTTTTGTGTCAAGGCTTTATAAGTATCCATCAGACAAGGTGGTAAATGGCGTTGCCTTTTGTGCTGCGATTGCCTGTCGCTCAGATTTGCCTGCCTTCGTTGCTGAGGGAATTCTGAATGCTGTTTATAGTGACAACCATATAAACGAGGTGAAATCACTATCACCATTCTTAGGGGAGTATACAAATATTGAAAACGCTGTTCAGTATTTTTGGACTCCTTTCCACCCTGGAGCTGTAAAGTTCTTTAAGAGCAAGGGGGTTTGGACCGAGAAGTTCGAAAAACGGCAGCAGGAATTATTATCCAAGCCGAGAAGTTAATCCAAAAGCAAACAGTGATTCGTTCAATCTATCATACATAGTTTCATTTAATGAGACATGATATAGCTATTTACCCGAGGCACTCGGGAATAGTGCCTCGGGTCCTTGGACACTCAAGCAGCGCATATTGCAAAAATCCAAGACCTAGCTGACGTTTTATAAACCTCTTAGGACTTTAGGAAAGGAATTTGAATATGAAAGAAATAAAATTTGATAAAGTTTACGATTTGACTATGTTGACCTATACAAACATGGTTATGCATCCGGCTAATGCAAAAATTGGTGAAAGAGCTAAGCTTTCACTAATAAATTCACCCAGACACGCACCCCAAAGACCGAACCAAGCAATTGAATGGCCAGTTATATTCCACATAGAAATGCCCTCTCATGCTGGAACTCATGTAGATTCCCCCTTACACGTAAAAAAGAATGGAAAGAGCATTGATGAGCTTCCAATAGAAAAATTTATGGGAGAGGGTGTTATCTTAGATATGCGTCATAAGGGTCCTTCCGAGGCGATAACCCCAGAGGACATAGAGAATTCAAATCCCAAGATACAGGAAGGAGACATCGTTATTCTAAACACAGGTTGGCATGAAAAGTGGGGTGATACCGCAGAATATCTGAACGAACATCCGGGCTTGATTGAGGATACTGCGTATTATTTAGTTGAGAAAAAAAAGGTCAAAATGATAGGCACGGATACAATATGTCCGGAACAAGGCTCAGAAGAATCGCATTGGGAGCATCCTTTGCATCGGGTTTGCTTGATTGAGCACGAGATACCGCTTCTTGAAATTTTGGGAGGAGAAATTAATAAGGTAACAGGCAAAAGATGTTACATAGTAGCTGTTCCGATCAAAATGACAACTGATGCGGCACCCACGCGAGTGCTTGCCTTTCTTTAAGCTTGGCGATTGGGATATTACTATATTGGTTCCTCGCTGTTTCATGTGGGTAAGTTAAAATTCAACTTTCCGGCAATGAGGTAGACCATAATAATGAGATTTTTTGTAGTGCGATAACCTCTTGCTTTTGCTTTAGCTGCCTGGACTAAACTATTGATACCTTCTAAGATGCCATTGTTGATCTTTGATTTGAACCATCTTAGAACACCATCCCAGTGACGTTTTATAGTATAGGCAGCTTCTTTGATGGGTTCAAGACGGCTGTGAGTGGCCCAGAAGTACCATTTTTTCAAAAAGGGCTCCGCATCCCAGGAGGTTTGATTCCAGAGCTCCTGAAAGTTGAGCCGAATATGATAAGCCCGGACAGTTTTCAGATTGAGCTTTTTGACGTTCAGCTCTTCAAGAATGGTGGATTGATAAGGTTTGAGGTTCCTTGGATTTTTTAACCAGATGTATCGTGTCTTTTTCAATTCAGGAACCAATCTCTGTTCCTGACGGCGGACTTCATCAACAGCTTCATTAAGGATTTTTAGTACATGGAATTTATCAAAGGTTATCTGAGCATGAGGGAAGTTTTTCTCAGTGCCTGCTATAAAGGCCGGTGCCATGTCACAACAGATTTCTTCAATAGAGTTGGCATCCCCTTTATGGGACTCTAAATCTTCTTTGAAGCGTTCCAGGGTAGAAGCATCCTTGCCTTCCGTGGCAAAGATGACTTTTGGATCGTCAAGATCCACAAAAAGGGTTACATAATTATGGCCACGTTTGCTGGAGGTCTCATCAACACCAACTTCGGTAACAGATGAAAAATCGGCCTTCTTGCGGGTCTCCTGGACATAATGATCCAGAACTCGCCATAGACGAGTATCATGCTCTTTGACTATTCGGCTCATGGCTCTAATAGGCATCTGCCTGGCTAAAACCAACACCATGGCTTCAAATAACAAGGTAAAGCCGCTTCCAGGACGTGCCCAAGGAACCTTTGCGAGTTTTACTCCACAGCTCCTGCAATGAACCCTTGGCACCCTTGCATGAAGGTAAGCCTTATACTGAAAAAAGTTTAAATGTCGCCAGCTCTTCCTTTCAGTATCATGTGCTTTACAGCCTTTTGCATTGCATTCTGGACAATGAAAAGTGCTACCAGGCGGAAAGTCAATCTCAATATCTAGTCGATCCTCTGAGGCATCAAATTCATAGGAGACGACAATCCAAGGAGGAGTTAGGCCTATAGCCATTTGGAAAAGTTCTGTATCTTTCATAATGGTTAATGTTAATAGCTCAGTTTTAGGTTTTCAATCAATTACCCACATGAAATAGCGAGGAACCACTATATTCATCAATTGAGTGGAACATCATTGGTAATATCTGAATGCCAAAGAGAATGGCACTGGACATTGCTAAAAGTCCATTGCATGAAAAACTAACCCTGGATACCCCGTGGAAGCACGGGGTGATTTACTGAAAGACTGCTGGGAGCCTTACAAGCTTACGGAAGGTTCATATTTTCAAGGTCAACAAATTTAGCCTTTAGATTGTTGACCCAACACAACTTATTCATTTATTGGATTCAAGAGTAACAACAATGAAAAAACAATCTTCTACTGAAAGGATAAAGGGTTACTGTTCTCAGTGCACCTGTTACTGTCCTACCGTAGCATACGTAAAAAACAAAACATTTATCGAAGTTAAACCTGACGAGGAACATCCCAATGCCTGTGACCTCTGTCCCAAAGGATTAGCAGGCCCTGAACTGGTTTATAACAGACAGCGACTACGATATCCCATGCGAAGAACAAGGCCCAAAGGTGACCCTGACCCAGGCTGGGAAAGGCTGAGCTGGGATGAAGCACTGGCTATCATTTCCAAAAGACTAAATCGAATCAAGGCCCAATTTGGATCTGAAGCGGTTGTATTTGCTCGTTGTGGACCTGGTGGTTCCCCAATGAGTGAGACGTTTCCTTGGATACAGAGACTTGCCAATGCCTTTGGCACACCTAATATTGTAGAAACAACGCACATCTGTAATTGGCATAAGGATCAATGTTCAAGATACACATTTGGTACAGGATATATTTCCCAGCAGATACTGCCCGATTTTGAGCATGCTGGTTGTATCTTGATCTGGGGAAATAATCCTCATGCTACTCGCTATGCACAGCTCAGAGATATAAAGCGAGGTCTGGAGCAAGGAGCGAAACTTATCGTAATCGATCCACGGAAGATTCCAATAACAGACATGGCCGATCTCTGGCTGCAGGTGCAACCGGGCACAGACGGTTTGCTGGCGTTAAGTATGATAAATGTGATGTTAGAAGAAAACCTCTATGACCATGAATTTGCAAGAGACTGGACTACCGCGCCATTTTTGGTACGAGACGACACCGGGAGTTTTCTCAAAGGGAGCGATCTCACAGATGAGGGTGCCCCCTTAAGCTATGTAATAGTGAATTCCTCAAGCAAAAAACCTGAGGCCTACATCTCAGGTACGAGAATGCATATAAAACCAACTCTCGACATTTCTTTGACCCTGGAATTGGCCACCGGTGAGAAGGTAGGGTGTAAAACTGTTTTCAGGATCCTCCGCGAGTTCGTTTCCAAATACCCACCCAGCAGAACCGAGACATCAACATGGATTCCTGCAGACAAGGTCAAGGATGTAGTAAAGATGTTTGCAACCGCAAAACCAGCGTGTTTGTATTCTTATAATGGGCTTGAGCAGAGCACAAATGCTTCCCAGACAAATCGTGCGATATCCATCTTGTACGCCTTAACTGGCAATTATGATACCCGTGGCGGTAATGTATTGTTCCCGGCGCCTTTAGTGAATCGAATTAACGGGTTGGAATTCTTGAATCTTGAGGTTTCGACAAAACGGCTTGGATTCAAAGAGCGTCCCCTGGGACCAACGGGAACCGTAGGAGCAGTGCAGGCCTATGAAGTTTATGAAGCCATCCTGACCGGCAAACCATATCCAGTAAAGGCCCTGATTGGCTTTGGAGGAAATGTCATTACTTCCAGTTGTCCCAGTTTGGTAGCCAAGGAGGCCATCTCCAAATTGGATTTTCACGTTCAGTGTGAATTATTCCTTACCCCTACCGCTGAACTAGCGGATATTGTTCTGCCTGCTGCCAGTTTCTGGGAATCTCTGTGCGTAAGAGCTAATTTTCGTTCTCCGGGAACAACAACCCATGTTCAGCTGCGAGAGCCAGTAATACCATCACAATATGATTCTTGGCCCGACATGAAAATCATATTTGAAATGGCAAAGAAGCTTGGGCTAAGCGACAAATTCTGGGATGGAAATATAGAGGCCGCCTTTAATTACATGCTTGCCCCTTCCAATATAAGCGTCGAACAGCTCAGGAAAAATCCAGGAGGTATCTCGCTCAATGTGCCTTTGGAATACAAAAAGTATAAGAAAAAAACCAAGTTAGGGAAATTTCTTGGGTTCGACACCCCTTCACAGAGGATTGAGCTCTATTCTCAGGTTTTCAAAGAGCATGGTTATGATTCTCTTCCGGTTTGGCAAGAACCTCCTACATTTCATTTTGCTCGAACAAAATTAGGAAAGAAGTATCCCCTTATTCTCATAAATGTTAAGCTATTACAGTATTCACATGGACAACACCGAGCGATACCCTCCTTGAGGAAAACAGCCCCTTATCCATTCGTTGAAATAAATTCCACAAAAGCTAGCGAACTTGGCATTGAAGCTGAAGAGTGGGTGATACTGGAGTCACCTTACGGCAACATCACATTGCAGGCCAAACCTACTGCCGCAGTTCCATATAGTGTCGTTTCTACGCAACATGGTTGGTGGCAGGAATGCAAAGATCTGGATCTTCCGGGCTTTGATCCCTATTCGAAGGATGGAGCAAACGCAAATCTATTATATGGCACAGAAGAAATAGACCTTATCAGTGGTTCCTTACCATTAAAGGGTTACCCCTGTAATATTAGAAAAAAATAAGAGCCCATCATGGGCTAAACAAGGAGTTTGTATGAGGAATGGAGCTAAAAAATTAATAACTGGTTACATATGGTGCGTATTTGTCTATCACTTGCTTTACATAGTTGGCTTTTTCGAGATTGGGAATCTCCACCTGAATGCCATTCAGGTCCGGGCTATCAGTCTGCTCTCTATCACTATTGCTGTCCTGGTTACTTCGCCGGTTTTGAAAAATAAGACACTTGACAGCTCATACAGAGCCCTCCTTGTCTTAGTGGTTTTAGTCACCTGCGGATATATTACTGTTCGTTCAGGAGATATTTTACATAGGCTGGGTAGCTCTACAAATTTTGAAGTAGCATTGGGTATCTTGGCAATACTTTTAGTCCTGGAACTGACAAGAATCACTGTGGGCAAAGGTCTCGTAATTCTCACGGGTTTTTTGCTTGTGTACACCTTATTTGCCAGCTATATACCAGGGATTTTTCTAGCCCCAAGCACCTCAGTGAAAGTCCTCAGCGGACAAACATACCTTGGGCTCATGGGGATTTTCGGCGTGCCCTTGGGCGTTACCGTCGACTATGTTTTTACCTTCCTCGTCTTTGGTTTTGCTATTCAGGCTACCGGAGGGGTTGATTTCTTTACAACACTGGGCAAACTTGTATTTGGCAACATGAGGGGTGGCTCTGCTAAGGTAGCAATATTATTGAATTATATTTTTAGTATGGTCTCAGGAACTGCGGTCGGCAACGTGCTTATTACTGGGCCTCTTACTATACCGGAGATGAGAAGGGAAGGCTATTCTGAGGCCTATGCGGGTGGGCTCATATCTGTAGCCGGTACGGCATCTCAAATAACACCGCCCATCATGGGCATAACTGCGTTTGTCATGGCTGACTATCTCAGTATGCCTTATATATTACTCTGCTATGCTGCTCTTATACCAGCGGCTCTCTACTATTTATCCCTCGTCCTGTTTGTCGATTTGGAAGCACGGCGAAAGAATGTCCAGCCCATGGCACTTTCATCAGGCGAAAGAATTTCTCTGAAAAAATTGATCATGAATAACTGGCATATTCTATTCGGTTTTGCAGTTTTAGTTGTATTACTCGTAGGCCGAGTCTTTAGTGTTAGACTCATTGTAATATTATCTTCTGCACTTTTGATGGCAGCGGCATCCTTTCGAAAAGAGTCGAGAATCAATCTTAAAAAGTTGCAATGGATTATAAAAAATACTGTGAATGGTATGAAATTGATAACCCCTCCTACCGCTACGGCAGGAATAATTATAGCCTTGCTGGGACTTACTGCAATGGATTATCGCTTTTCGACACTCCTGAGCTCCCTGACTGGCGGAAATCTCGTGCTGGCAATGATATTTGTAACTATAGCATGCATAATTCTGGGAATGGGCCTACCGACCCTCCCTGCTTATATCGTGGTGGTTTTGCTGGTAGCACCAGCCTTTATGGAGCTTGGCATCAAGCCAATTGTAGCTCATATGTTCGTATTTTATATGGCAATGGCTGCAATGATAACCCCACCTGTCTGTCTAAATGTCTTTGCTGTCATGCCCTTGGTTAAATCCTCGATGTGGCCACTTGGGCTGACTGCTCTGAGGCTAGGCATAGCTACATTTATCATACCGGTCTTGTTTGTTTATAATCCTGGTCTCCTGCTGGTTGGAAACGTTGCGACAATAATGTGGGCCTTATTCAGTGGAACCCTGATAATTCTTGCCCTCTGCTTCGCTCTTTCTCAATATGGTCTTACAAACGCAAACTGGATAGAGATAGTTACCAGTTTGGCTGGGTCCTCTCTGCTGTATTTTCCTATCAATGGACTGCCCTTTTCTCCTAAAGTGATGGCGGTCATGTTATTAGCTTTTGCGTTATTATCACAGATAGTTAGATGGCAGAAATTTCGTAGGACCGCATAGCGCTTTATTGATGCTCAAATAAGCTGGCTGAGGTTCTATAAGCCACAAAAATGATAATAGATAACGTGATACATAATACAAAGGAAGCATCTAATCTCTTAGGGTCGGGACCCTATTGTCTACAGTAATCTCATAAAATATTTATTCTGTTTCTACCATATATGGCTTTGGATTAAAAAAAAGGGGGTATCCATGGACGTTATAGAAGCAATCCTTAACAGAAGTAGTATTCGAGGTTTCAAGTCTGACCCCGTGCCCAGAAAGGTCCTCGAAGATCTCTTGCAAACCTGTCTATGGGCACCTTCCACCTGGAATATGCAACCCTGGGAGTTTTCCATATTGGGGGGGGAGGTAATGGAAGAAGCCAAGGCACATCTTGAGGAGAAGACGCGTATGGGAGCAGATATCGATCCAGATATCCCTGAGCCTGAGTTGTTCAACCCTTACCTCGAGCGCCAGATGTATCTCATGGCCAGTATTGACACTCACCAATTTCCTCCAGGAACAGAAATGCTGCACGAAAAAAGGACTGAATATCTGCTGAAGGGAGCACGCTTTCACGATGCCCCTAATGCAATCATCATCTATACAGAAAAAGCTCTCAGTCCTAGTGTGATTTTCGATATTGGTATCATGACCCAGACAATCGCCCTGGCTGCTCTTGCTTATGGGCTCGGTGCCTGTATCATGGCAAGGATATTATTTTGGCCTGATATCCTGAGAGACCTGCTTGAAATTCCTGGCTCCAAACTTATCGTGATGGGGATAGCCATCGGCTATCCTGATCCCCAGTCCTTGGTTAACAGTGTTCCTCGCGCCCGTGAGCCTCTCGACACTTTCGCACACTGGCATGGGATCTGATAGGCCAGAAGATACGGCCTCTCAGTATGCATCCGTTCATCTCGCTGCTTTAAAATCTTCTATCATGGGAATTAACCATGCAAGCTTGCTAGGGTAACCCATCAGAAAACAAACTTCGTTCCGACACTGCTCAGCACAAACTGGGATGGCATCTCGCTGGCAATCTGATTAGTAGCCTCCCAACCGGTGCAATGCGTAGGAACGACAATCTCTGGTTTGATCTTCTTTAGTTCTTCTATCGTTTTGCCGATTATAGGCTTAAAGAATGGCCCAGTTAGGTGGAAACCACCTAAGATAGCGTATACTGTGCTGATTTTTGTAATATTCTGAGCATGACGAACCGTATTGATAATACCGGCATGAGCACAACCCGAAACTACAACCAGCCCTTTCCCTTTCAAATTAATGATGACGCCTTGGTCATCTAAGACCGAGTCCAATCCAATCTCCCCATCTCGCTCTACCCAAAGGTTTGGCATGCCCTTTTCAAAGCCCGAAGCTCGCTCCACTTCTCCTATACTCGCTACCAGCCCAGAAGCTAAAAGATGTGGGGCTTTGGTTTTTACCAAATCAGCCCCAGCTTTCGTTAGAGATTCCTCGCTTAGTATAGGAAATTTTATCATTCTTCCGTTTGGTAACTTGACACCTCGGGAACTGGCAAACACATGCGGATGAAGCATCAAAGGACAGTTCTCCGTTTTAGCCCTCAGAATGTCCTCAAGGGCACCGAAATGGTCCATATGCCCATGACTGAGTACTATTGCCTCCACTTCGTTAACATCTACCCCAAATAATTTCATGTTGTTAAAAACACCTGTACTTGAAGAGCCAGCATCTAAAAGTACGGTGTGCACTTCCGCATCTTTAAACACCTTTATGAGAATACACAGGCCATGCTCTGCCAACGGCGCGTCGGCAATGTATTCTCCCGCAGCCAAAGGTGCTCTTACCACGGTATCGGTACTTTCCAGAAGCACATCCGTATAATTATCAATGATCGTCGTAATCTCTACCTTATCAGCTTCCTGCAGCTCAATAGCACCATTAATATCAGAATTCATGAACAAACCTCCTTATCTTATTTTCTTTCAGCATCTAATAGCAGACGCAATCAGCCCATAGCCACCATGATAGGCTAAAATGGAAATCAATATGCGTAAGCGTTCCAAAACCTACTGTTTAATTGGATCCAAATCAATGTATTTTAGTATTTCAAGCCCAAAACCCATTGAGAAGCCAAGCACAGATCTCTTTCTTGACTTCCTTGCCATATGATTATTTAAACATCTCGCTGGTTATGGTTTCATTTATCCTTTGAATACACTCATCTTGCCTAGCCAATGAGATTTTTTCAACTTACTTCCTCTGAAAATTATGACCAATAGCGGATTAATGTGAAAGTTTTCCATCGAGAATCATTGTGAAGTAATTTTTATTTCTATTTTATCGCAACCCATCTTCCTTTTTGGCTTCTTCCTTTTTCAGACCACCGATCCGTGGCATCGGCCTTCCTGAATTTGTAACTACTAATACAACGAGTATCTCATCCTCTCTAGGAGCATCCTGAACACTCACGGGCATAGCATCAAAGTGGGTACGAACAAAGGCCGCATCCTTATAATGGGTAGGAACATCAAGCTCTGTTCCCGGACCACCCATCTTTGCTGCCGATGGGATGATTGCCTTACCGCCTCCAAGGGCCTCTCGAAAAGGTGCACCAAGCTTCGGGTGCAAGATGGCATGACCATGCTCAAGCTCACCATTCATACCGATGATCGCCCCCTTACCATATCCTTCACATTCCTCCTTTTTTATTCCAAGGGCCTCTCGTGCTATCGTGCCCAACATATCACCAAGCTCTACACCATCCTCTGTAAGCTCGCTCAAATTTTCCTGGTATTTGCCGGCAAAGGGGTTCTTGATGATAGCTATGGCAGCAGCTTTCTTAATAGGCTTGGGAAGGTCTTTCCCTATCTCTTTTCTGGTCTCTTCTATAATGGTTACAACTTTTCTAATTTCCATAACCTCCTCCTGTTTGATATATCGGGGTTTCTAAAACTTACTGAAATCACAAGCTATTTAGTACAACATGTTTGTACCATCCACATGCAATGATGGAGCGTTGGGCTTTCCTTATCCAATTGATTGCTCAGACCCACTTATCACGCATTTTCTTACTGGCGGTGGTGTATTGCGACTTACCTGTGCCTTTACTACACCATCTACCATGACCATTCCTATTCCTGGAATATCGCCACATTCAATCGCGCCAACAGCATCCTTGCCAACCGATCCCATTGGTGTATCCATCATTATGAGATCTGCCTCATATCCCTCCTTAATTAAGCCTCTATTAAGCTTATAACACCGGGTTGTGTTTCCTGTTGCCATAGCCACAGCCTCGGCTCCGCTAATCCCGCCAAGAGAGGAGAGGAGATTCAGCGTTCTTAGTATACCGAGGGATATTACTCCGGTCCCAGACGGCATATCGTTCCCTATAATTACCCTATGTAGTGCATTATTCCCCTTTATCATCTTGATTGCCTCAACTGCAACAAGTGGGTTGCCGCACTGGACAATTTCAAGAAATAGATCCGTTTCTTTGACCAGAATTTCTACCTCAGATAAAGGGATAGAGGTTGGACCGCCGTTCAAATGCGCAACAATATCGGGGTTAGTATTCCTTACCATCTCTGCAGTGATAGTAGAACTGCCTGGAATAGATGTCCCCCCAGTGTGCATCATTACAGTCATGCCATATTTTTTTGCCAGCTTTACAAGGGGGGCTGCATCCTCCGGTTGCTTGACGCTTCCGAGGCCAATCTCTCCAACAACCCTCACTCCCTCCTTTGCCATCTCCTCAAAATCCTTTTCGATGAGGCCTTTTTCCAATATCAAGCCCCCACCGATCACCTTGACACCTCCGGGCCTGAAATTGGCATATGCCTTGGCCGTTAAAATGGCCAGTGCCTTTGTGCCTGCTGCATCCTTGGGGCGGCCAGGGTAATGAACCTCTCCGGCTGAAATAACAGTGGTTACACCTCCATGAAGTTCACCCTCAATAAAATTTGAAGCAAACTGGCGTGGTGTGTAATCTCCCACACAAACATGGCAGTGGGAATCGATTAAGCCCGGTGCCACTGTCGCCCCATTAATATCGATAATTTTCTCTACATCCCCCGTACTGAGATCTCCCTCTTTTCCGATGCCCGCAATGCTTTGGCCATCGATAAGAATGGAATCGCCTTGTAAAACCGGGGTGGCGATATCACCAGACAATATTGTCCCAATGTTTTTTAGTAATGTCCTAGACATGTTACCTTCCTCCTTTCTATGTAATCTGTAAAAATAGTTTTACAGGAATCCTAATGGCACCAAATTTATGCTCTCAAGCTCTTCCCTTTTTTATAGCCTTAACAAAGTATCCTACGGTATCCACATGATCCTTGACTGATATAACCGCTCCATAAATCCGACCTTTCTCCAGTAACCTGAGGGCTTCTGTCTTGCCCACGTTCATAGCTGTGTCTATTTCCTCCTGAGATAAGGCCCCTACCGAATTGGTAACCTCGACTCCCACAAGATCGGTATCAGGATAAATGGATTCTGCCAGGATCTTTTTTACATTGGAAGAAGTAACCACAGTTTTATTTCCCAGAAAGGTTGCCGCTGCATCAGCAATTGAAGCCTTATCAGCTATTACCGTGACTCCGTCCGCTACTCCGAGGGTAAAGCTCCGACCTCCAATCCCACTGGTACATATCCCACAATCCCGATCGATGAGAGCAAGATACTTATAATCTGGTCTCATGAGATTCAGACGAATTCCAACGGTTGCCGTTTCCCCTTCCCTTAGTCGAATAGCGATATCCCCTCCATTATCAACGATGATTTTAGTGGCACCAGCCCTGGCCACATAGTCGGCAACAATGTCAGAGGTTGCTCCCGCTACAGCAGCCAAGGGCGTAAGAGAGGGATCATTCATGGATGAAACAGCTCTTATCATCCTATTGACTACTTCAGGGTAGTTTTCATTCGTAGAGAGATCAAAGACTCTCGCTTTGATTACTGCAAGTGAGTCGGCCTGTTGTTTGAGGATGTCGAGGGCATACATAGCTCCAGATCTGGCAAGATCTGATAGGGGTATCCCCCTGCCAGAAACATTAACCGTCATGTGCAGTGGTCCGGAACTGACAAGGGCCAATCCCTCTTTTATTAAACTAACCTCACTCACATCCTATCTCTACTAAGATTTTCCCGTAGCTCCGTCAAACCCCTAATCGATCCGAGGTGACCCCCTATCTCCACGTATTCTGCAAGCCTCATAGTCACCTCTATAGGCGCCACGGTTGCCGGGGTCGGAATCCAGGCAAAGGCACCAGCCTTTACCTTCTCCACATCCACCAGAAAATCTATACCACCCCCGGGTAAGATATAGGTAGGGGCGCCCCCCACCGTGATTATTGCCCGGTTTCCATGTACAGCTCGTGTTAGTTTGATGGGATAGGAGCTTACACCGGCCCTGAAACTTCCCCCAGAACCTCCAACATAAATTCCTGAAACTCGGGATGGCTCACAGTGATTTTGGATCAACTCTATCAATTCCTGAGCTTTTGGCGAGAGAGCGATCTCCTCCAAGCCTCCCCCTTTCGTTACCCTGAACATGGCAACCTTTTGACCTGTTGTCTCCGTGATCAAAATCGTCATCCCGGGATGGGCAATGTCCATGTCAACAGAATCTATAATATCCCTTGGGTCTTTGATAGGGGTACCACCCCATCCATCCCCGTGTTCACCAAAGTAACGCCCAGGTGTACTCATTCTAAATTTAAGATAGACACCGCTCAGGGTCGCTCCCAGATAGGTTCCTGCGGTATGCTCGGTAAACAGGCTCGTAATATGGGAATCTATGACGATAACCTCATCTGCTGCCTCTTTGATGACTGGCGCAAACAAACCAGCTGTGGCACTACCGCAACCAACCCTCATTTTTTTGACCAACTCACCATTAACAACGGGGGCCTGGCCGACCTGAACCTTTAATCGTGCACCTCCTTCTATTCTGAGATTGAGGCGATGTCTATTTGCCAATTCAGAGATACAGCGGGCTGTAGCTATACCGTGTTTGCCGGTCA
>Ga0307419_10000273_pt1 | contig 25063 bp, 26 predicted proteins | sample SalMarWE160230MG_2_FD_202512 | JGI IMG/M metagenome (GOLD analysis project Ga0307419, IMG submission 202512) | Salt marsh sediment microbial communities from the Plum Island Ecosystem LTER, Massachusetts, United States - WE1602-30 | ecosystem: Environmental > Aquatic > Marine > Intertidal zone... | reverse complement strand
TGTTTTTCATATGTGCCGCTGGTAAATATAATAGTTTTGCCATCCGGGGAAAAATGCGGGTATATATCAGCAACCGGATTATCGGTCAGCTGTTTTAAATCATTTCCGTTAACATTTACGGTAAATATTTCATAGTTTGTACCTTTTTCCGTCTGTCCGGTTTCCCCTGAAAAGACAATACATTCATCATCAGGGCTAAATATCGCAAGCGTGTCCAGTCCTTCTCTATCTATTACTTTGTTGACATCATCACTTGCAACATCATAGATATATAAATCATGGTCATCATCTCCATCAATGTTTGAAGAAAATACTATTTTACTATGATCGCTGTTCCAGCACGGATGATGGCTCTCAAATCCGCCGTTATATATCTCTTTAAGACCGCTCCCGTCAGGAAGACATGAGAATATGGAAGATATACCCTCATGGTCCGTGGAAAAGGCAATTTCATAAACAGCTTCTTCTGCTGTTTTTTCATCAGTTTTTTCTTCCTCTGGCAGCTGCTCTTCGGACTTCTCTTCTCCGGCTGTCTCTTCATCTTTTTCTTCCTCCATTTTTTTTGCTTCCTCTATTATTTCTTCAAGTTTTTCTGATTTACAGGCCGCTAAAAAGGTTAATGTAAACATCACGCCAAAAATAAGAAGACCAATAACAATAATTTTTAAGTTTTTTATTTTATGCATTTTACCTCCTGATTAATTATTATAATTGTATTCAAATAAATATTATAATAATTAATCAAGATATTACAAGGGATTATATTGAATTAATTATCCAGCAATTTTTTCAGGATTATCCTCTAAGCCCACTGGCATTGCCGGTTCATATTCTTCATTCGCCTCATAGTTTAGAACAACCTCTAATATTCCAACTTCCGGCTTTTTAATATTGGAAATATATGCCAGGCAAATATACTCACCGTAAAATTTTTTCTTATATTTAAAATTAAAACAAAGCCAACAAAACTCTGGCTTTTTCCGTTTATATCTATATAAAGATAAAAGTATTTTAAAAAGGAGCTTGCAATGATTAAAAAAATTATTATAGGAATAGTAATCGCAGCCGTTCTTTCTCTAGGAGCCGCAGGATCAGTTTATGCCTACCAGAAAGAACAGCCCGGATCAAAAACTACTGCTGTAATCTCGGATAACAAAATTAACAACAGCATTTTAAGTATGGAAAATAAACATCATTATGGTAATGCTTGCGGCAAGACCGGAAGTGATAATTTTGAACCTGGAAACGATTGTTACCTGCGGCAGTACAATTACAATCACAGAAATGAAAACTGCGGTGAGGATAACTGCCCGGAGTACAATTATAAATACCAGCATAGTTTCACCTGTCGAAACTCCGGCAGCGAGCGTGGAAACGATACTTCTCGCAATCAAAACAGGACCGGTAATTAAAACAGCGGATATAAAAACATAAATAAATAAGGGAAGGTAAATAAAAATGAGACTTAAGATAAAATTAAAGATTATAGTAGATGCACTGCTGCTGCTTGCAGGTTTACTTAGCATGATAACAGGGATAATACTGCTGGTAAGCCCATCTGGGCCTGGGACACACAGTGGACTTAAAACAGCTGAAGCCATATTCGATTTTACCAGTAGAAGTTCACTAAGGCTCTTACACGACTGGGGTTCGATTTTATTGATATCATTGATCATTTTTCACCTTATATTAAACAGGACCACCATAATCCATTATGTTAAAAGTGCATTCAGTGCTGCAAGAAAACAGAGCTGTGAAAATTAAAATATAATTGGTATATAATTAATGTTTATGGACCCTTTATGGAAAATTTAAAAATACGGCAGCAAGCATTTAATGATAGACATTAATTTATATCTGAAAAATTTTAAAAAGAGCGGTGATAATATATGGTTCGAAAAAATTTATGTACGATTTCTGCCCAGAATATACAGGTTCTTTTACCTGAAGTTATTTGACAGGCATTTGTCGGAAGATCTAACCAGTGAAGTGTTTATAAGAGTATATAAAAACTTAAGGAAAGTTAACTTAAACACGAAAACTTTCCAGGCCTGGATTTACAGGATTGCATCTAATTTACTAATGGACCACTACAGGGAAAAAATCAGACATAAAAAAGAAGAACTTATTGATGAGACATCTGATGAGTTTATCGAAAATGACATGCTGCTAAAGAATAGTCCCTTATTAAAAAAAGAACTTGGTTTTAAAAACTTTAAACTCATGGAGGCTATGGATAAGCTGACAAAACTGCAGAAAGATGTAATCATATTAAAATTTGTGGAAAATTTTGATTATTGGACCATAGCCAACATTTTCGGGAAAAGCCAATCCACTATCAGGGGAATATTATTCAGGGCTATAACCAAACTAAAAGATGAGATTAAAAACAACAGACAATAAATATGAAGTATAAAACTGAAAAAATATTTGACAATTGCCTGAAGTTAATAAGTAAAGGTTACAGCGTTCAATACTGCCTTAAAAAATACAGCAGATACAAGGATATACTGGAAGAATATTTCAGTACCGTAAAGCATCTGGAAAATCTGAAAAACGTGAAGCCGGAAGATATAAATATCGCAGAGAGACTTAATAAAATCTACAGTTCCGTCAAAGACAGCACAGAACCGGATACCAATAAAATCAAAAGGGAACCTGCCGCTTATGGCTTCGTCAGAAGAGCTTCCATATTAAAGCCCGCCCTAGTATTTGCGGCAGTTCTTGTAATAATGATTTTTTCTTTTACGGGAACGATTTATGCTTCCCAGGACAGCCTGCCCGGAGAAAATCTTTACCCGGTTAAAAAAACGGCAGAAAACATACAATTATTTTTCTATCCTGAATCAAAAAAAGGACAGCTTCATTTCAAATTATTAAACAACAGAATATACGAAGCTGACAGCTTAATGGAATCCGGTAGTAACAGTGATATGGAATTAGTCGAACAACTCCTGCTTGAAATCGATGAGGAATATTACCAATGTAAAAAATTTAATTTTTTTAAATCAGGAAACGAGGAAGAAACAACAACCGCTATTAATAATATTAAAAACAAATACAGCAGCAGATACGGACGGCATAGCCAGGATATACAGGAACATGATGTATATAACGGAGATACTGGGGAGAGTAAAGACAGCCGAAATGGAAAGAGTGGCGGAAAATAGAGCACAGTTAATCTCCATAGATTTTTTCTCATTCTTACAGCTATATGTTTTCATTTTTTAGCCGGATATCCTATATATAATTGAGGGAAACATACACTTTCCCTATTCGGCTAAAATAGATGGCACCGTTGTCGGAGATATCATATCTGATTATCTGCTGACCATCGGAACAAAAGGAAAAGTAGAATCCAGCATAAAAACTAAAAATGCCGTAATATCAGGTAAATTCGAAGTCGATATGATTGCATCAGGTGCGGTAAGGATCACACCTACCGGAAGATTTATCGGTAATCTAACCCAGGATGGTCCAGCGCTCTCCATAAAAAAAGGCGGATTATTCAAGGGTAAAAGCATAGTACTGAAAAATAAAAAATTAATCAGAGAACAAGTATAAATACAGCAATTAAATTAGAACTGATAATAATACCTTTTTCTTTTGCAGTAGCTCAGTACCCGATTTCCAGTGCCCTCTCCAGCGCAGGAATTAAAATACCATCAAGTTTCTCCTGATAGGCCAGATCATTGGGATGCAGCCCGTCCCCCGAGTCGTACCGGGGATTTAATGTTCTATTATCTATACTTACTCTTAAGGATGCTTCCAGGTCCAGAACAGAGATGTTTTCATGCTCACAATATTCATGTATCCAATCGTTAAATTCCAGAATGGACTCAAGCTGTCCTTCCGAATTGCTGGTATTATCAGGATCTATAGGTACAACCGTGGTCAAGACAGGTATTACTCCCTCACCCCTGCAGAGGTTTACCCAGTCTCTTATTAGATCCTTATAAGCTTCCATAGACGCCTGCGGAGGAAAGTAAGCAGCGCATTCCTTAATTATCATAATATCTGGTCTATCGTTCCGCAGTATATCCCTTACAGCATCGCCTTTGTCAAATTGATATTCATCACGAACCGTTATATTAAGATTGGGAAAGTGTTCCCCTATATTCCAGGCACTGCCCACAGATGCACATATAAATGCAATATCGGCATCTTCCAGTTCACCCGAATAAGTGACTGCAGTTCCAGAAGTTGCTTCTTCGGCAGCTTCTTCAGTCTCTTCGGCAGCTTCTTCAGTTTCTCCAATTTCTCCGGTTTTTCTTACTGCATTTATATCTATAGTGACATAACTGCTTCCAGCGTCCTGATACAGATAAATAGATAAATAATATTCACTGTCCTGTGCATCAACATAAAAATCGGACCAGTCATCATAATCGCTGGAAGATATCGAATCTATCTGCCAGTTCTTCTCTAATTCACCCTCATACCAGTCAGCTAGCTGTATGATTTCACCATCAAATCCCATATTAATATAATACGACACCGCCCCGTCAGTTATCTCTTTTATGGATTCATTAATATCAGCCTGGCTATGTATAGGAACGGTTCCGGGAAAACCAGCAGGCAGACCTACTGTTGTTTCCGGCTCTTCCCCGCCGGCTTCTTTAGATTCTTCTATTACTTCAGATGCTCTATCCGTGATTTTGCTGCAGCCGAAAACCAAAATCAATATAAATATTACAGTTATGAATACAAATGCCTTTTTCATTTATAACCCCTCCGACAATAATTAAAACTAAACAAAAATTACGATTACACCCCTTTGGTATTCAATCAGGTAATTAAAATCATTATTTTATCTTCCACGCATGTACCAGAGGTTCTTCGTTTTCATAATCTCCCCTGAACTCGAATAAATAGATTATTCCACTTTCTCTATCAAAGCTTACCGCCCCCAGATGGCGGAGTTCATGTTCCAAAATATTATAAAGTATACCATCGATGTCTAAAACAGCATATGGCTGCGGCTCATATGGCTCCATTTCTCCTCTGGCGACTCTGGCCAGATCGGACGGATCGTAAAAAATTATCTGGGCCGTAAAATCATCGGACCACCAGCCTCTTTCTCCGGGCCCTTCTTCCGGATATGGCGGTTCCTCCGGCCAAATGGTACCGTCATAAAAACCATACCAGCAATTACCCAGACCTTTAATACCGGCAAATATTACCGCAGTTTTTTCACCGGATGTAATCCAGGCACCTCCGGACCATTCATCCGAATGATGATAATTTTCCATGGAATAAAAACCTTCCATATCATCATATACCGACGAATATAAGAGCAGAGGGATATTTGATAAAGAGGAATTGGGCGACGGCGGATTACCTTCATTCCACGGACCATAAGCAATTAGCGATGGCCCCTGTGCTCCCTGGCCCCCGTCTCTAAATCTTCCTGTCGCCAGTAATTTTCCCGGAGTGTTTATAGAAGCCCATCTCTCGTCGATAGCAAAAATATAATCGTTGGTGACATATTTAATCTGACCACCTATTTTCCAGGGTCCCTGTCTTTTAGGATCAGAAAGGTTCAATTCAAACCATCCATGAGAGGGGCCGCTATCACCTTCCTGCATATGCTGTCCCCAGCAGTAATATAGCTTACCGGTTATCTGCTCACCCTGTTTTGGTAAATACTCCAGACCCACTCTCGGAATTTCAAGGTAGCCGAATAAATCCCCTCTAATATCACGGAAATCCTGAAGAGTTGCTGCTGTGTTTAAATCGTTCACATCTTTGGATTCAGATATTACCGGCACAGGTATGCTTATTTCCGATACCTGCTGTTCCCATTCATGCCCTGTCGCAAATATTGAACCGGGATACCCATCATCCGGACCTTCGGGATCACCTTCCGGATAGTAGGCAGCAGCTGTTCCTCCCCACTGCCAGCTGGCTTCGCCAAATCCTTCCGGCAGTCTAAATGCTCCCAGATAGTCAAGTTCCTGCGGCCGAATAAGCCGTCCCCCGGCAGCTGCTGTGGTAGCTTCCTTTGCTGTTTCTCCTATGGCTTCTTCTCTCTTATCCGTATCCGTACCCACAGCCGCAGAGCCGCACCGGTCAAATAAAGCAGCGGAAGTAAAAATTATAATGAAGATTGAAAAGATAAATATTAAGTATAATCTATTTTTTTTCATATTATCTTCTAACGATCGCTGTAATAATAATTATCTATTATTATATAATATTAAATTTACATTTTCACAGGTTTTATAATTTTTAATTGCTTTTTACCCGTATGTAATGAAATTTCAAATACCATGGAGACAGAGCCAACCTGGGAAGTCCCTCAGAAGGAAGATAAAGATGAGGAAGAATCTATTGGAAAAAAGAATAAATTGTTAATAGGACAGCATCTTATTAGTTCATGGAAATCACGAATCTATTTTTTTCATCCTTGCCTGATGAGAACGATATCAAAAGAACATATATAAATACTATCTCCACCGCTCACAATGTAGAGATAGTATTATATCCACCGGCAATAGAGGCGAAATTGAATTATGGGAAATAAAGATTAAATCCTAATATAAAAAACTTTATTTAACCTCTCGCTGCATATAAACAAATCTTGGTCCAAGAAAAATTTAACTACTCTTACCGTATTACCAGGTAGCTCCTCCCTGATGGGTTCCCTTTAAATCAGGTGTAATATTGATTTCGTTTTCCCCTTCTGAGGTCATTATAAAAATGTCATAAAACATAAATTGCATGTCGTCCCTGTCTGATTCAAAAGCAATCATGGTGCCATCCGGAGAATAACTTGGATACATATCAAGGCCTTGATCATCTGTAAGCTGTTTTGCCTCTCCTGTACCGTCAGCGTTCATAATCCATATATCTTCATTACCGCTCCTTCTGGATACGAACACTATACTGCTGCCGTCCGGTGAATAAGAGCCCTGCAAATCGCTGCTGTCATCACCGGATAATTTTTCTATATTATTACCATCCAGGTCCATAGTAAAAAGACCGATGGTCCCATCTCTTTTACTGGAAAATAAAATAGTATCTCCATCCGGTGAATAATGGGGATAACTATTAAAAGTTTCACCGTTTGTAAGGTTTTTCAAATCAGATCCATCAGTATTTACCGTAAATATATCCCTATTCTCCGTTCCTGCCACGGTTCCCGAAAATACTACACTCTTCCCATCCGGGCTAAAGCTGGGGACCGTATCCCCGCCTTCCTTTTCCACCAATTTGGTTAATTCTTCCGCTGTAAAATCATATATGAATATATCACTTTCATCACTGTCAATTGCTGAAGAAAAAGCTATTTTGGTGTGTTCGCCGTTCCAGCAGGGATAATAAATATCAGAACCGCACTCATAAATCTTTTCAATATTACTGCCGTCAGGCATACATGTAAAAACAGAAAAAGGGCTTCCATGATTAGAGAAAAAGGTTACCTCATAAACAGCTTCCTCTGCTTCTGCTTCTTCCTCTACAGCTTCTTCCTCTTCTACGGTTTCCTCTACAGCTTCTTTTTCATCTGTGGAGGGTTCCTCTGTAATTTCCTTCTCAGTTTGTTCAATGACTTCTGCTTTCTCATTGCATCCTGCAAGCAGGCTAAAAGCAAAAAATAAACAGAGCAAAGAAGCAGCCGCCATTAAAGTTTTTAGAATTTTTATAAAAGACATATTATCCTCCTTGTAAATTTTTTATTTGTTTTTTTAAGGTTTACCAGATTAAAAGAGGTTTCATCAGTCGTTAATATTGTATACTAAAATTAATTAAGTTAGAATAGTTAAAGATAAAAAACAATTTTAAGATAAAATATTTACTGGAAGACAATGAAATAAAAAGTTAAACACCATAAAGTCCTGATGGCTTTTTCGTGAAATTTAAACTGGGAGAGATATGGAAAAACATAAATGCTTATCTTGCGGATATATTTTTGTTGCCAAAGTTGAAAATCCCGAATTCGGGCCGAAACCGCCGTATGATTTTGATAACCTTCCCGAAGATTGGGTCTGTCCGGATTGCGGAGCATCTAAAAATGAATTTAAAGTCTGCAAAAAAGATCAATCGGGATAGAAATACTCAAAAAATATATCCGCCTGATTAATCATATTAGCATAGCAGTCAATTATTAACTCATTTTTTATAAAGCAGCCGTTTTCTGCTTTCTGTAACGAAGCCACAAAGCAAAACCGGTTACTACGGCGGCCCAGGCTACAACATAAATTTCTACTTGTACATTGGTTAATAATCCCATACCGAATATGACAGAACTGTAATTTATTATTGCATGTGCTGCAGATGTAATAAGGTAAAACTGCCAGCCCCAGCCCTTGGCCAGACCCCAGCCTGCCAAAGCGCTTGAAGCGGTGTGAAAGGCCACTATGAAAAATCTTTCCCAGAAAGGAAGCAGTGCAACAAGCAGCCCGGAGATTTTAACTGTTTCCCAGTTCCAGCCGGATATAAAAAGAGAATTATGAACCCAGACTGCCTCAAATACTCCAAAACCCAGGCCGGCCACTGCCCCTATGACCAGTCCCGTTTTGGGATCAATTTTTTTACCTTTCCTCCACCAGTATATGACAACAGGCACCAGTTTAGAACCCTCCTGCACCAGTCCGCTGAGAAGTATGGTGGGTATTGTAGCAAGCAGCAGCCAGCGTGTAAGAACTGCCTGGCTCCAGAAGTAATTTAGTGCCCTGCTTACCCAGATCTGGAGAGGAACCTGAATAAAAGCAACAGCGGTCCACGATAGAACAATACTGCCCGCCAGAACTGCCCAGGGCCGGGGTTTACCTAAAACAGGAGTCCAGTAAGCAGCATACCAGACAGCGCCAAAGACTATTCCCAGACCAATGCCTATAAGCAACTGGCTCCACAGGATACCGGGATAAACAAAAGCGGAGATAAAAACACTGCTCATATACTCAAGCATGAGACATCCTCCTTTAATAATTATAGTATAACAACAACAATTATTTTTTATTAAAATTATTATACATTAAAACCTATCTAAGACATAAAAATATTTATAAAAAAACCGGTATGAATTGCCCTTTATAAATTTCCTCAGTTCTTCATTTTAATTCTTCAATTATCCTGTACACGGGGTATAATATAAAAATATTAGATACTCTGACAAAGAGGTGATCAAAATACCTGTAACTGAAATAAATCTTGTGGTAGCTGAAATTTTAAAATTTTTACCTTTCCTTATTCCGCTGATGATAATCGAGTACGGCCTTATGGTATTTGCTCTGGTGCTGCTGTTTAAAAATGAAGCGGCATACTTACCAAAATGGGCATGGGTTCTAATTATTATCTTTTTCAGTATCATCGGGTCGGTGGTTTTCTTAATAGTAGGCAGGAAGAAAGACAAAGAATATGATTGAGGTCATAGGACTGAAAAAAAATTACGGCCGCCTTGAAGCATTAAAATCCATCAGCTTTAAAGTAGACAGCGGTACCGTATTTGGTTTCATCGGACGAAACGGTGCCGGTAAAACCACCACCATGAATATTTTAACCGGATTAATTAGATTCAATCAGGGCAAGATCTTTATCAAAGGCATGGATTTTTTAAAACATAAGTATAAGCTGGTAAAATTAATGGGATATTTGCCCGAAACCCCGGCTTTCTATAATTATATGAACGCATACCAGTACCTGAATTTCATTGGTGAAATCATAGGGTGCAATTCCGGTAAATCCGGTAGTTACACCGCTAAACTCCTGGAAATGGTTAAACTTAAAAAGCAGGGGAAAAGGCGCATTGGCGGATATTCGAAAGGAATGAAACAGAGGCTGGCACTGGCTGCAGCGTTTATGAACAAGCCTGAGATTCTATTTCTGGATGAGCCTGCATCCGCCCTCGATCCTGAAGGAAGGGTGGAAATGCTTGAACTTATAAAGGAACTTAAAGATGAAAAGATTACTATTTTCATATCCACGCATATTTTAAACGATGCAGAGAGAGTATGCGATAAAATATGCATCATAGATGAGGGCAGGATACTTCTAACCGAAAACCTGTCCCAGCTGTATAAGACCTATATACAGCCTATTTTTGATATAGAATTCGAGCAAGACCCGGGGGATAAAATTAATTTTCTTAAAAAACTTGGCTGGATTGAAAATATAAAACAAAAGGACAAAATGATAAGCCTCTATGTTAAAGATATAGATTTTGCCAGAAAAGAAATACTGAAGGAAATCTCGAAGCTTGGTGCCGTAATTTCCAGCTACCGGATAAGGAAAAGCACGCTGGAAGACATTTTCATAAGAATGGTAAGTAAAAATGAACTCGTTTAAGGCTTACTTTAAAAAAGAGATACTGGAATCAGTCAGAACCAATAAATACCTTATCCTGTTTGTGGGTATTGTTTTCTGGGCCCTGCTGGATCCCCTGATGCTAAAGCTCATGCCTCTGCTTTTAAGTAATTATTTGCCCGCTGATATGTCGGCCCTGTTTTCGGATTTTACCCGTGATACCGCTTTCCAGAGTTTTTTAAAGGACCTGTTCCAGATCGGCACAATTTTTATCGCATTTACCCTGATGGGACTAATTTCAAATGAAGTCTACCATAAAAGACTGGTTTTCCCTTATTCCAGGGGAGCGGAACCCGTAGGAATCGTACTGGCAAAATATATCCATTACGCTCTGATACTCTCTGTCTTTATACTTATAGCTTTCCTGACCAATTATTTTTACATAAACCATCTTTTTGAGGGAGGAATTGTATCAATTGTAATTGTATTAAAATCATCCCTCCTCTATATCATATATTACTGCCTGCTGCTTTCTATCCTCCTATTTTTCAGCAGTGTATTTAAAAGAAGTCTGGTTTCCGGGATTACGGTACTTGTATTGAGTTACAGCCTGAGCATTTTTAATCAATTTAAATCCATAAGGGCATATTTCCCAAATTACCTGCTGCTTGAGGCAACCGACATTAGATATATTTTCGACAAATCCGTAATTCCCATCATAATTATTTCATTCTGTATAATTATAATCCTGGTTTTCTTTTCAATACTCCGCATGAGAAAAATTGATATTGCATAAAAATGCATGAAAACTAAAATTCTACCCGAAAGGATAAACGCTTCCGGATGATACTCATGATCAGGTTCTTCCTCCCGTTATGCAATTTAATGTCTTTCTGACCTGAGCTTTTACCATACAAACGGAAACAGCCTGTATCTGGTTTCTCTGGCATATTCTTTATAGCCCGCCAGTTTATGATGAAAAATGTTGTCCTTATGCCATATCCTTAAAATAAACAGCACTATCATAACGCTTATGATACTATAACTTAAGGGTGAGCTCATAATAAGAGGATAACTTACTGCGCTCATAATCCAGGCGGCATATCCCGGATGTCTGACATATCTATAGGGTCCCTTACTTCGTATTTTATGATTGCTGTTTCCCCGGACTGTGATATCCGCTTTAAAATGTTTATTTACAAGAATGGCCCAGGAACCAAAAAAAGATGAACATATAAATAAAACGATACCGGGTATCATTAAAAACGACGGGAAACCTACCAATTTAAAACGGACCGAACTGATTCCTGTCATGAAAGATAATACCATAGTTGCCAATGGATAAATAAAAATAAAAATTCTGTCAGAGAATATAGAAGCTTTTTTTATGGCTCTTCCCTGTTCATTCAGCAATTCCGGATTTTTAATGATAAGCAGTATCTTTATGGTTATCTGGTGGATTAGTACCAGACCTATATAGATCCAGGCGTTAAGCCATTTTATGGTTCCGGCAGCTGAGAATAAGATCACACCATTAACTGCCACAATTAGAAAATCCCTTAAGATACTCCTGATGCCGCTTCGGTTTACTTTATATGTTTTGTCTTGTGAAAAATTCATAGGCAAAACTTTCAGCTATATTTTAAAGGAGATGAAAGCATACGTGAACAATTTTTATTGAATTATTTATTGGACAGATAAGAACCGGGCTTGATATACTTGGGTATGAAATTAAAGGTCCAAAGGAAGCCGTAAAAGAACTGATAAAAATAGTAGGTGTAATGAAATGAATAAAAAGGAAGAAAAAAAACATTGGATTAAAATGAATACTGTATCATGGATTATAACTTTAGTTGTAAGCTTTTTTGCTTTTGTCCCTGCTTTTATTACATTACTTATATTATGGGCAATCGGAAAAATCCAGGTCAAAGATTAAGTTTTATTCTGATTATGCTGTAGAAATTTTTCAAATATAGTTCCCGTGGTTCTATATGTTTCTTTTATTTCCTCTTTATAAACAGTATTATACTGACTACGGTTCCTACTATAAAGCCTAAGGGACATATAACAAATGCCATAAAGAAAAAGAATGGTTCATCCGTTATGCCTATCCTGTCCCAGAAATCCACTCCGAAAAATCTAATGAACAGTCCGTAAAAAACATTATGCAGCAGTACGCTTACTAAAATTCCCACGGACGAAGCACCGGTTAGCAGCAGCATCTTCCTGAGCAACCCTTTTATTTTCTGTCTTATGGTTAAAATTATTAATACCACACCCAGTAAAAATAAAATAGAGCCACAAATAGCCACATAAAGAAACCCAACATATTTAGTGACCATCGGGACTGCAAAATAAATTACAGTTGCCAAAAAAGCAGCTGCGAGCAGCCAGAATACGGCAGTTATGCCGGGAGAAGGCTTACCGGCTTTATAATTTTTATCTGTTATTATATCCATTGTTTCAATCATATATGCCTTTTATTTTACCATTTATCTTTATATGGAATTACATCTGTTTTTCCTATATTCTGACGACACAGCTATAAAAAAAGTTGCATCTTTCAGTAAATCCGGCATCTTCTATTATAAAGCGGTTCTGCGCCTTGACTTATAAAAATTGACCTTTTCCCCAAAAACTGGACTAAATAATGGAGTAAGGACAGCCTTTATCTAATCATCCCGGCTACTATCATTTCTGCATTCCTGGGTTGCTGGAACAGTTATATATTATCCAAGTGGAAATTTCGAGGTTCCGATATCATTTTTACTCTTTATATTTAGGGAGATATTCTATAAGGGGGCTCCTGGCCGGTTCGGTAAAAGATTAAAATTTGTATTTCCATCAATAAATAAATTTTTTAATTATATTCTTAAAATAATATAACCAATATGATAAAGTTATGGTTATATAAGCACCAGTGTATTTTTTAATGATTATGCAAAATTTAGAGTTTTATAGAAATGCAGGATTAATTTTATGCTGCTATTTCATAGGAGCAATACCTTTTTGCAATATCATTGCCAGAATCCACAGTAAAAAAGATCTGAGAAAGATCGGCGACAGGAATCCTGGCGGATGGAACCTTGTATTTAATATATCAAAATTCTGGGGAATCCTGGGAATAATCCTGGACGTCCTGAAAGGCTTCTTATCGTACTTTCTGGTTTTAAGAATCTCCGGGCTGGAAATGGTAGCCGTATTGGCCGGGTGCGCTGCGGTAGCAGGGCATAATTATTCCCCCTATTTAAAATTTTCCGGGGGTAAAGGAGTTGCCGCCTCACTGGGGTTTATGTGTGCGGTTCATCCGCTTGCAGTCATAGCTTACGGAGTAGGTATCGTTCCGTCAATATTTATAATCAGAAATATGATCTGGGGGGTATTCTTTGGTATTGCCGCATCAAGTATTTTTTTATGGATATTCAAAGGCTCACCGGTCTTCCTGGTTATGGGAACTTTGCTTACTATAATAATTATCCCCAAATATATTAACCGTTCAATAAGGATTTTTAATAATTTTAAATTTAGAAAAGAGAAAAGCGCCAAGGACCTTTTTACCCCTAGGATAAGATAATCACTTATAATTATCATTTACAAGTCTTAAATTATCCTCTTCGCTGACATCATATACCCTGCCCTTCCATTTCAAACCCATTCCAACCCTAACATTTAAGACCGATCTTACAGCTATGGCTATCAGATATATTATAGCCAGGGGATGCAATATTATATCGGCAGCTTTGCACTTAAATCTAATAGAAAAAATTATTCTGATAATCAGAATAATTATTATCTGAAGGATAATAAGTTCTATAAATATGATCGGCCAGCCAAAAATAATTCCTGCAGGTATCATCATGAAAGGGAATAAAAAAATTGCACATATCAAAATAATAGCTATTGATATTATATAGGTCCTGTAATCAAAAGCTGCAAATAAAATTCTAGAGTAACCTATGACCACTTCTCTAAAACTCTTGTACAACCTGCAGTAAAGATTGCTGCGCCCGTCAAAAATCATGAATCTGTATCCGTGCCTCTTTACCTGTTTGGAAATTTTTATATCTTCCAGGATTTCAGCTCTTACAGATTTATGGCCCCCAATCTTTTTATAGACTTCTTTTTTAAACAGCATGAACTGGCCTATTGCGGTACAGAACAGCGCATTTTTAAATTTCCTTATAAGATAAAGCGGCATCAGGTTTAAAATTATATAATTTCCAAACGGTACCATCATCCTCTCATGCAGGGTAACCATGATCTGCATCGGGAAAACAGACAGGGCATCCAGCCTGTATCTCAGGAGACAGGCCACTGAACTGGATACCGAACTTGGAAAATGCAGTGTATCCGCATCTGTAAATACAAGATAATCCCCTCTGGCATATCCTGCCAGCTGATGGCAGGCGTATGACTTTCCCATCCAGCCCTTCTTTAAGGGCTTTCCCCTGTATATCTTTACCCTTGGGTCCTTTTTGGAAAGATTTGATACTATGCCGTAGGTACCGTCAGTCGAGTTATCATCCAGTACTATTATCTCCAGGTTTGCATAGTCCTGCTTTGTAAGTGAGATTATGCACCTTTTTATGTTTTCGGATTCATTTCTTGCGGGTATAAGCACGGATATTAAGGGGTTTTTGGCGATTACGCTTTCAGGCAGCCTGTAGTTTGCCGTGTTTTTAAATAAGATGTTGTTTATAAGGAAGTTTATAAGTATAGCCAGAAGCAGAGCAGTTACTGTATATTGGTATAATAGAAATATGTCCATGGTTAAATGTCCATGATTAAAATTTAAAAAAATAGTTATGATTATTATATCATAGTTTTATCAAACACTTGTTAAAAGTTTATCTGCCTCATCAGTTCTTTTAGAGTTCTTGCATTTTCCACTGCAAAACTTTCAGCATCATTATTAAAGTAGACGTAAGTTTCAATATTTTTCTTCAAGTTTCTGTTGATTAGCCAAGCAACTCTTTTAAGTTCGTCTTTCGGATAACAGGAGCGGTAGAGATGCTGCGAACCATGCATCCGAATGTAACATAAACTCCCTGTAATTACCTGCCTAAAGGGAAATTTAGGGGAGCTTGAAATAACAACGGCGCATCCGGAATCATTCAGCAATTCATATATTTCTTTTTCGAACCAGGTGTCATCTCTGAACTCAAAAGCAAATTTACCATGCTCCGGAAGTATATTTAAAATTTCTGTGAGTCTGGACCTGTCTTTTTTAAAATTAGGTGGAAGCTGAAATAAAAAGACCCCCAGTTTTTCACCCAGCATCTCCGCTGCCGAAAGCAGCCTCTTAAGTGCCTCACCGCAGTCAGCCAGCCTTTTGATATGAGTTATATATCGGGAAACCTTTACTGAAAAAATAAAATTATCCGGTGTACTGCTGCTCCAATTTATAAAAGTCTGCGGTTTTGGCAGGTGGTAAAAACTGCTGTTTATCTCCACTGTGCCAAACTCCCCGGAATAATAAGCCAGCCACTTGCTTTTCCTTAAACCAGCAGGATAGAAATCCCCGGCCCAGTGATTATAGCTCCATCCTGAAGTACCGATATGAATCAGAGAATCATCCATTTTAAGATAGTAAAATAAATTTATTTAAATGGAAAATTAATTAATATGATAGCTTAATCTTTAAAAAATTAATATTCGGAAAGCAAATTACCAAATGCGGGTAGTCCGCAAACACCTTCCGGAGCTATTTATAAATAGGCGATCAATAGGCGTACAGTTTCCCGTACGGCCGGTGAGAATAAGGTACCAGCTTTAAAAATTTACTTAAATGAATCTTCTTTTTATCAAAATTAAAAAACCTGCAGTAATTGCCTGTATATTTTTCCAGCAGCTCCGTGTCACTGCCGTCCGGCTTCATTTTCTTTACTTCCCTGCCCAGCTTATAATCTTTTACATCTCCGCATATATATATTCTCCCGCCGTGCATTCCGGTTCCTAAATAATTTCCTACAATTTCAGGATCATCCTTGAAAAGTGGAAAAAATATTTCCTTTTTATACAGGCCCAGAAGAATGATGATGCCTCCGGCCATATATTCACCCAGAAAATTTCCGGCACTGCCTCCTATTACTATCACGGGCACTTTCTTTTGATACGATTTCATATGAATACCGCCCCTGAAGCCGATATTTTTTTCTACATATATCTCTCCGCCCCTCATAGAATAGCCGAGGATATCGCCTGCATCGCCATGTATTATAATCTTTCCCGAATTCATGGTATTCCCGATCCCGTCCTGGCCGTTACCGAAAATTTCAATAGTGGGGCCATCCATAAAAGCCGCCAGATCATTCCCGGGTGTCCCGTAAATATTTATGGAAGCACCGGTCTTAAGACCGTCTCCGATATATCTCTGTCCCAGCACATTGTTTATGGTTACTTCCTTGCTGTCGGAGCCATTGCCTAAAAACTTTCTTATTTTTAAATTAAGTTCCCGGTAATCTAAATCCTTAGCATCTATTACAAGCTTCATACCTCTATCCCCTCTCCTACTACAAGATGCTTCTTGTAATCAGCAGGCAGATGGATTATTCCAAAATCCTCTTTGGAGATATTTTCCTTCACACTGCTTATATCTATCTGGTTTCTGATAAGTCCGGCATAGATTCCTGCCCTTTCGATATTTCCAACCAGTATTACTCCTATTATCCTGTTTTCTTTCATTACCACTTTCTTATACATATTTTTCTTAGGATTAAAGTCCTTAAATACCTCAATATTTTTATCCTCTCCTTCTTCGGCATTGGTAAGTCCCATTGAAATAGACGGGATCTGAAGTATCTCAACCGAATTCATAAAAAATCCGCCGCTGTATTTTTCATTTCCTCCTGCCATATTAATCCCGGCCGTTCCACCCTGCCTGACAGCAAGCGGCCATATGGCAATATTTCTTTTTTCTCCCCGCAGCATATCCGGACCTTCAACTACATCTCCGGCAGCATAAATATTTTTTCCGGATGTGCGCATGTAATCATCAACTACAATACCTCTGTTTATCTTAAGTTTGCCGCCAGAGATAAAACCGGTATCAGGACTGACGCCCACAGCTGATATCAGCAGGCGGCATCCCCTCTTTTCGCTGTCCTTTAATCTGTATCCGGAAATTTTTCCGTCTGTAATATAAATCTCTTCAATGGTGTTATTTTTATAAATATTGCTCCCTTTGCTTTTTATCTTTTTTTCAATGATCCCGGAAGCCTGCTGATCGAATGTAGCTGCCAGGATCCTGTTGGCAAGTTCGATTATGTTGATATCAAAACCTGTTTCCAGAAATGCCTCTGCCGCTTTCAGTCCGATAAGACCTCCTCCCAGTATTGATATTTCCTTGATTTTATTTTTTTCTATATAATCCCTAATTTTTATGGCATCATCCAGGGTAGTAAGAGTAAAGATTCCGCCGATATCCCTGTAATTTGTCCCGTCCATAAAATCAAAGGTCTTATCCTTACCGCTGCGGCTGCTTTCGATGGTCCCTGTGCCGATAACTCTGATCCTGGGAACGATAGGCTTCCCGCCGCTGGCAATAAGCAGTTTTTTAAAATAAAATATCCTGCCGCTTTCAACGGTTAAAAACATCCCGGCCGTATCTACTGATTTTACTCTTGTATTCAATCTGATATCTATATTGTTATCCCTGTAAAATTTTTTATCCTTAAAATAAACTTTGTCCAGACTAACCGTTTTTGCCAGAAAGTAGGTTATCATCGGCTTTGAATAATTCGGATAGTTTTCTTCCGTGAGTACCATAACTTTTCCTGCTTTGTCCAGCTTTCTTATGCTATCCGCAGCAGCAAGACCTGCAGCAGAATTGCCGATAATAATATAATCAGCCATTTCATCTTTTTTTGGGATGTTATTTTTTCTTCTCATTTTTACTTCTCATCATATCTTTTTTATCTTCATCTTTTTCTATAAATTTCAGAGCTTCGTTGGGGCAATTCTTCACACATACCGGGATTTCTTCATCAACACAGAGATCGCACTTTGAGGCTATCTTACCGCTGGATAGACCCCTTCTTATCACCCCATAGGGACAGACCATGATACAGCTCCAGCATCCCACGCATTTATCCTCATCACATGTTACAACCCCGGTATTTTTATTCTTCTGCATGGCCCCTGATATGCAGGCTTCGACACAGGGCGCATCGGCGCAGTGCCTGCACTGGATGGCAAATGAATTATAGCCGATTTCCTCCACCAGTACCCTGGGCATTATATCTACCAGCTCTTCCTTAAATGCCTTTATAATTTTTTTACTTTTTGAATGCTTTACCTGACAGTAAATCTCGCACAATCTACAGCCTATACAGTATTCTTCCTGAATATATATTCTTTTCATACAATCATCACCAGGCCTCTCCTGCATGTTTTATGCCCAGAACCGTAAGTTCCCTGTCACTTAAGCCTATGCCTCTCAGGTGCTCTCTGTTACCTTTAAGACTCTCAATGGCATTGATACCCGCGCCACCCAGCATTTCCTTTATCTCCAGTGACCAGCCCCTGAGCAGATTAAGGAGTCTTCTGGTTCCGATATCTGGATTGAGCCTTTTGGTAAGATAGGGATCCTGGGTAGCAATCCCCCAGTTACACTTGCCCGTATAACATTTCTGGCACAGGTGGCATCCCATGGCTATAAGTGCAGCGGTACCGATATATACCGCATCGGCGCCCAGCGCTATGGCTTTTATGGCATCGGAACTGGACCGGATGCTTCCTGCAGCAATAATAGATGCCTTATGCCTTATTCCCTCTTCCCTCAGCCTTTCATCAACGGCGGCAACTGCAAGTTCTATTGGTATCCCCACATTGTCCCTTATAGTCTGGGGAGCGGCTCCCGTACCGCCCCTGAGTCCGTCTATGGTCACAAAGTCTGCTCCCGCCCTTACAATACCGCTGGCAATGGGTGCTATGTTATGTACCGCTGATACCTTTACTCCCACGGGCTTTGACCAGTCGGTAGCCTCTTTTAATGCATATATCAGCTGGGCCAGGTCCTCGATGGAGTAAATATCATGATGGGGAGCAGGAGACAGGGCATCCGTTCCCTCAGGTATCATCCTTGTATTGGATATATCTTCGGTTACTTTTTCGCCGGGAAGATGACCCCCTATTCCGGGCTTTGCTCCCTGGCCTATTTTGATTTCCACTGCCGAACCTTTATTCAAGTAATCCACATCTACGCCATATCTGCCGGATGCAACCTGGACAATAGTATTTTCTGCATATTTATACAGGTCCTTATGCAGCCCCCCTTCACCGGTATTATAATAAGTTCCAAATTGTGAAGCGGCTGAAGCCAAAGACTTGCAGGCATTAAAGCTTATGGAACCGTAAGACATTGCCGAAAACATAATAGGAGTGGAAAGTTCCAGCTGAGGGTACATCTTCGTTTTCAGCTTAATACTTTTGTTCTTTAAATTTTTATTTTTTTTAAACTCAAGCTTATCGGGCTTCCTTCCGATAAACGTTTTTATTTCCATGGGCTCGCGCAGCGGATCAATGGAAGGATTGGTAACCTGGGAAGCATTAAAAAGAATACGGTCCCAGTATACGGTATAGGGCTTATCGCTTCCCATTCCGGTCAGAAGAACCCCTCCCGAATCCGCTTGCCGGTATATATTTCTTAAATGATCAGGGCTCCAGTTATAATTGGTCTTAAACTGGGAATCCCTCTCTTTAATCTTTAATGCTCCTGTGGGACATAGGCTCTCGCACCTGTGGCACCCCACGCACTTAAGATTATCACTGTATATGGTATCCTGATCACTGTCATATTCATGAACATCGTTGGAGCACTGCCTTACACAGACCTGACAGGATATACATTTATTTTCATCTCTTTCTGTTTCAAATTCAGATTGAGTAAGTTTTAAAGCCATTTTCTATCACCTCAAACTTTTACCGGCTTTTTACCTGATCTTATCAGGTTACTGCCGGCTTTTTTCTCTCTTTTGCCTACCACCCCTATAACCGGCTCCCCTCCATCGGGATGCCACAGGACATCAGGCGAAGGGCAGACCTTTCTAATGGGAGCTTCCTCACTGGAAATAAAAAGGTATTCATCCTTTCTTGCCGCAACCAGCGGCCTCAGTTTTATTCTATCATTTAAGGCATACATAAAATTATTGTTTCCCACTATTATGCTGAAAGGACCGTTTATGAGTGCACTTCCGTATACTATCCTAAGAGCCTGCAGTAGTTCTCTTCTATCACGGGGCATCCTTTCTATCTCCTCCCATAAGGGTGAGGCCAAAATCAGATGAACCATCTCCAGATCTATTTTCTGCCTGCGTACCATAAGATCCAGAAGATAGGTAATAACCTCGGTATCCGTGGAAAGGGTACATTCATACCCGAATCCGCTTACAAATCTCTTGTTGGTCCCGTAGGATGAAATCTCGCCGTTGTGTACAACGGACCAGTTAAGGAGTCCGAACGGATGAGCACCACCCCACCATCCTACGCTGTTGGTTGGAAACCTTCCGTGAGAGGTCCACAGATATCCTTCATATTTATCCAGCTTAAAGAACCGGCCAATATCCTCGGGAAATCCCACTCCTTTAAAGATACCCATATTTTTACCGCTGGAAATTATATATGCTCCGCAGATATCTCTGTTTATATGCATAACGAAATTCACAATGTTGTCCTCTTCATCTCCACCGGCGGCCTGCTTCCTCAGGCCGGAAACTGCCGCACTGTCGATGCGGGATTTGGAATTTCCCCCCGTCTTTAGAAAATACCTGTATATTAAAGGCGGATTTTCAACCCGGGGTACTTTCTTTGTAGGGATCTCCTCGCTTAACAATATTTTAAAGCTGCCTTTTATTTCATCTTCGGCCAGCCTTTTTGCTTCCGTATCATCATAAAAAATATGAAATACCCAGTCATCGCTAAAATGAGGATAAATTCCATAAGCAGCAAATCCTCCGCCCAGCCCGTTTGACCTTTCATGCATAATCGAAATTCCGTCTATTACCATCTTGCCGTCAAATTTTTCTCCAGCCTCATTTATCACTCCAAATACGGCGCAGCCTGACGGAATCCTTGACCGGGAGAACTCTTTCTGCCCGTCCCCATTAATTTTTATTTTGTTTTTAAGTTCCTTCATTTATTAAATCCTGCTTTTAAAAAATATAATAAAAAAAACCCCCTTAAAACACCTGTGTTTTAAGAAGGCTTCTTTACCTTTTTTCCTGCACATCACTATGCACGACTGAAATTTATTTAATTTTCTAGCCAGCATAATACCAGTATATTATTATTTGTCAAATATTTCTAATACCGGATTATTTATATATTTCTTTTATCTCTTCCAGTGTCATGGATTTGTAGTCTCCTGCATGACCCGCAGTGCCAAAATCAATCATTTTGCCCTTAACCATCTGGTAAACTGCTTCTCTTGCGGCTCCAAAATAAGTCCTGGGATCAAAGGCATCCAGATGTTCGCTAAGATACTTCCTTACCGCCCCTGTCATAGCCAGTCTTCCGTCTGTATCAACGTTTATTTTCCTGATTCCCCTTTTTATGGCCTCCTGGATGCTTTCCATGGGCACTCCCATTGTTTTTTCCAGCTTTCCGCCGTATTTGTTTATAACCTCGATTAGCTCCCGAGGTACGGAAGATGAGCCGTGCATAACCAGCGGGACTCCCGGAATCTTTTTTACCACTTCATTTATTATATCCAGGGCCAGAGTTGGTTTTGCCTTGAATTTATATGCCCCGTGGCTGGTTCCTATTGCAAGAGCAAGCGCATCTATGCCTGTAAGCTTTATGAACTTTACAGCTTCGTCAGGATCGGTAAGTTTGACCGTACCCGAGCCGACGCCGTCTTCTATCCCCCCAAGTGTTCCCAGCTCTCCCTCAACGGATACCCCGAACTTATGGGCGTAGTTTACCACTTCGGTGGTAACTTCAACATTTTCATCAAAAGTGGTGGGGGTCTTGGAATCCTCTTTCAGCGAGCCGTCAATCATAACTGATGTAAAACCCAGCTCTATGGCCTGCTTGCAGGTCTCAAGGCTGTTTCCATGGTCAAGATGCAGCACGATGGGGATACCGGGATTATCCTCAACTGCGGCAGCAGCCAGATACTTTATATAAGCCATATTGGTATATTTCAGTGCTCCCCTGCTTGCCTGGATAATTACCGGCGATTGCGTTTCACTGGCCGCCCTCATTATCCCCTGGATCTGCTCCATATTATTAACATTATAGGCTCCCACTCCGTAATCACTTTTTATAGCCTCATCTAAAACCTGTTTTAACGGTACTAATGGCATCGGTCCTCCTTGTAGATATATAGGTTCTTAAATTAAAATTTTTATAATTATACCACCATAGAAATTAATTTCTATGCCCAAAAAACAGTAACTTTACATACTCTTCATCTCATGGGAAAGCACTATCGCTTCCGCTACTTCCCTCATCGGTTTTCTGTTATCCATGGCAAATTTCTGGATCTTCCTGAATGCTTCTTCTTCGGTCAGCCCGTTCTCCTTCATAAGTATGCCCTTGGCTTTCTCTACCATTTTTCTGGTCTCCAGTTCCTCTCTTATTACCTTTGTCTCCACCACCAGCCGGTAGTTTTCAATTACTATGGCTGCCTGATCTGCCACTGTTTTTAAGATATTTACTTCATAATCACTGAACCTATGGAGCTCCGAAGTATATACCGTGAGCGCTCCTATTACTTTCCCTTTTACATGAAGGGGCACGCAGAGCAGGGATACCAGACCTTCCCTACCGGCTATTTCCCGATACTTGTAATTCTTATCTTCCAGGATATTGTATATGACCATAGGCTTATTCTCCTGGGCCACCTTTCCCGCAACTCCTTCACCCAGCTTTAGCGGGTTCTTATTTATATATTCCCTGCTCATGCTCTGGGTGGCTTTAATGACAAGCTCTTTACTCTTGGGGTCAAGGAGCATAAGGGAGCATATCTTGGATCCCAGGACCTCTGCGGTAACCGTGACGATAAGCTTCAAGATATCTTCAAGGTAAAGGTCAGACGTTACTGCTTCGCTTATCTTAGATAATGCTCCTATTATATCTTTTGCGTTCTCTAACTTTTTATTTTCACCGCTCATGGCCAAATCTCACTTTTATAATATAAAGGAACTGAAAAATTAATTATATTACATAAAACTCCAAAATTGAATAAACGCCTCAAACTATATATGGTAACCATTGAAGTATTTACAAAAGGTTATAATATGGATAGAATTCTAAACTGTGGCGCATTCGTCTAGTGGCCTAGGACATGGCCCTCTCACGGCTAAAACAGGGGTTCAAGTCCCCTATGCGCTACCATATTATTCTTGATCACACCTATACCTTTGGTAGTCCTTGAATTTTAATAATAATACTAATATAATAGCAATAGTAGTATTTACAGGAGGATAAAATAAAATGAAAAAATTATTAATATTAATATTTATTATTCAATTGCTGATACCGACATCATTTCTTACTGCGGGATGCAGACTCACAGAACAAGAAGAAATAACTGATAAAGAAATGGAAATTGATGAGGGAACGGAAATCGCAGTTTTTGGCGGCGGCTGCTTCTGGAGTATTGAAGCCATATATTCTCAGTTAAAAGGAGTAATTGATGCTGAAGCAGGTTATGCAGGAGGCTTTAAGGAAAATCCGACATATGATGAGATTTGCATGACCGATACCGGACATGCAGAGGTAGTTAAAATTACATTTGATCCAAATATTATAAGTTACAGCAAATTACTGGAGATATTCTTCTATGTTCATGATCCTACCACCTTGAACAGGCAAGGAAATGATGCGGGGGAACAATATCGTTCTATAATTCTATATACCAGTACTGAACAGGAAATAACTGCGAAAGAATTTATTAATGGACTGGAAGAGGATGAAGTTTATTCAGATCCCATAGTTACTAAAGTCGAGCCGCTTGATAAATATTATAGCGCAGAGGATTATCACCAGGAATACTATAAAAACAACTCTACTGAGCCTTATTGTGAAGTAATAATTTCTCCTAAAATTGAAAAATTCCAGGATAAGTTTGCCGATTTACTAAAATAATGAATTTATCCGGAAGTCGGATGTAATATGTTACTTACCTGATAATGCAAAAGAAGAGGTTAAATATATACTATTTATAAGATATTATCTTAATTCTAATCCTAAAAGTTCTTACTATCGCACCCTATGCTCTGCCATACTTGACAAGTCATTGGCATACGCTTCTTTTTGCTGCTTTATCAAACTTAAAAACAGAGACTATAAGTCCTTGATGCTACCTGATATAAGCACCTGTTTTTCTTTATTTAAATGGTCAGAGTTTTCCTATTTTTACTATAAATCTAACTTCTTAAAAATATCAGTTAATAGGTAACATCCAGGTGAATATTTCCAGGTTCAAATCTATTGCCGTCCTGTTGATTGTCGTCATCAGTGGTGCCATAATCATAGGTCCAGTATAATTTGAACTGTATCCTGGACTCACTGCTATCTATCCTATCCTGTAATTTCAAAACTAAATTGTCATCACTATAACTGATGTCGGTCTTAAAAGTATTGTATCTCACTAAATCATCTGCATCAATTTCCCTGTCTGGTACACTGAGTGCTCCCGTACCATAATCTAAAGTTCCTATCCATAACCAGCCAAGAAACTGTCGCTCTGCACTCGTCCCATATATAGCCGGTGAATCCAATACCAGAGTAGCAGATTGAATATCTCTGCCATGAAGACTCTCTATGTTAAAACTAATATATCCTGCATTAGGAAGGTTATTAAACCAATCTC
>Ga0307419_10000272_pt1 | contig 25074 bp, 23 predicted proteins | sample SalMarWE160230MG_2_FD_202512 | JGI IMG/M metagenome (GOLD analysis project Ga0307419, IMG submission 202512) | Salt marsh sediment microbial communities from the Plum Island Ecosystem LTER, Massachusetts, United States - WE1602-30 | ecosystem: Environmental > Aquatic > Marine > Intertidal zone... | reverse complement strand
CGATCGCGGTCGCGACCGGCGCCAACCAGATCGTTGCCACTTCGGCCTCGGGTGCGCTCGCCCAATGGCGGCGCGGCACGGTCGATCTCCGGATGGGCGCCGTGCTGATCGCGGGCGGCGTGGCCGGCGCCCTTGGCGGCGTTCTCCTGCTCAAGTTCTTGCGCGAGGCGGGACAGGCCGGGCTCATCGTCTCTCTGACCTATGTGGGCCTGCTCGGCGTGGTCGGCGCGCTGATGCTGAATGAAAGCGTCCGCGCCATCAGGCGTGCGCGCAAGGGCAAGCCCGCGCCGGCACGGCGATCCGGGCAGCATAGCTGGATCCACCGGCTCCCCCTCAAGCTCCGCTTTACCCGCTCGCACCTCTATATCAGCGCCGTTCCCGCTCTCCTGATCGGCGCCATCACCGGCTTGCTGACTGCCTTTCTCGGTGTAGGCGGCGGCTTTCTCATGGTGCCGGCGATGATCTATCTGCTGCGCATGCCCACCAACGTCGTGATCGGCACGTCGCTTTTCCAAATCGTGTTCGTGACCGCGCTGGTGACGGTGCTTCACGCCACTTTGTCGCAGACCCTCGATGTCGTGCTTGCGTTCATCCTCGCGGCGGGCGGTGTCATCGGCGGGCAGTACGGGGTCAGGGCGGGACAGAAACTGAAAGGCGAGCAGTTGCGCGCCCTGCTCGCGCTCATGGTGCTTGCTGTCGCCATTCGACTCGCTTTCGGCCTGGTATTACCGCCGTCAGAGCTTTTCAGCATTGCGCCCGTCGGCGAAGGGGCATGAGATGAAGACAGCAATAAACTGTGCTGCGCTCATCGTCGTCCTCGCGGGGTCCTTAGCTCCGGCGGCTGCACAGGACCAAGTGCAAGTAACAGAGCCGGTTCCGCGCGAAGAGGTCCAGTCGGAAATTTCGACGCGCGAGATCGCCATTCAGTCGAACTTCACCGGCATCGAAATCCTGATCTACGGAAGCGTCGACTTCAGTCAAGCCGGAACGCCCGACACCGGAAAGTACGATGTGATCGTCGTCATTCGCTCACCGGCAGAACCTCTCGTTATGAGACGGAAGGAACGCGTGGCGGGGATTTGGGTGAACGGGCCCGGCAGGGTGTACCCCTCCGTTCCGGGATTCTATGCCGTGTCATCGACGCGACCATTCCGGGCGATCGCCTCGGACGAAACCCTCAAGAAGCTCGGCATCGGTTTCACCAATCTCGATTTCGGCCGGCCTGCCGCCGGCAGTCCCGACGAGGAAACGTTCCGCACCGCCCTGATCCGCCTGAAGGTGAAACAGCAGCTGTTCCAGGAACATGACGATGCCGTTTCCTTCGTCGGCAGGAGCCTGTTCAAGACGACTGTCGCGTTGCCCGTGAAGGTCCCGATCGGCCGCTATACCAGCGATATCTACCTGTTCCGGGACGGCAAGATCATCACCGTGAATCAGAGCACACTCGAAGTGACCAAGGTCGGTTTCGAGGGGCTCGTCTACCGGTTCGCCTTCGCCTACCCGTTCCTCTATGGGGTGTTCGCGGTCGTGATTGCCGTGCTTGCCGGGCTTACCGGCTGGTATGTCTTCCGCCGCGAATAGGCCTAGTCCGGCAGGAGCAGGCTGCCGAGCACGGGATAGACATTGGCGCGCCCCATCATCCAGGCCTCGAGCTGCTGGCGGGAAAACAGGGGCGCGAACGCCTCGTCACGCACATTGAGCCCTCCGGCATAGGCGCCGAAGGCGGGCATCACCAGGCGGCTACCGTCCGTCGCGAAACAGCGGCGGCGGATCACCGTGCCCCGCCGCGCGATCCGCGCCACCGGGTGGAGATGGCCCGCGATCTCCCGGACCGAGGGTGCCGGCGAGGGCTCGTGACGGAGCGTGAGCCCGCAAATCGTGAGCGTGGCACAGACGGTGCCGCCGATACTTGCAGGGAGATGCGGATCGTGATTACCGCAGATCCAATACCATTCGCGTCCCCGCTGCAGTGCAAGCAGCGTGTCGAGATCGTTGGCCGCAAGATGCGCGGCGGACTCGCTGCGATGAAAGCTGTCGCCCAGCGCCACCACGCGGGCGGGCTGAACCGTGTCGATAACCTTGGTCAGGCGGTCGAGCGTCGCGCGCGTATCGTAAGGGGGAAGCAGGATGCCGAGCGCGGCGAAAGCCGCGCCCTTCTCGAGATGCAGGTCCGCCACCAGAAGCGTGCGCTCGTCTTCCCAATAGAGCGCGCCCGCAGGCAGCGGCCTCATCGCCTGACCGGCGACAGTGAGATGCGAGCGCAGCGTCGGCGCCGTCTCAGGCATGAGGTCATGTTTGGCGCGCAGCATGTCCGCTTAAGGCCTCAGCAACAAGTTCCTCGACCGTCTCCCGCAACAAGACTTCGCTCGCTTCGCCGGGAATGCTCTGACGTCCGATCTCAAGCATCACCGGCACGGCGAGCGGTGAAACATGCGGGAGTCCAATATGCCTGATTCGTCCCTTGATTCGCCGCAAGAAATCGCCGAGGCGGAACACATCGATCAAGCCGGTCGCGGCGTCGGCGAAGGCCGCCTTGAGCAGAATGTGGCCGGGCTCGTGCTGACGCAACACATCGTAGATCAGGTCCGACGACACCGTCATTTGCCGCCCGGTCTTTTCCTGTCCGGGATGGCGGCGTTCGATCAGCCCTGAGATGATGGCGCAGACTCTGAACGAGCGCTTCATCAGATTGGATTCGGCAAGCCATGCGTCGAGATCGTCGCCGAGCATGTCTTGGTCGAACAGTTGCGCAAGTTCGAGCCGTCCGCTTCCGATCATGTCTCCCATGTCGTTGAGGCCCCAAACGGCGAGCGCATATTCGTTGGCGACGAAACCGAGCGGCGCGGCGCGCGCTCGTTCCAGGCGCCGCGTCAGCAGCATGCCAAGGCTTTGATGCGCAAGCCTGCCTTCGAACGGGTAGCAGACGAGATAGTGCCGGTTTCCGCGCGGAAAGGTCTCGACCAGAATCTCATCGGCACTGGGCAGGGAAGAGAAGGCGGCTTGCAGGTTGAGCCAATCTGAGACGTGTTCGGGCAGGCGCTGCCGATCGCTCGCATCAGCCAAAAGCGTCCGCACACGCTCCGCGAGATAGGTCGAGAGCGGGAACTTTCCGCCCTCATAGGATGGGACTTTTGGCTCCGTCGCGTGCGCGCGGGTGACGATGGCGTCATTTTCGCGCAATCCCTCGAAACGCAGCACCTCGCCCGCGAACACAAAGCTGTCGCCCGGGATCAGCTGCTCGATGAAATACTCCTCGACCTCGCCGAGCGCGCGGCCGGCAGCGAGCATGCTTGACGGCCTGAGTGCGCCACCTCTAGCCCGCGCCAGCCGCACACGCAGCATCGGCGCCTCGACAATGGTGCCGACATTAAGCCGGTAGGTCTGGGCGATACGGGGATGAGCGAGGCGCCAGAGCCCCTCTTTCGTTCTCTTCAGCTTGGCGTAGCGATCGTAATTGGCGAGCGCATAGCCGCCGGTGGCCACGAATTGCACGACTTGGTCGAAGCCCTCGCGCCTGAGCCCCTGATAGGGCGCCGCACTCGTCACCTCGCGATAGAGACGATCGGCGTCGAACGGGCCGGCGCAGGCCGTGCCGAGCACGTGCTGGGCGAGCACGTCGAGCGCGCCTGGCCGCGAGGCTGGCGTATCTTGGGCGCCTTCGGCTGCCGCATCGAGCGCCGCCTGGCACTCGACCACCTCGAACCGGTTGGCGGGCACGAGCAGCGCCTTGCTCGGCTCGTCGAGCCGGTGATTGGCCCGGCCGATCCGCTGCGCAAGCCGGCTCGCGCCTTTAGGCGCGCCGACATTGATGACAAGATCGACCTCGCCCCAGTCGATGCCGAGATCGAGCGTCGAGGTACAGACCACGGCGCGGAGCCTGCCCTGAACCATGGCCGCCTCCACTTTGCGGCGTTGGCCGACATCGAGCGAGCCGTGATGAAGCGCGATCGGCAGATTTTCGTCGTTGTAGCGCCATAGCTCGTGGAACAGCATCTCGGCTTGCGATCGCGTATTGACGAAGACGAGCGACATGCGGTGGGCCTTGATCGCGCGGGTGATCTCGGGCAGCGCGTAGCGCGCCGAGTGCCCGGCCCAAGGCAACTCCGCATGCGATTTCAAAATGGAGATATCGGCGCGTGCCCCCTCGCCTGCCGTGACGATCTCGGCAAGCCGCGTCACGCTCGTTCCCCGATGCGGCACCAGATATGCGGCAAGCTCGTGCGGCCGCGCGACCGTGGCGGAAAGGCCGATCGCGGTGAGTTCGGGTGCAAGCGTCCTGAGCCGGGCTAAATCGAGCGCCAACAGATCGCCGCGTTTGCTCGTGGTGAGCGCGTGCAATTCGTCGAGGATGACGAATTTGAGACCGCCGAACAGCGTGTCCGCGCTCTTATGTGAGAGCATCAGCGCGATCTGCTCGGGCGTGGTGAGCAGGATGTCGGGCGGGAGCACGCGCTGGCGGGCGCGCCGCGCCTGCGGCGTGTCGCCGGTGCGGGTTTCGAGCCTGAGCGGCAGAGCCATCTCGGCCACGGGCGTGGCGAGGTTTCGCGCGATATCGACCGCGAGCGCCTTGAGCGGCGAGACATAGAGCGTGTGGATCGTCGCTTCAGGCTTACGGTTCACCGGACGGCGGGCGAGGTCCGTAAGGCTCGGCAGGAACCCGGCCAGCGTCTTGCCGCCGCCTGTGGGGGCGATCAGCAGCGTATCGCGCCCCTCACCGGCCTGTTCGAGCAATGCGAGCTGATGGGCGTGCGGCTGCCAGCCTCGCGAACAGAACCAAGAGGCGAAAGGCTCAGGCAGCATGTGAGCCGGAGCCTCGGCAACCGAGCGTTGGCGCGTGCTCATTGGCGCAGCCTTGATCTTTGCTTCCCTTCGCACCAAGTCTGGCATAGTTCGATTCGGCGCTCGCGACGGTCTCCAGGCGCCCTTGGGGCGCGATTGCAAGCGGAAGGAACGCGGCAGATGGAACGGTTTTTTGGCGGCAATCCGGCCCTCGTTCTACTCAGATTGGTGATCCTGTCCCTGATCGTGGGCGTCGTGCTTGCGGCGCTTGGGTTCAGCCCATACGAGATCATCGAGAGCATCAAGCGGCTTGTCGAGCGCATCTATAATCTGGGCTTCGAAGCGATCGAGAAGGCCGTCCGCTACTTCCTGCTCGGCGCGGTGATCGTCTTCCCCATCTGGCTGATCGTGCGGCTGGTCAAATTTGCCGGGCGCACCGGCACCGAAATGGCTGACCCGGCCTCGCGCAGCGACGCTTAAGCGCTCACAGGATTGCCAGCACGTTTTCGGGAGGCCTGCCGATCGCGGCCTTGCCGCCCGCGACCACGATCGGCCGCTCGATCAGGCTCGGGTTTTCCACCATCAACGCGATCAGCTCATCGTCGGCGAGCTTGCGGGTCTGGAGTCCGAGTTCGGCATAGCGGGGCTCGCCGGTCCGCAAGAGATCGTGAGGCTTGAGCTTGAGCTTGCGCAACACGGCTTTCAGCTCGGCGGCCGAAGGCGGTGTCTTCAGATACTCGATCACGTTCGGCTTGGCGCCGCGCTCTTCGATGAGTGCGAGCGTGGCGCGCGATTTGGAGCAGCGCGGATTGTGATAGATCGTGACTGTCATGGTGCAAGCTCCCGTTCCGACCAGTCTTGCGCCCGGCGGCCGATCAGCGGCGTCAACTCATCGTAGCCATCCTTGGCCATCGCCGCCAGCAGAGCCTGTTTGATGCGGCCGATCAGCGAAGGCCCTTCGAACACGAGCCCGGTATAGAGCTGGATCAGCGAGGCGCCGGCCTCGATCTTGTTAAGCGCACTCTCGCCCGAATCGATGCCGCCGAGACCGATCAGAGGAAGCTTCCCTTCCGTCAGCCGGTAGACCCGGGCCAGCATGCGCGTGGCGCGGGGGAAAAGCGGACGTCCCGACATTCCGCCCTGCTCAGTGGCGAAAGCGGCGTCGCGAAGCCCGGCGCGCGACAACGTGCTGTTGGACACGATAATGCCGTCGGCGCCGCCAGACAGGATCACGCGGGCGATCTCCGGCAAGTCCTCATCGGCGACGTCGGGGGCAAGCTTGACCAACAATGGAGGCTTCCGGGCTGCGGCCGCGCGCGCCTCCTGCAAGCGCTGAAGCAACGTCGCCAGCGCCTCCGGCGCCTGAAGATCGCGCAAGCCCGGCGTGTTCGGCGATGAAATATTGATGGTAAAATAGCTCGCAACCTCCGCCATGCGCGCGATCCCCGCCGCGTAGTCGCCGATCCGATCGGAACTGTCGCGTCCTGCGCCGAGATTGACACCGACTATACCATTGCCGCGGCCCTTCAGCCGCGAAAGCGCCGCGTCCTGTCCTTCATTGTTGAACCCGAGCCGGTTGATGATGGCGCGGTCCCTGGCCGACCGGAAGATGCGGGGGCCGGCATTGCCGCCCTGTGCCTGCGGGGTCAGCGAGCCGACCTCTACAAAACCAAACCCCATGCCAAGCAATTCGCGCGCGACGCGCGCGTTCTTGTCGAACCCCGCCGCCATGCCAACCGGATTAGGGAAATCGAGACCGAACAGGCGCTGGCCAAGGCGCTTGTCGTCAGAACCGGCCGCGCGCGGATAGAGCCCAAGCTCAAGACTCCTGACGGCAAGATCGTGCGCCCGTTCAGGGTCGAGCGCGAGCAGAACTGCCTGGCCGAGCCCGAACAACGGGTTCACGCCGCAATCCCTTCGATGCGCTCAGCCCTGGCGGCCTTGGTCATGACCTTGTAAGGGGAATCAGCCATGTTTTCCGGACCGGGACAGTAGCCGCCTCTTATGATTCCAACAAGAAATGGCGCTCGCTTGCGGTGGAAAGCCTGGGGCAATAAGCCCATGAGATCCCGGGCCAGCAAGCGCTCCGCTCGGGCGAGGAGGTTTAAAGACAGCATGATCCGGGTCGTCCTGACTTTGGCCCTTCTCCTCCCCGCCTCTACCGGCGCGCTGGCCGAACCCGAATTCGAGCCGGCGGCTTCCGAGCGCAAGGCCATCGCCGACTGCCTCGAGAAAACAGCCGGCGCGCCGGAACTGAAGCAGATGGCGGCCTGCATCGGCATCATTGGCGATGCTTGCGCCGAGGCGCCCGGCGCCAACACCGTCAGTATCGTTGCCTGCCACATGCGGGAACAGAAGATCTGGGACGGCTATCTGAACCAATGGTATGGCGAGGCCATGACGCGCCTCGCTGACGATATTGCGGCGCAAGTCGCGCTCAAGGACGCACAACGCGCCTGGATCTCATTCCGCGACGCCAAATGCGGTTACTGGCAGAAACGCTATGAAGGCGGCACGATCGCCTCGGTCGTGACCGGCGATTGCATGAGGGTGGAAACCGGGCGCCGCGCGCTTGAGATGCGCGTCATTCTCGACGACCTCGATCACTGAATGCTTAGGCCGCAAGTTCACCTTTGAGCGCCTTGGCGATGAGGTCGCGCGTTTCAGCAATGCCGTAGAGCTCGACAAACGAGCCGAACCGCGGTCCTTGCGTTTGGCCGAGCAGCACTTCGTAAAGAGTCGCAAACCAGTTACGCAGCGGCTCAAACCCGTGCTCCTTGCCGACCGCATAGATTTCGGACTGGATCTCTTCGGCCGCGATGCCTTGCTTCATCTTGGCAAGACGCGCATCGAGATCGGAAAGGGCTGCACGTTCCTTCTCGGTCGGCGCGCGGTAGCGCTTGGCCGGCTTCACGAAATCGTGGAAGTAGCGGATAGCGTAGGTCACGAGCTGATCCAACAGAGGATGCTCTTCCGGCACCGCGTCCGGTGCATAGCGTCTGATGAAGCCCCATAGCACTTCGCGATCCTCGGAGTTGGAGGCTGAGGCAAGATTGAGCAGCAGCGCGAAGCTGATCGGAAGCTCGGCCTCGGGCGGCGCGCCCTGATGAATATGCCAGACCGGATTCACCAGCTTCGCCGCCTCCTCCTCTTTGCTGTAGGCGGCGAGATGGCCGACATATTCATCGACCGCGCGCGGGATCACGTCGAAATAGAGGCGCTTCGCCTTGCGCGGGCTTTGATACATATAAAGAGAGAGACTCTCCGGATTCGCATAGGTCAGCCATTCCTCGATGGTGAGCCCGTTGCCGCGCGATTTTGAAATCTTCTCGCCCTTCTCGTCGAGAAACAGCTCATAGATAAAGTTTTCGGGAGGCTCAGCCCCGAGGATGCGGCAGATCCGGCCCGAGAGCCTGACCGAGTCGATCAAATCCTTCCCCGCCATCTCGTAATCGACGCCGAGCGAGACCCAGCGCATAGCCCAATCGGCCTTCCATTGCAGTTTGCACCTGCCGCCCGTCACCGGGACTTGGGTGAGTTTGCCGGTCGCCGGATCGGTGAAAAGAACAGCGCCTGCGGCAACGTCGCGATCGACGATCGGCACTTGCAGCACCTCGCCGGTCGTGGGCGAGATCGGCAGGAACGGGCTGTAGGTGGCGCGGCGCTCGGGACCGAGCGTCGGCAAGATGACGTCCCTGATCTCATCGTAATGCTCAAGCACTTTGCGCAAGGTCTGATCGAAGCGGCCGCTTCTGTAGCACTCGGTGGCCGAGAGGAACTCGTAGTCGAAACCGAACCGGTCGAGAAAAGCTTTGAGCCGGGCATTGTTGTGATGACCGAAGCTCTCATGCTCGCCGAACGGGTCCGGCACTTGCGTCAACGGCTTGCCGAGATGCTCCGCCACCATCTCCTGATTGGGGATGTTGTCGGGCACCTTCCTGAGACCGTCCATATCGTCTGAGAAACAGATCAGGCGGGTCGGCACTTTGTCCCCGGTGAGCGCACGCAGCGCATGGCGCACCATGGTGGTGCGGGCCACCTCGGCGAACGTGCCGATATGCGGCAGGCCCGACGGCCCGTAACCGGTCTCGAAGATGACGGGGCCCCCCTGCCCGGTTCCGCGTTCGAGCCGGCTTGAGACTTTGCGCGCCTCCTCGAACGGCCAAGCCTTGCTGTCCTGAAAGGCCTGCGGCGCAGGCATGGCTTCGATTGTGGCAGAGCGGGACATGGGGCTTTGGAGATCGTTTCCGGTTCTCTCCTTTAGCGCCTGAGCAAGGCGCTTGGCAAAGAGGTTTCTACGATTCCGGCGATACGATAGTTTCGATTTTGAGCGGTCAAAGAAAGGGCGAGGCTAATGATTGCCTTCTTCAGGAAAATCAGTCGAGGCGCGCTTACCCCGCAAGGGGTGTGGTTTTGCATGGCCGCAGGGGCGATGGCCTTCACGCCGTACGACACTGCGCTGTCACAAGAGATTAGCGGTCCGTGCAGCCAGGCGGTCGGAACGTTCCTCACGACGAACGACCTCACCAAAGATGGAAAGACGTCGACAAGCAGGAGCGTGCTTGCGCTGACCAATGGCGGTCATGCGTTGCGCTTCGATTCCGATGAGGCGGGAGCCAGATTGGATCGCCGCGCGTTCGGTGACAGTGCTGGAACCTGGCGCTGCGACGGCGTAGCCGATGACGGCACCGTTCGCATGACCCTGACGACGATCGACTTCACGTTCCCCGGACCGGATGGCGACAAGCCGCAGATCGCGCGAATTGATTTGTCCGGCCGGTATGTCCCGGCGACGGAGACCATGGAGCTGGAGGGAGAGCTTGGCTTCCTGCCGATGACAGCGGAGGCGCAAAAACCGGATGCGTTGGCGGCAGACGCCTCCCCCAAGATCGCCCTTTCCGTTCGCGGCAAGAAAATCGAGCTTCCGCCGGCGCGCTAGCTGGCCCGATCTTGTGGGCTTGCCGGGCTGCCCGCAATTAACTAGGGTCGCGCCGCCTCAACTCACGAAACCGGAGGACGCCAACGCCATGACTGAGCCGCTGAACCATCATGCCGCGCTCATCTATGTCATGGTCACCATGTCGGCGGTCGACCGCTCCATGACCGACGCCGAACTCGCGCGCATTGGCGAGATCGTCTCGCAGATGCCGGTGTTCGACGATTTTGATAAGGACAAGCTGACCCTGGTTGCCCAGGCCTGCGGTGAACTCCTGGGGGCCGATGGCGGCCTCGATCATGTGCTGGTCCTGATCCGCGCCAACACTCCGAAGAAGCTGCGCGAGACCGCCTATGCGGTCGCCCTCGAAGTGGCCGCCGCCGATCTCGAGGTGCGGCCCGAGGAGATCCGTTTCCTTGAGATGCTGCGCGACAGCCTCGACCTCGACACCCTTACCGTTGCGGCGATCGAACGGGGTATCAGGGCGCGCAATTTGGTGTTGTGATGCGAGCGCGCAGCAATGGGCGGCCTTGGCAGCGCCGGTTGGCCCGCGCTATGGCAGACACGTGATCGGACCGGGCCAACCCATGCCCCACCTAAGGCGCCGTTATGCGGCTTGGCTTGGCGCGTGCCTGCTCGCCTTGCTGGCGTTTCAGCCCGACGCGGCACAGGCGCAAGCGCGGAGCAGTATCGTGCCCGACGCCTGGCAAGGCGATGCGCTCCGTGCCAAGCCCGACATGCCGGACCTGACCAAGCTCCGCTTCGTCACCGACAGCGACTACCCGCCCTTCCACTATATCGACGAAGTCGGCGCGCTGACCGGCTTCAATGTCGACCTCGCCCGATCAATCTGCGAGGTGTTGGAAGTCGAGTGCGAGGTCAGAGAGGTCGATTGGGACGATATCTACGCCAGTCTCGACCGCGACGAGGCCGACGCAGCCATCGCTTCGATCCGTATCAGCGCCGAGTCGGTGGAAAAGGCCGACTTTAGTACGCGCTACTACGCAACTCCGGCCCGTTTCATCGCGCAAAAGTCGAACGAGCTCAAAGACATCAGGCCCGAGACGCTTGCCGGCAAGAAAATCGGCGTGGCGAAGAACACCGGACATGAGGCCTATCTCCGGCAGTTTTTCCCCAAGATCGCGCTTGCCACCTTCGAGACGACCGAAGACGCACAAATGGCGCTGAAAGAGGGCGCCATCGATTTCGTGTTCGGCGACGGTATCGGCATGACCTTTTGGCTGAACGGCGTGACCAGCGAAGGCTGCTGCGAGTTCCGCGGCGGCCCTTACGTCGACGCAAAATTCTTTGGCGAGGGCGTGGGCATCGCGGTCAAGAAGGGAAACCGCAAGCTCGCCCGGGTTCTCAGCTACGCGCTAGAGCAGGTCCATGCCAGCGGACGCTACGAAGAGCTGTTCTTGCGCTATTTCCCGATGAGCTTCTTTTAGCGCGGCCCCCGACCCTCCCCACTAGGCCTCTCGCTCCCGCGCGGCTGGCGCCCGAAGGGCAACCACAGCGACCAGCCAAACCGCGCCGGCGCCACGCTCTGATAAGGGTCGAGCCCGACGGTCATGCCTTGGTGCCCGGCCTCCGGTTGCGCCGTATAGGTGCGGAACAGCCGGTCCCAGATCGACAGATTAAATCCGTAGTTGGAATCGTGCTCGCGGCGCAGCACCGAATGATGCACGCGATGCATGTCGGGCGTCACGACAACGAGCCGCAAGATGCGGTCGAACCATTGCGGCAGCGCGATATTGGCGTGATTGAACATGGCGCAGGCATTGAGGATGACCTCGAACAGGAACACGGCGAACGGCGAGGCGCCGAGCGGCACCACCACGACGATCTTCCACAGCATCGACAGGCCGATCTCCACGGGGTGGAAACGGATGGCCGTGGTGACGTCGATATCGCGGTCGGCATGGTGCACCTGGTGCAAGCGCCAAAGCAGCGGGATTTTGTGCGAGGCCAGATGCTGCGCCCAGATCGCAAGGTCGAGCACGATCAGCGCGATGACGAGCTTGACCCAGCCGGGCCAGGCGACTTGGTTGAGCAGTCCGATGTGATGAGATTCGGCGTAAAAGGCGGCGGCGATGGCCGCGACCGGCACGGCGAGGGCGGCCATGAGCCTGAGAAGAAGCGTGCCGGTGACGCTGATGCCGAGATTGGTGAGCCAGCGCTTGCGCTTCGAGATGATGAGCTTGCGTTTGGGCCATAACAGCTCGATCAGCGCCATCGCCAGAAAGACGCCGGCGAAGACTAAAAGGCGGGTAAGCCCGTCGCTCTGACCGATGAGACCGTCCATGCGCGCATGGTAACTGGGAAAGGGACCGCCCGTCAGTGGCTCAAGTCACAGAAGGCCGCGGCGTCTCGTCCCTGGCCGTCTAAAGCAATTCGAGCGGGCGCGGACCCTTCGGCGGCGGAAAGGCCCTGGCAAGCTCGCCGAGATCCTGCCCGGTCAGCTTCATGTCGAGCGCCGCCCGATTTTCACGCACATGCGCCGCCGTTGCCGCTTTGGGGATCACCATCATGTCGGGCTGACGGAGAACCCAAGCCAACGCGACCTGCGCCGTGGTGGCGCGATGGCGGATGGCGACTTCGGTCAGCACGCGGTTGCGCAAGATCCTCCCCTGCTCGAGCGGCGAATAGGCCATGATTGGGATCGCGCGCTCCCGGCACCACGGCAGAAGCGACGCCTCGATCCCGCGGCGGGGCAAATTGTAGAGCACTTGATTGCTGGCGCATGACGCGCCGCCGGGAAGCTTGAACAGCTCCTCCATATCGTCGACGTCGAAATTGCTGACGCCGAAGAAGCGGATCGCGCCCGAGGCGGCAAGCGCCTCGAAGGCCGCCAAGGTCTCTTCAAGCTTGGGACGCCCGCGCCAATGCAGCAGATAAAGGTCGATGCGGTCGGTATTGAGGCGTTTCAGGCTGCGCTCGCAGGCGGCGATGGTCCCGGCCTTGGTGGCGTTCTCCGGCAGGACCTTGCTGACGATAAAACATTGGTCGCGCCGGCCGCGCACCGCCTCGGCCACAATCTCCTCGGCATTGCCATTGCCGTACATCTCGGCGGTGTCGATCAGCGTCAGCCCGAGATCGAGGCCGAGCTTGAGCGCCGCGACTTCCTCCGCGCGCTTGCGGCCGTTCTCGCCCATATGCCACGTCCCCAGGCCGAGTTGCGGCACGCTCTCGCCGCTTGGCAGCTTGACGGTGGGAAGGTCTGACGCCTGCATTTCGCGAAACTCAAGAGAAAGAGCGCGGCACTTCGCGAGCGCCGCGCCCTAATCATAACGCCCCGAAGGGTGAAGACCTTAGGCCCTCTTTGCCCCTGCCGGCGCTTTCCGCGTCTTCTCCTCCATTTTTGAATGAAGCTGGAAGGCGAGGATCAGCAGGAAAATGCCCATTACGAGCCCAAAGGCGCCGAGCCACAAGATCAGCACCACCGCCCCGATCAGCGGCTGGAGGATGAGAAGGATGCCGAAGATCAGCGAGGCGATACCGCCGAGTGCGAGCCACCAGCGGCCGTGTTCGAGGTTCAGCGTGAACGCGGCGCTGAGCATCAGCGCGCCCGAGACGATCGCCCAGATGGCCACGAGCCAGGTCAACGCCACGATCGTGGCCAACGGCAACGAGACGGCAATCACGGCGGCCGCGAGGCTGACCAGGCCTTGGAGGATGAGCAGGTACCAGCGCTCGCCGTTCCTAGCCGCCTTGACGCCCGCAAACAAAGCGAACACGCCATCGACAAGCATGTAGGCGGCGAATACGTAGATAAACGCTGTGAGAGCCAATCCCGGGTTAACTATGCAGATCAGGCCGAACACAATGGCCGCGATTCCGCGTATGCCGACCGCCCACCAACTATCCGCCAAGATATCGCTCAACTCATTGCAGCGCGCCTTCTCAGACGGCACGCTTTTCCTTCCCGATGCTGTTCTTGCAGCCATGGGGGACCTCCTTCGATCGATCTTCAACTTGTTGCCAGGACTTTTGACTGGTGATTCGATTAGCGGGCTCATCATGGAGCCAACCCGGCCGAAAAGGGGCCCCAAAAGGGAAGTTGTCCACACCCGGGCGAGGCCCGCTTAACGCCCTGAAGCGACCTCCGCGGCCACGCCGGACACGGCCTGGCGCAGCCACACATGTCCCGGATCGTGATCGAAGCTCGCATGCCAAAGCAGCGAGATGGCCAACCCGGGGAGATCGAGGGGTGGAGGGCTGGTGGCAAGTCCGAAGGCTTCGGCGAAGTAGCGCGCGAGCCGCTGCGGCATGGTGGTGATCACCGGCACCCGGCTCACCACGAAGGGAACGGCAAGGAAGCCGGGCGTGGTCAAGGCGATGGTTCGCGTCAGCTTGAGCTTGGCGAGTGCCGCGTCGACGGCGCCATGGGCATCCTCGCTGAGGCTGGTCAAGACATGCGGCACGCTCAAATAATCATCGAGCGAAATCGGCAGCGGGAAGTCGAGCAAGGCGGCGTTGAACAGGCAGAGGAAGCTGTCGGTATAAAGCGGGCGGCGCTTGTGATGAATTTGGCCGTGATCGAACACGCCGATCCCGAGATCGAGGCCGCCACTATCCAATTCGTCCAGGATCGTGAGCCGGTTGATCGAGCGCAGACGCAACGTGACTCCCGGCGCCTGATGGCGAAGCCGCGCCAGCAAGTCCGGAACGATGGCCACTTCGATGGAATCGGCAAGACCGATACGAAAGGTTCTCCCGGCGGTCTCGGGATCGAAGTCTTCGCGCTCAAGAACAGCTTCCTGAATCTGCGCAAGCGTCACCCGCACCGGACCGGCGAGCGCAAGCGCCCGGGGCGTTGGACGCATGCCGTCGGCGCCACGGGTTAAGAGTTCATCGCCGAACAGCGTCCTGAGCCGGCTGAGATTGTGGCTCATGGCCGACTGGCCGAGCCCGACGCGGGCCGCAGCACGCGTGACGCTGCGCTCCGTCAGGAGCGCGTCGAACGCAACCAACAGATTGAGATCGAGCCTGCTAAGATTACCGTGGTCGATACTCGTCATTGATACTATCGATTGGACTGATGATAAGGGAGCGCTCATGCTGAGGGCAAGCACGTTGGTCAAGATTTGGGCGCAGGAAACACCCCCCCGCGCCCGACTTGCAGGCTTTTTAGCGAGACCAGGAGGTGCTGGGCCCCGTTGAGGAGGATGGAGCTGCTGGCGACTTTGCGGCAAGTCCCTCGCAGCCCAGACGCGAGGCTACCGGCCGTCCTTCAGCACCGCGAGGCTGGGGGGCGGCCGGACTCCATGGGGACAGCGCGCAAGACGCGGCCAGCCGCATCATGGTTAACGGTCCGGCCCTGAAAAAGCCATGAAACCCTTGAAAATTGCCCCTTGCCCATGGGTTGGCACGCCTGTGGGCTCAAGGGATTCGTCAGCAAGACTTCTGGGGCCGGGGGAAGAAAGCTGATGACATGCGTATTGACGCGCGCATTGCGCTCGTTTGCGGCAGCCTTTTCGGATTAGCCATTCCTTGCGCGGGGCAGACGCAAGATCCGCCCGGCACGGTTAGCGTTCCGAAGCAGACCGGGTCGGCCCTTCAGGCGCCGCAACGTCTTGCGCCGGCGCAAGAAGCGCTCGCCTCGCCCGCACCTTCCCAAGCTGATGCGACTCCCACCCAGGTGCAAGCTGCGGTCCCGCCCACCGAAGTGAAGATCGAGCAATACACCACCATGCGTCCGCCGATACCGGTCCAGAAGGTGACCGCTCCGGCTGACGGACAAGCGGCGAAAAGTCAGCCGCAAGCGCCTCAGACGCAAGCAGTTCGGACGCAGGCCTCGTCAGCGCCGCAAGGCGCGTTCACCTCGCCCGATCAGCTCATGGATTGGATCTCCAATTACCGCGACCACAAAGAGCCATTGCGGGTGCCTGCGGCGGTCCACGCGATGAAGGACTACGGCCTGTTCGGCGACGAGGAGAAGGCCTGGTTCTGCACCGGGTTCATCGCCGGCGTGCTCGGCACCAATCCCAGGGACGGTCCGGGCATGATCCCCAACATGTTCCCCATGCCCGACAAGGAGCAGGCCGTGATCATCCGGGCGATCGCCTATTCCGGGCGCCCCGATTGGCGTGAGCTTCTTGAGAAGAACGCTTCGCTGATGCCGCTCCGCCGGCCGTTGATCGACGATTTCCTCGCCGGCAAGCGGCCGACACTGATGACGCTGCCGCTCGACGTCGGCGGCTCGCCTGGCATCTACGCGCTATGGGGCTACTATGTCGCCACCGGTCAGCACGAACCGGTGGTTCGCATCGTGACCGCGCTGCGCTGGTCCAAGAGCAAGTCCGATAACGGCTTCTCCTTCCGCAAGGTCTTTTCCGGCTGGGGGCATGACCCCAGCGCGGTCGAAAAGATCGCGACCGGCGGCACGGCGAAATGGACGCTCGCCTCTTACGCGGAACGCGACCGCCAATTGATCTCGCTTTACCGTGCCGAGTATCAGCGCCAGCCGGAGGAAATCGCCGAACCTCTGAAGGATGTGATCAAGGCCGCCGAGAGTTTCGAATCGGAGAAGATCCGCAAAGATCAGTTCGGCGCCATCGAAAACGCGCAGAGACAGCAACTGACCAATGAAGCCGGAATGACCAAGGGCGCGACTGCGGGCTCGATTGCGATTGCCACCGGCTGCGTTGCGGCCTCTGCACTTGGCCAGGCCTATATCGCCCTTCCTTGCGTAATCGGCGGCGCGCTCTATACCGGCGCGGTCAAGCTCGCGCATTGATCTTGCCTTAAGCGATCTAGCCGCCGGCAATTTCGAGGCCGTGTGCGAGAGATTCCGCTTGGCTTCGGCTTCCGCTAGGATGGGGCGTTCCTACTTGGCGACGGGAGTATCGAACAATGGCGAGCCTGTACGAAATCCTCAACGGAGCTCAGCATGGCGAAGCGATGGACGTCATCAGCGACAAGTTTGGTCTTACGCCGGAGCAGACAGATGCTGCCGTGACTTCGCTCCTGCCTGCCATCTCCATGGGGCTCAAGCGATCGACCGAAACCCCGGAGGGGCTCGCCAATCTGCTTGCCTTGATGGCGCAACAGCCGGCCTTGGATGCCGCTTATGACGACCCGCGTGCCGCCTTCTCGCCGGAGGCGCGCGCCGCTGGCAATGCGGCGCTCGCGGCGATGTTCGGTTCTCCTGGCGCAAGCCGGGAAATTGCCACGCAAGCCCAGCATCTTTCCGGTGTCACGTCCGGCATCCTAAAGAAGCTGTTGCCGGTCATCGTCGGAATGATCCTTTCCAGCCTGATGCGCAGCGGCTCGGGACGGGCTGAGCCGCAAGCACCCCAGCCTGCTCCCGAGCAGGGCGGCGGTGTGCTGGTAGACATCCTGCGGCAAATCTTTGGACAAGGGCAGAAGCCCGACGCCACCGGTCAACCGGGATCGCCACCTTGGGGCATTCCGCCGATCGGCGACATCCTCGGAACCGACCGCGGTGGCCCGGACAGTCAGCGCCAAGCGCCCCGTGTGCCGAGTGAAGATCCCATTCCGGCACCGACCGAGTCCGGAGGGGACGCCACGCGCGGCGGCGATTTGCTCGGTCATATACTCCGTGAATTGGAGAAGGGAATTCGCGAGGGGCGGATCAAGCCTGTCATCGTCGGCCCTTATGAGATCGACCTGCCGGGACAATCGGCGCCAAAGGGTCCCGGCCAGCAACAGACTCCCGGCGGCGATATCCTCGGCCAAATCCTGCGCGACATGCTCGGCGGCAAGGGCGGCAAGGTTCAATTGCCTGGCCAGGCATCCGGGGTGGGTTCAGCGGTGTTCGGAGACCTTATCGAGACCGGCCGCGAGGTCGACCAGAGGCAGATCGACTCCATTCAAGAGGTATTCGACCGATTTATCGGCCCCGCACGCTAACAAGACCGGAAGACGGCGCGCGCCTTTGAGGACTATTCCGGGATACTCATGCTTGGGGGAACGTCTAGACCGATGATCGGGATCGAACTCCTTAAAGGCAAGCACTCTGGAGAGAGCATCGCTGTTCTCGGGTCTTCCCCTACGATCGATCTCTATCGGGGGGAGGAAGACGTTAGTATCGCCGTAAACGGCTCCGTACTTTGCGATTCCGTGAGAGAGGCTGACTATTTTCTTTGCGGGGATAGAAAATCGAACAAGAGAAGTTGGTTCGAGCCATCTTTCAAGATTGCTCGCCACAGAGTCGTTCCCACTTTTGTTGCGCCCTATGACCCCGCTGTCATACCGGACTCAAAGGTTCGGCGGGTGTTGGTCGAGGCGTTGCACGCCGCCGAGCACTATAAGCAGTTTGTCCACGACAGCTTACAGCCTGCTCCGGGACATACGATCTTTCAATACGCACCGTTTTTGCGAGAGCCCACGATCTCTCCATCTCAAACACACTTATGTTCCGGTGGGACGATCGCGGGAGTCGCCACCCAACTCGCCTTTCTGATGGGGGCACGGGAAATCCATTTGTACGGGTGTTCGTTTGGCACGCCTCCAGGACAGCCGCATTACGGATATGACAATAAGGGCGAGGCAGGAGGCATCAGGCGCCATCACCTATCGAACATGAATGACATGATCTCTCAGATTATTTCTCAGGGAACGAAAGTTTACAGCCACGGCTGGTCGTCACTGCAAACTTGCGCGACTGCCGATGGAGAACAGGTTTCGCTTTGACCGGGGGCCGGCGGCGAAATGGGCGGAAATCAACCAGTGCCTTTGTCCTAGGCTTGGTGGCCGCAGCACTCGTCATCGCCTCCGCCGCTGGCGGCCTACTCATCTCACAGACAACGACTGGAAAGTCCATTCTTGCCTGGGCTTCGGAACCGTGGCGTACTTTTCAGACCAAGAAACGCGACACCACAAAGGTTCGGCGCGCTTCCCGGCCCAAAAAGCGCGACATCGCAAACACCCAAACGTTCAAATTCAACGCCCTCAAGACGGCATTTGAAACCCTTGAGTTTGTGGAGTTTCCAATTAGGAGCGCGGGCCGAGGCGGCGCGGTTGCGGTCATCGACGATTACATTTTGTTCGTCACGCCGCATGGGAAACTTGGCTATCTTCGCCAAGAAGAGGCAGGCGCTGATTACGAACTCCAATATGTCGATGCGAAGGTGCCGATGGGACTTTCGGAGCTCACCGGCAGCGCCATCACGAAGGACCCCCGTTTCGAATTAGATTTCATGCGAAAGAAAAAATTTCGCACGATGGATCTGCTGCCATTGCGGAACGCCGATGGGACTTTCGATCTCTACGTAAGTCACCATCGCTACGCGGAAGACTGCATTGAATTTGTCGTAAGCCGCGTAACGATAGACGTAAGCAAAGAAAAAGTACTCTTTGACGGTTCAAGCTGGGAGACTGTTTTTGTCGCAAAGCCATGTATCCCGCTTAGAGCAGGAGACAGGTTCTTTTTTTCCGGCCACCAATCCGGAGGGCGCCTCGCGCAAACTTCAAGAGATACGCTGCTTGTGACCGTCGGCGATCACAAGTTTGACGGTGTTCATGATCCAATCAGGGCGTCTATGGATCCGGACTCCGATCTAGGGAAAGCAGTCGAAATCAATCTCAATACGAAGAGCGCCACCATTTTCGCGAGTGGCCTGCGAAACCCGCAAGGTCTCACCGTCTCCTCCGACGGTTTGATCTGGGAAACAGAACACGGGCCTGTTGGCGGCGACGAGGTGAACATTCTGCGACGCGGCGAGAATTATGGCTGGCCGGAGGTCAGCAGCGGCATTTGGAAGCTCAACCGGGTACAAGGCCGCCATGACGGATATACCAAACCAGTTTTCGTCTTCGTTAGCGCGATCGGCATAAGCAATCTGATCGAAACGTCCAGTGATGAGTTTCCCCTTTGGAAAGGCGATCTGCTCATCGCCTCACTGAAAGGGAGGGCGATCTGGCGGCTCCGTCGCGACGGCGATCGGATCATTTCCGCAGAACCTATCGATGTGGGACGGAGGTTGAGAGATTTGAAAGAGCGGCCTAATGGTCAATTGGTTGTGCTGACGGACCGGGGCACTTTGCTCCTCATCAGGCGAAAGCGCGCGTCCGGCGATGATCGCGAGCAAGATGCCGCCATCACTGTCTCCGGCAATGCGGCCTTGAGCAAGATCTTCAATGGTGAAGAGACGATTTCTAAGCCCAGTCAACGGAAGGCGGGTCGCGGCGAACAAATTTTCAAAGACCATTGCGCCGGATGTCATGCCGTTTCTAACGAAACCATCGCCGGGCCGCCGCTAGCCGGCGTGGTGGGGCGCAAGATCGGATCGGTCGAGGACTACCCCTATTCGCAAGCACTGACTCGCGCCGGGGGCGTTTGGACAAAGAAGCGCTTGATCGATTTCTTGTCGAATCCCCAAAAGAATTTTGAGGGAGCCGAAATGGAGCAAATCGACTTGAGCCCCGAGCAATACCAACTCGTTGTCCAGTACCTGAGCGAGAGTCACGAATAGACTGACGGCCGGCTTGCCGTCGTCCCTCACGTCGCCAACAAGAGAATTGAACTAAAAGCGGCCTTCGTCGGGAATCTTCAGCGGCGTCCCGCACGTTTTACAGTGAACCGCATCGATTTCGTGCCGCTGAAGCCCGCAAGTGGGGCAAGGAAAGCGAACCTTGCGCGGGTTGAGCATCACTTGCAACAGGCGCACAAACAGCGTCACCCCGAAAATCATGATGACGACAGCAATGAGCCGGCCAACCGACCCTTCGAGCGTGATGTCACCAAAGCCGGTGGTGGTTAGCGCAGTGACGGTGAAATACAGAGCGTCGACATAGTTGGCGATGTCGGGATTGCGCCAATGCTGGGTCTCGTAGACCAGCCCAGTCATGACGAACAGAAACACCAGCAGGTTCAGGACCGCGTTGATCGTCTCCTCGTTGCGACGGAAAAAGGGGCTGTCGATGCGGAGCCGGGCGACGAGCTGGTAACTGTGCAGAAGCCTCAAAGTGCGGAGGATCCGCAAGAAGCCCAAGCCTTCGCCAACCACCGGGGCCAGGAAGGAAACGATCGCCACCATGTCGGCCCAGGTTGCCGGATGGGCGAATTCACGAACCGGATGAGGGCTCGCGTAAATCCGCGCGCTGAAATCGGCAAGGATAACCAGCCCAAAAGCCAGATCGAGCCATTCCACTGCTTGCGTGCGTGGAATGAAGGAAGTGCCAATAATAAAAACGATGGTAATGATGTCGAAGACGAGCAGGCCATAGCGGAAGCGGTGCGCCGCGCGACTCTTGCCGAAATATAGAAGGCGCAAGCTCTCGCGCAGAGTTTGCCCGCTCACATCCTCAGAGTCTTCGGCTGCGGGCGCGGAAGCCCGCTTCTTGCCCGTGTCTGCCTTTCCCTGTCTCGCTGAACGCGCCATCTCATCGACTTCGCTGTGGCCCCGGCGCTTCGCTGCTCGATAGCCACCCAGATAAGCGGAAACCCTACGCTTTGGAAGAATTGGAGCGGGCGATGGGGATCGAACCCACGACCCGTAGCTTGGGAAGCTACTGCTCTACCACTGAGCTACACCCGCGATCCGAGGAGTCTTAACATAATGCCTCGTGGGCCTCCGTGATTTTTTAGGTCATGGCTGTCCAAGGCCGCTGCCGGCACGCCGCTGTCATGCCGACGGCTCCATCCCGCCTCTGAGCGCCTCAAATTGATTGAGCTCTTGGGCCGATGGCAATAGTCGGGCCATTTGCTTGATTGATGCCGCCGGATAGAGGGGAAACGCACGGAGTCTTTTCTTCAGTTTCGCACAGTAATCTTCGAAGACATTCCGGCAAAGATCCTCATCGTTCTCTGACAGAGAACGGCGAAGGATGGCGTCCTCGGCAGCCCAATCGAATGACGCAAGAGGCGGGTCCGGCAACGTCAGATAACGAGCCTGGCAATGCAGGTAAGCCAGCAGCCTCAAGCGTATGGGCAAATCCCGTGAGCGAATCTTGTCCAGCGCAATGGCGATATCTGCGTTCTTGGACTCCTTGAGACGGTTGTTGAAAGTTTTAAGCAAGCAGTCGCGAAAGCTGCGGGACCAGTAATGAATCAGAACGCACCCAAACCTTGCAATCGGAACCGAAACACCCCTTGGATCAGCGGGTCTGGAATCAATTCGAAAGCCGTGCATCTGAGGAAGACTCACGATCCTTTCAGACCGTGCGACCGACTTACCGATGTGGCCCCAGAATCCACCTCTCGCAGGATCGTCATCGCCCAAGAGGGGACACATCGCCCACGGGATAACGAGCTGACCAAATTTAGGGAAAATCGAAAAAAGATCATGGATCGAAACATCAGGATTCAGTGCATGAAAATACTCATCGCAATCGATCGCCATGGTGTAGGGAGCGCATCCGACGATAGGGGCCAAATCCAGGTTAATTAGGGCTGCGTCAGGATCGAGATCGCCCCGCGCAAGGTGAACGACAAGCTCGGCGGATAAAGGGAACGGCATCCCAAGGAGATCCTCACGGTCATCCTCGCTTTGCACGCAGGCATGGATAAATTTCACACCGGACCGCACATAGTGATCGACGAACGCGCTCCAATAAGGCCGCTCTCGAGAGCAATATCGCGTGAGAATCTGTACGCCATCGAGACAGCCCTTGCCGGGCCGTTCTCGCCCGTCAGGATCGGGAGGCAATAGTGAGCGGGCCATTCGATATGAGCTCCAGAGCTACCACGTCCCCGATAGCGTGGGCTGTCCAAAGCCGCAAGGCGTCCGGTCAGAGTCTAGGCCGGCTGTTGCGCGGTCTCAGCGTCGCCCGCCAAGAGTCGAATGTTTGCGATACCCGGTCGAGCTCCGCGCGCTCCAGCCGCGCATCGACAAATTTCTGAGCAGGCACGCGGGGAAAAAAACCGTCAGGAAGCCCCATACCACTCCGCGAAGCAAATTTGTCACGATCTGTTTGGCTCGGCCAAAAGGTTGCCGAGCACCCGTTGGGGAACAGATTCTTGCCAGATGACGCGAATTTCGCCCAGAGGCGGCGCTGTGCTTCGTCTTCGCCGTGAGTACCGATCATCTGAGCAGCCCAGTAGACCAGTCGCATATCAGGCGTGACATTCCTGTGCTGCGCGATATCAGCCGGGATCGGGATGCCCGTCCAACGAAAAAAACCGGGCATCAAATCCCCAGCGAGGCTGTCGAACGAAACGACACGCACATTCGGAAACACGCGGCGAAAGAGCTCAATTTGCCGGCCATATTCGAAAATAGGAGCAACAGCCGATATGAAGCGCTCGAATGATCCGCGGAACCGGCCCCAGGGCCGCAAAATCAGCGCCGCGTAAAGTGCCTCGGCATATTCGTCGGCGCGGCGAAAGCAAAGATGAACCCTGACGTCGTCGAAGTCTCGGACGACCGTGCGCAGCCGTTCAAGATAGTCCAGCCTGCGATCCCAATAATCGTCCTTGTCGAAGCCTTCCCAATCTCTCGTACCGGCGATCCGGGCAGATATCTCTTCTGCGCTGACGACCGTGGTGCGATCGGGATCGCTTCCGCTGAGCAGAATACTGCGCAGCTCTTCGAGAGCGGCCGGATTGGCAAGTGCAATACGATGGGCGAATTCGTTATGGCTGCGCAGGCTGCCGCAAAGCGGGGGGAAAATATAGCCGCGCTCGGCCAGCCATCGTCGATTGTCGGCCAAAGCAGCTTGGATGGATGTCGTGCCGGTCTTGTGAGTTCCTACGTGGAGTATCAAACGCATCGGATTGCTCTACCAAGCCGGGACTGCTCGATTGCCGCGCGACGCCGGCAGCCGGCTGCTTTTATCATGGCCGAGTTTTAGCGAAAAGCGGCGCCTCACAGAGTGGTGATTGTGCCGCCCCTTGCGGTGACCCGCGAACCTCCTGTTAATGCCGGGCAGGAGGGTGAGCCATGACCGAGGCCGCGCTTGCCGCCGAGCGAGCGAAATTCAGCGACCCCGACATCACCGCTACGGGCGAGCCCCGCGCGCGGGTCGAGCTCGTCTCGTTGCGCACGCTGTGGATCAATACCGGCAGCCTCTGCAACATCACCTGCCGCAATTGCTATATCGACTCGAGCCCCGAGAACGACCGCCTCTCTTACATCACCCGCGCCGAGGCAAGCGCCTATCTCGACGAGATCGCCCGCGACCGGTGGCCCGTGCGCGAAATCGGTTTTACCGGCGGCGAGCCCTTCATGAATCCCGATATCATCGAGATGCTCGGCGATGCGCTCGTCCGCGGCTTTTCCGGTCTGGTGCTGACCAATGCCATGCAGCCGATGCTGCGGCCGCGCCTGCGTGAGGGCCTGCTGGCTTTGCGCGATGCACACGGTGACCGTCTCACCATCCGCGTGAGCCTCGACCACTATTCCGAAGAGCTGCACGACATCGAGCGAGGCCCCGGCGGCTTCGCCAAAACGGTCGAGGGCATCAACTGGCTCGCGCGCGAAGGCTTCACGCTTGCGCTGGCCGGGCGGACCTGTTGGGGCGAGACCGAGAGGCGCGCCCGCGACGGCTATGCCGCTTTGATCGCCGGACGAGATTGGCCGGTCGACGCTTACGACCCGGCCGCGCTCGTGCTCTTTCCCGAGATGGACGAGCGCGCCGACGTGCCCGAGATCACAGAGGCCTGTTGGCGTCTCCTCGGCAAAAACCCGGCCGATATGATGTGCGCCTCAAGCCGCATGGTGGTGAAGCGGAAAGGGGCGGCCGCGCCGGCGGTGCTGCCTTGCACGCTTCTGCCCTACGATCCCGCCTTCGAGATGGGCGAGACGCTTGAAGAGGCGGCGCGCGCCGATGGCGGGATGTTCGCGGATGGCGCGGTCAAGCTGTGCCATGTCCACTGCGCCAAGTTCTGCGTGCTCGGCGGCGGTTCTTGCTCGGCTTGAGCACTATCCTTGCGTGAAGTGCTTCGACAGTTTCAGCCCTTGCGCCTGATAATGCGAGCCGATGCCCTGGCCGTAGACCTGGTCGGGAAACTCGGTGAGCTTGTCGTAGATCAAGCGCCCGACAATCTGCCCGTCCTCCAGAATGAATGGGATGTCGAGGCTGCGCACTTCGAGCACGGCTTTCGCCGCCGGCGGCTTGCCCTCCACATAGCCGAAGCCCGGATCGAAGAACCCGGCATAATGCACGCGATACTCGCCGATCAGAGGATCGAACGGCGCCATCTCGGCGACATAGGCAGGCGGCACCGACACGCTCTCTTTCGAGGCGAGGATGTAGAACTCGTTCGGATCGAGCACGAGGCGGCGATCGCCGCCCAAATGCACCGCCTCCCAGAACTGATTGGCGTCATGAGCGCCGATGGCATCGACATCGACCACGCCGGCAAAGCGGCGCGCGCGATAGCCGATCATCCCGGTGGGTGGAATCGGCGCAAGACTGATGCTCAAGTTCAGCCCCTCGCGGATCGCGGCTTC
>Ga0307419_10000271_pt1 | contig 25126 bp, 21 predicted proteins | sample SalMarWE160230MG_2_FD_202512 | JGI IMG/M metagenome (GOLD analysis project Ga0307419, IMG submission 202512) | Salt marsh sediment microbial communities from the Plum Island Ecosystem LTER, Massachusetts, United States - WE1602-30 | ecosystem: Environmental > Aquatic > Marine > Intertidal zone... | reverse complement strand
CCCCGGCTTGCGCCGGGGGTTAGTCATGTTGAGCTCCTGCGGAGCTGTAGGTGATGGCTGGGTTGTGTGGTCCCCCGGCTTGTGCCGGGGGTTAATCATGTTGAGCTCCTGCGGAGCTGTAGGTGGAGCAGCGTCATGTGTCCCCCGGCTTGCGCCGGGGGTTAGTCATGTTGAGCTCCTGCGGAGCTGTAGGTGATGGCTGGGTTGTGTGGTCCCCCGGCTTGTGCCGGGGGTTAGTCATGTTGAGCTCCTGCGGAGCTGTAGGTGATGGCTGGGTTGTGTGGTCCCCCGGCTTGTGCCGGGGGTTAGTCATGTTGAGCTCCTGCGGAGCTGTAGGTGATGGCTGGGTTGTGTGGTCCCCCGGCTTAATCATGTTGAGCTCCTGCGGAGCTAAATGGGGCTTGGCAGTCAAGGTTACTACCTATTTAGTTGGTACTACCTCCTGTATTGTACCATCCTCGTTGTAATATAACTTATCAAAGCATATTGATCTGCGAAACGGATGAGGACTTCCAGGATGTCCCCAGCCAAACTTCTGTTCCAAATCCGGATGGTTCTTATAATAGAGATCAGAATTATGATAAAAGAGGTACCATTGCCCCTTGTATTTTACAATAGAATGGTGATTGGTTCCGCTATTCATTTTGGTTAAGATAACACCCTTGTATTCAAACGGACCCAGTGGATTATCACTCATGCAATATTTTATTTCGCCGCTGTTGGCTGCATAAGAGAGATAATATTTGCCATTGTATTTATGCATCCATATGGCTTCAAAGAAATCATCGGTGCCTTCGAGAAAGTGAACCTCTCCGTCATATGAGATCATGTCGTCGTTAAGTTTAATGGCATTTACAACCAGCTGTCCCATGTAAAGATAAGCCTGGCTATCATCATCAATAAAAATTGCCGGATCGATAAAATCACGATTACAAACCACCCCATTTGAATTTATGTGGATCAAAGCTGAATCAAGGGGATCTTTGAATGGACCATAAGGTCTGTCGCCAACAGCCACTCCTATTTTGCTGGCTTCAACAGGGTAGTAGAAGTAATATTTCCCATTACGTTCGATGCAGTCGGGAGCCCAGGCTTCAGAGTTTGCCCAACTGATATCATCCAGGGAAAATGTCACTCCATGATCGGTCCAGTTTTTCATATCAGTGGTGGAAAAAACATGCCAGTCTTCCATGGAAAACCAGGTTGCCGTATCTTCATCATGCGAAGGATACACAAATAAAGTATCGTTAAATACCCTTGCTGAAGGATCGGCAGTGTACATGTGGGTAATGAAAGGATTTTGAGCTAAACAAACACTACCCATAATTATACATAAAGTAGTTAGAGTAAATTTAGACATACAATTTTCCTTCTACCTTTTAAATAAAATCTTATATATGTTAAAAATCAGAATTATAACCAGAAGTAGTCTCTTCATAACTTACAAATTTATATGGTTAATTATACAAGTTACGAAATTTTGATAAATACATTCATATAGATATCAGAAGTTATTCTTCATCCATTTTGCAGCGTACTGGCAATGCGTATTTTTTACTGTACGTACCCTATGTCATAGAGTTGAAGTCATAACGGTCCTCCGTTAAGGTCCACCATGATGTTGAGGTACCTTCATCTTTATCTGAATAAGCAAAGGATATCTCTCCGGCAGGCAGGGCAGTAAAGTGTATTTCATTTGTTGCTCCAATAATAATTAATATTTAAGCAACATTTCAAAATGTCTTTCGTCTTTATTGTGTTATATAAGTTGTTGATTACTAAAACTAAGCATAATGTTTTTTAATTACCTCAAAATAGCATTACGAAACATCCTGAGGCAGAAATTCTATGCCTTTGTCAATATAACAGGACTGACAATTGGAATAATCACCAGTCTGTTAATCATTCTTTATATGGTTGATGAATTCAGTTATGACAGGTTTCATGAGGATGCCGACCGGATTTACAGAGTCAATCTCATGGGGCGGATGTCGGGTCAGGAGTTTAACTCGGCATACTCTTCTGCTCCTGTTGCTGCAGGATTCCTTGAAGAAATTCCCGGGGTGGAAAAAACCTGCCGTATTGCACCATGGCAGGATATGTCTGTTGAACATCTCGAAGATACATTTACAGAAAAAACAGTATTGGTTGCTGATTCCAATTTTTTCGATTTTTTCAGCTTCAACCTGCTCTCCGGTGATCCTGAAACAGTCCTGGACAAGCCTTACAGCATTGTACTGACAGAAACTGCCGCAAATAAAATATTCGGGTATACAGGACCCGGTGATAACAGGTGCCTGGATCAAAACCTGGAATTCGGAATTGATAAATGGCTCTGTACTGTTACCGGTATTGTTGAAGATCCTCCACCCAATTCTCATTTCCATTTTAGTATGATCCTTTCAATGGAATCGTGGGATTACAGCCGTAATTCTATATGGGTAAGCAACTCCCTGCTTACATATATTAAACTCAACAAAAACACAGACTGGCAAGTTGTTGATTCCAAAATTCCGGAACTGGTAAAAAAACATATTGGTCCACAGGCACAGCAATATTTAGGAATATCGTTTGAAGAATTCCTGGAGAAAGGAGGAGCTTATGGTTTTTATCTTCAGCCGTTACTCGATATCCATTTTGAACCGGAAGTTGATCTTCACCTTGAACCTGGCGGTAATATGAAGACAATCTATTTGCTAATAGGTATAGTAGTATTCATTATTATCATTGCATGTATAAATTTTATGAACCTGTCAACTGCAAAATTCTCAGGCAGGGCAAAGGAGGTTGGAGTAAGAAAATCTCTCGGAAGCTCAGTCGGCAGACTTCGGACCCAATTTCTGACTGAGTCTGTAATGTACACACTGGTATCATTATTACTTGCACAGGTTGTTTTAGCACTTATTCTTCCACAATTCAATATGCTGTCAGGCAAGCTACTTACCATTAAGGCCTTATACAATTTTAACTATTTGGCTGCCATTATTTTACTGGTTATTATCATCGGTATACTTGCCGGCAGCTACCCGGCATTTTACCTGACATCATTCAAGCCTGTTGAAGTGCTAAGGGGCAGGATCAGGGCAGGAATGAAGAGCAAAGGTATCAGACGTATCCTTGTGATCTTCCAGTTCACCATGTCAACAGGACTCATTATCTGTACTCTGCTTATATATAAACAGCTTCTGTACGTGCAGAATAAAGATTTAGGTTTTAACAAGAATGATCTGATAGTCATTAAAAATGCCGGAGCATTAGGCACGGATAAAAATGCTTTCAAAGAGGAGCTGTCAAAAATGGGGGAGGTGGAAAATGTCAGCATTTGCAACCTTGTCCCCCCAAATGTTAATTATTCTGACCTTTTCAGGCCGGTGGGAGAAGATACACAGGAACGAGGGATTAACTATTGCATTGTGGATGAGGACTTTATGTCGACACTGGAGCTGTCAATGGTTGATGGCAGGTTTTTCTCAAAAGAATTTTCTTCCGATATAAACGGAGTTGTAATAAATGAAGCTGCAGCCCGTCTTTTAGGATTTAAAGATCCGGTTGGAGAGAAGATACAGACTTTCTGGAAAGAGAACAACGAAGATGTCCGTGAAATAATAGGGGTGGTAAAAAATTATAATTTTCAATCACTGGAAGAAGAGATAACATCTCTTATTATATTCCAGGGGACAGAAGGGAACAACCTCCTTGTCAGGCTTACACCCGGGAACATCGACAAAAAAATACTCCTTCTTCAAGCAAAATGGGAATCATTCCCGGAGAAAGGTTCATTTGATTACTCATTCATCGCAGATGATTTCAGTGCAAAGTTCCGCAAGGAACAGCAGCTCGGCAAGATATTTCTTGTATTTACCCTTTTGGCAATTATCATTGCCTCTCTGGGGTTGTTCGGTCTTGCAAATTTTACAGCTGAACAGAGGTCCAAGGAAATAGGTATTCGAAAAGCTATGGGAGCATCCTCAGGCAGTATTGTGAAATTACTATCGCGTGAATACCTGAACCTGGTTTTCATTTCATTTTTCATTGCCGCCCTGCTTTCTTACGGAATAATAAGCTGGTGGCTGAAGAATTTTGCATATAAAACCAGCATTGGCATTATCAGTTTCTTGGCAGGAGGGGTGATAGCTGTGCTAATTGCAGTTTTATCTGTAGGTTATCAATCACTTAAAGCAGCTTCGCGGAATCCTGTTGATTCTCTGAAATATGAATAAATATGATTCAGGTCAATGAAAAAACAGCAAGATGCGGTTTTTTGTTGGCAGAGGACATAGAGCAGGATTGATACAGTATTTCCTTTATAAAATGAGACTTTAGTCCAAAAATTCTTTGGGCAAAAGCCCTTATTACTCATCCTTTTTGCATCGCACAGGCAATGCTGATTTTTTGTTATAAGAGCCCTCAGATTGAGAGAGGAAGTCATATCGTAAACCTACCAAATTGGCATTGGAAGCAGGTTCTCCGGGACTTAGGTCATAACGATCTTCTGCGGATGTCCACCATGATGTCTTTGTTCCCTCATATTTATCTGAATAAGCAAAAGAAACTTCTCCGGCAGGCAGTGCAGTAAAGAATATCTCATTTGTGGCGCCATCGTTTGGTGCCTTCCAGTGTGCAGTGCCTGCCTCTTTCAGCTTGGCAGCATTGTCCCTGGATCGTTGACTGTCTCCGGCATTTTCCATAAGATCCTTCCACTCCTCTTCAGTCGGGACATGCCATCCTTTAGGACACAGCTTACCGGTTTCCACTGCATACCAGTTATATATTGCTCCATAGGTCTCAGCATATTCTACTGTGCTTTTATACCAGCCATACGCGGGAATCTTTGTGTCTTCCCACTGGCTGTTGTCTCTGATAAGAGTTAGCGGAGTGCCGTCATTCAGTTTAAATGTCTTAAGATTTTCAGCCATCCATACTCCTGACTCTGTCATAATGGTTCTGTAAACATTGCCATCGAGGTCTCTGATTGGCATTCCCTCATTGGGATACTCTTCCTGTGCACTAAGAGTACAGGTAAAAAATAATATAGCCGGGATTAATAACCGGAACATGGGAAAACGTTTCATAAAAAACATATTTTGGGTTAGTACTTATTTTTATAAATGTAATATTATTTCCGGAGTTCTTTCATAACTTGTTTTCTAATATTCTCACTAACTCTTTTCGTGCCGCTTTAAATGAATCGAATCTGTTTACCGTGATTTTGAGCGCTTCGTCTTCATTTAAAAGCAATAATCTTAACCATTTCCCAATCCCGAACAATGCGAACAAACAGGAATAGTATTTACTCTCCTTTTCTTACAGCCACCGCTATTCTTGAATCAGCTGTCCCGTAATACAGCAGCCACTGATTTCTGAAAAAGACCAGTCCTTCAACAAAACAAACCTCGTTCACCTCACCAGTTCTTTCATATGGCTTGTCAGGATGGATGAAATACCCATCTGTACGGTCAATCAGTTTAAAAGGATTCTCTTTGTCAAATAATGCCTGACCTGCAGCATAAGTAAATTCCGACAGATCAGGGTCATTATAATTTGAGGCATTGCTGGCATTATATATCAAAAGTATTCCATCTTCCCGTACTAATGCATATGGTCCGGGTTCTACCAGACGACTGTCAAAATAACCCGGCCGTGGATGTAAAACAGGGATCAGTTTATTATTTTCTACATTTTCAACTGCATCCCAATGAATAAGATCAGCAGAATTAGCCAAAAACAAATCAGTATCACCAAAGTACATCCAGTAATAATCTTTTATTTTTACGGCAATTATTTTACCTTCTTTTAATTCAGATACAATAGCTCCTGATTTTGACCAGTAATCCTGATATTTTCCTTCTCCTAATACTAATCCATGTTTTGTCCAGTTTCTTAAATCTTTTGAACTTGCCAGGCAAAGTCTTGCTGTCTCTCCGTCATAAGAAGTATAGGTCATTATATATGTACCATCTTCTCCTTCTATGATCCGGGGATCTTCCACACCCCCGTCCCATTCATATTGCTGCATATTATCATCGGCAGGGTACAAGACAGGTGAAGGTTCTTTCTTGAAATGTAATCCGTCATCACTTATTGCCAGTCCTAATCTTGATGTCATATCATTGTCCTGTGCCCTGTAGATCATATATACTTTCCCATCTTTTACTATTGCCGAGGGATTGAGGACATTCCGTTCTTCCCAGTTAACTTCTTTTTTGCTGACCGGGCATAAAAAGATCTGATCGGAGGAGGGTGTCAGGATTGGGTTTATACTATCAACTTTTACATAACCCGACATGACCCACTCATTGACTTTCTGAACATTTAGCTTATCCGGTTCAGGACTAGAATTGCACCCTGAAAAAATCAATAAGGATAGAATAACTAAATAGAATTTCATTCTTTCCATAAGCTGGTCTAAAATTATTCTGGCATGCAATGGCCAGATAATAAATCCATTGCAGCGCCAGATTAAAAGATAGGTTAAAAGTCCCTTCTTCTCCCCGATAGAAGGGGAGAAGAGGGGAAAATGAGTTTATCAAATCCCTGCCACCACCACATCGTCAATAACAAGGCTTGGAAATATTACCTGGCTGTAGATCCATGGATCATTGGCAACCCCAACAAGCTTATTCCAGAATTTCAGATGGTTATCAGCTATATTCATTTCTGCCACATTCTGAACAAACTGACCTTTTTCGTATAGTTTACCAATGATGCCTACTGAAAAATCACCTGTCGTGGGGTTGGAATTGCCTCCAATGTAATCTGTGATCAGCATACATCTGCCAAGGTCCTTAATGATCTCATCAACACTCTTTGTTCCCGGAGGAATGATGAGGTTTGATATTGATCCCGATGTTGGTTCCCAGTCTAATTTACGGCTGTAATACCAGTCGACAATGAATTCGTTTACAACACCCTCTTTTAAGAGATCGCGTTTTCGTGCAGGGAATCCGTCACCATCATATAATTTCGAGCCGAGTCCTCTCGGCAGGAAAGGATCATCTGTAAGTGTCAGCAATTTACTACCGATAGATTTCCCTTTCATATCTGCCAGGAATGATCTTTTTTGCTGTATGCTGCCAGCTGTCATCGGACTAAACAGGCCGTTCAATATACGTGCCGCACCCCTGTTTTCAAGGATAACGGGGATCTTTATTGTGGCTATCTTTTTACCACCCATCAGGTCGAGAGTTCTCTCGGCAGCTACTTTCCCCACCTCTCCAAGTGATGGAAGGTCGCTTTTATATCTGGTTACAACGTAATTATAACCTTCAGGCCGCCTGTCTCCTTCGTCCTGTGCTGTCATCGAAGCGCCTATCTGGAAAGCTGTATTTTTTGATGAGCCTTCGAAACCGTTACTCGTTTTAATGAACTCTTCATATATCTCATCATATCCTCCTGCTTCAACAGAAATGACCTTCTCGCCACCTTCGTCAAGGCATGATTCTTCAACGGTTTTCACCATCTGGTGTCTCTCTTCGGGTGTAAGCTGATCATAGGAAGGGTCGCAAATCTGAATATCAACCGATGATCTGCCTTCATAGTACTTCGGATCCGGAAGTGTACGATAAGGATCCTCCTCCATGATCCTGGCACTTTCTATCACATCGTTGATAAATCCTTCGAGTGTTGACTGACGGTAGTCGGGTGTTGACTGACCTGCATAACGATTATTGACAAACACATCGAGATATAGACTTTTTGTTGTAGCCTCCTTGATGACCTCCGGCTTTTGATCCCTGTAGTTTATTTCAACCAGGCGTCTTTTTGACAGGCTTACCTTGCAGTTGTCTGCCCCGGCCTTGAGGGTTTTATCAATGACCCAGTCGGCCAGCTCCTGGAAATTTAATTCTTTTTCTTTTGTTTTCATGACCGGCCTCCTTTCTGCTGGGTTCCACCAACGGTTAATGATTTAACAAGACATGTCGGCATTCCGAATGACACGGGAACACCCTGTCCGTTCTTACCACATTGTCCTGCCCCGCCATGGTACAATTCAAGATCATCTGCAGCCATGGTAATATTGGTAAGCATTTTTGGCCCGTTACCCATTATGTTGACATCTTTTATGGGTGATGTAAGCTTACCGTTTTCAATCATACGGCCCTGTGAGACGTAAAATGCAAAATCACCCTCACCGATCTTCACCTGTCCGTTACTTACATCTTCAACATAGATACCGTTACCAGCCTCTTTTATAACATCTTCGGGGGTAGCATCTCCACCAGTCATATAAGTGTTACGCATGCGTGGTATAGGATAATTCTGGAAATCCTGCCTGCGACCGTTACCTGTAGGTTCAACACCATAATACTTTGCAGATATCTTATCATGCAGGTAACTGGTAAGGATACCATTTTCAACAAGTATGGTTTTCTGTCCCGGAGTTCCTTCATCATCCACATTGATACTTCCGGCCAGGTTCATATTGGTGCCATCGTCAATGATATTTACAAAGGGTTCAGCCACTTTTTTACCCAGCATGGTACTGTATGTGGATGTTTTTTTACGGTTAAAGTCAGCCTCCATACCATGGCCGATAGCCTCATGAAGTAATACACCTGTAACACCCGGACCCAGCACAACAGGCATCTCTCCTGCAGGGGGCTGTTTGGCATCAAATAACTTCAGGGCATTAGTTACCGATTTTGAAGTTATCTCATCAATAACCTTATCTGTATAAAATGAAAGATCACGTCGTCCACCCAAATTCCAGGCTGACTGTTCACGTTTGCCGTTTCTTTCAGCAATCACCGATGCATACAGGAATCCTGACGGGATAAGATCTTCAGCTATAACACCATCGCTGGTAACGATCAGAATACGTTTTATATCGCTTGAAAAAGCTGCACTGACCTTTACGATCTCAGATGACTGTGCAAAACACTTTTCGTTTACACTTTGCAGCAGTGGTAGTTTTGATGACCCGGGGATACCATTGAATTCAGGATCGACCGGGTAATAGTTACCTGTTTCGAGCCTGGTCAGAGAAGAACCAACATTAGCAGCGCTCGTATCTGATATTGTTGCAGCTGTTGCAGCGGCCGACATCATTGATTCTTCAGAAAGATCCTGGGTAAAACCATAACCTATCTGGTCACCTTTAACTGTACGGATGCCGACACCAAGAGATATATCTCCGTAGGAGCGGTTTACTTTGCCGTCTTCAAGTCCCAGGTAATTTGATACCGTGTATTCGAAATAGAGATCAGCGAAATCACCGCCTTTCGACAGAGCTTTTGCCAGAAGTTTCCGGCTAATGGATTCATCGATCCCGAACTCACTAAGGAAGTAATTCCCGGCTAACTGTCCGCCGGACGACTTACATGCTTTAAGAACGGGAAGGAAAAGTAAAGCCCCGCCCGCCAGAGCGGAACTTTGAATAAATTTTCTTCGCGGAATAGGTTTCATTATTTAAATATTTATGGTTTACTAAAATACGAAATATGCTGGATTAAAAAAGATTTCTATAATAAAAGGATCGCACGATTACACGATTGAATGATTGTACGATTTAATAACCCACCCCCAACCCTCCGCTATCGCGGAGCAGGCTCTCCCAGGAGGGGATTTTGAAAACATAAACCCAACTCAACAACCAGTACCCAGCACCCAGTACCCAGCACCCAGTACCCAGTACCCAGTACCCAGCAACCAGTACCCAGCAACCAGTACCCAGCAACTACTTTACCCCAAACACCCGGTATGAATGTGGCTTGATGGTTATCTCGTAACTGTATGTAGGTTCAATACCTCTGTTCCTGAAGAATGGAGGGACAGGCACCTCGATTCCTTTTAAGGTTTCACCTGAAAGCAGATCTTCAAGAACAGATACCGGTTCGTTTGCGATAACCTTTACATTTACAGGTTCCGGCAGGAATGACTCCACTATAAAAGTACCATTGTCATAACAGAAGAGGCTCACCTGTGAGAGTCCTTCAAGCTTTATATTGAAGTCTTGTGTTGCCACGGCACGGATCCGGTTCAATACATCTGCAGGATACTGGTAAAGATCCGAAAAGTTATCAGGGATGGTAAGAACATAAAGGAATGCTTTAGAATATCCTGCCCTGTGTAATATAGGCCAGCCTGTTGCGCCCCTGGTAGCAGTTATCTCTTCCCACGAATCATTTGTGAGATAAGTGATCTGCGGTATAAGTATCTCCTGTTCCGATTTGCAGTTACGGCCCCAGCCGGCCCTGAAATCTGTCACAAGAGCCTTCCTGTCGGTATATGTGAGTTCCACAATATCTTCGATACCTTTACCCTGCAAAGCCCTTAACAGGCCTGACGTTATCATAACGTTCTTACCAGACTGCAAACGTTCTTTTATCTTCTCTACAATCTGAGGATCAAGTTTTGCCGATTCAGTGAGGATTATCATTTTACCTCCAGTGGGGAAGGTGGGAGAAATATCCATGGGGATGCCGATCATTCCCAGGTAGTTTTGCAGGAAATCCTCACCGGTGGCATGATATGGCCTGTAACTCATTACACCAACGGGATTACCAAGCAACCCGAGGAACTTATCCACATTTTCGAATGTTACTCCTGCAGCCCGGGCAATGGTCGATGGTTCAACGGTTTTACCGTCTGACACTTGAATTGGTTGCATCATCTCCTCAAAATCGAAGCTGGTACCGGTACCCTGCCATGCTCCCCTCTGTGCCGGACGAAATGGTGTTTGAAGCTGCCTGTAATCAAACATAGTAATCTCAGGGGCTTTGGCAAAAAGTGTGAGCCAGAACTGCTCGGCATAACGATCGAGGTAAAATGCGCCTCCCGGATCGACCCATCCACCGCCGTTATGGCCCGGAGTAATATTATTGAAATACCTGACAATCAGGTAACTTTCATATTGCTGAAGGTGCTGATCGGTAAAGACCGGATCGCGAGTTTCTGTACCAGTGTAGATACCATCGAACATAGAGGGCTGGGTCTCGAGGTTAAAGCCCAGTCCCTGGAAATGTTCATACCAGTTGGGGTATTTTATGATGACCCTGACATCAGGATTGACTGCTTTTGCTGGATCAATGACAAGTTCACGGGCAGCATCGGTCATAAGTTTCAGCCGGTAATCTGTCCAGCTCATATCTCCTTTGGCTTTTATACATAGATCACATTTGCAGCTGGTGAAGAAGAAATCGTCGAGGATGAATTCATCGAAATACTTTGCTGTGTATTCTGCAATCTCTTTAACTTTCTTACGGTGTTCAGGGTTTGAATAACAGAAGGTCTCGAAGTTATTGCTTTCATCAATGGTGTAGGTTATTCCTCCTGCCACTTTAAGTCCTTTGGATTTAAAGAACTTAATAGCCGATTCAAGGGTTTTGTCATCCACAATCAGCTGGTCGCGGTGTGTTTCAAGATAGATCTTATCGATTTTAACCTGCTGGCTTATCAGGTTCCAGGTCTCTTCAAGTTTTTTCTGGTCAGCCATATCACGTACCTCGTAGGCTCTTGTGTAGACTGATACGGTGAAGTTTTTATAAAACGGAGGCTTTTGTGCTGATATACTCATAAAGACGAGTATAAATAAAAATAAAAATGAAGTTTTTTTCATGCTCTGAATTATTTAGTGTTCAATATAAAGATACAGAATAATGAGGAGAATGATGAAACAAGGTCAAAACAAAGAATTTTGAAGACAATAATTCTATTTGTCAGTATATACCGGAAAACATTCGTCCCCTGCTCTCTTTGATATTGGAGTCTGATTTTCTCCGCTGCCTGTACAGGCAATTTTTTGTCCGTCAGGCGACCAGACCGGATCCCGGGCACCCGGTATAATAAGTTGTTTATCCGAACCATCGGCATTCATAAAATATATACCATTGGAGGTACCTTTTGTCCGGGAAAATACAATCTTGCCATCCGGTGAAAATTTAGGTGAAACATTGTTTAAGGTATCAGTCAGGATCTGTTTCTCCCGGGTTACTATATCATAAATGATAATATCGTTAGTAGGGTCAATATACAAAGGGGGAGAATAGTCAGTGGTATCTTCATCTATGTATTTAGAGTAGACTATTTTAGAATCGTTTACAGACCAGTCTGCATCGCCGATATATTTCTCAGCCCTGTCAATAAGAGTCAGGTCAGTGCCGTCTAAATTTATTGAATATAGTTCATAGAACGAGTCATCGGAAAAATGAACAAACAAAACTGTTTTGCCTGAATGTGAGACAACAGGTTTTTCATATACTGTTGTCAGATCGGTAATTTCATACTGATTCGATCCGTCTTTTCGCATTATCATCAGCTTCCATCCTGTTCTGTTTTCAAGATTCCCTGAAATGAATACAATATTTGAATCGGGTTGGGAAGAGACAAAATCATCCTTTTCACAACCCGACACCAGAAGTGTGCATATACCTATCAATATGAAATATATTTTATTCACAGGTTCAGGATTCATTAAATAACAGAACAAAAACCAAGCCAGAAAAGGTTGCAAGTTTTACTTATTAAAACACACAATATTACACTATGGGCTTGATTCCCACCATATATCCGCTTTGCATATTTATGTTTAACTTTATATCAATAATAGCAAATTAGTATAACCAAAATAAAAAATAAATGATGAATATTAATCGATTGCTGAAATGGTTTCTTGTATTAACCTTTGTTTCCTCAGTTTTCAGTTCAGCCTCAGGACAATTACCTTCAATCCCTGAATACAGGCTTGACTTAAGGATCGATTATGATACAAAGAAACTGTATGGTACATGTGAAATAACTATCTCAAACAGGACTGAAGAACCCATAAAGACAATACCGGTTATGTTGTACCGGTTGCTTACTATTAAAAATGTAGAAGATGAGAATAATGTCCGTCTGTCATTTGATACTAAAATTATCAGCATTTCAGGCTGGGAACAAATACAGGTAAATTTCACGTAAATAACTTTGGATAAAACACTCTCCCCGGGAGAACAAGGCAAAATTAAAATTGGTTACGATGGATACTTGTTCGGGTATTCTGCGGAAGGATGGCGTTATGTTAAAGATCATATTAGTGAGGATTTTACAATTATCAGGACAGATGGTTTTGGCTATCCGATTATAGGTTATCCCAGTGAAAGTGAGATGTGGCATATTTTACAGGAAAAATATGATTATAAAGTAAATGTCACCGTACCAGCTGAAAAAGTTGTAGTAACTGGAGGAAAATCAACTGACTGGACAAGGAATGGAGATGAGATAACATATTCTTTTGTTAACAAGAAGCCAGCCTGGCGAATAGATATTGCTATTTCAGATTATAAGACCCTGGAAAATGGTGAAAATAAAATCTATTATTTTTCACATGACAGCCTAAGTGCCCTTAACGTAATGAAAGCTTTACAAAATTCTTTTAAGCTATATACTGGCTGGTTTGGCCCGCTTAATAACTATCAGGGGTTTTCAGTTATAGAAATCCCCGAAGGATATGGTTCACAGCAGGATATTACAGCTATAATCCTGGCAGGAGAAAATTTTCAGGAACCTGATGATATGCGGGCAATATATCATGAAATAGCACATTTATGGAATGTTAAAAATCTGGAACCTCAGCCTTGCAGGTTTGAAAGCGAAGGCTATGCTCAATTCCTGCAGTTCCTGTTGCTTGAGAAACTTAATGACAAGGAAAATGCAGTTTCAGAAGCAGCAACTGACTTTTTGAACAGGATAAAAAATACGTTTACAAAAAACGAAGAATATCAGAATATTCCTATTAAAGATTACGGTATTAAAGGAATGACAGATTATTCTTATACCCTGGGGATGGTCGTATTTGCAATTTTCTATGATATAGCCGGACAGGAATATTTCAATAAGATTATAGGGTCATTCTACAAGGCTAATCATTCCGAAGGAGCAACTCTTGATGATTTCATTGAGCACTGTAAAAAATCGGTTCCCGTTGATCTTGAAGGATTCTTCAATGACTGGATTTACACAACTAAAGGAATACAACTTGTTGTTGATGGAAAATCATTTGACGAATTGAAACAATATTATAAAACCGCTGAATTATAAAATTTCCTGTTTAATTGTAGTTTTTTACAGAATCCATGGACTAACCAGATAAAGGTTACAAAATAATTTATTTGCCCGAAAGTAAATATGCTGTTCATGTCAGAAGGAGCACAACTTGAAAAGGAATTTCTTGACCAGGTAAAGAGTCATCAGAATATTATTCACAAGATCTGTTTCATCTATAGCAAAAACAGATCCGATAAAGAAGACCTCTACCAGGAAATCGTATTACAGCTGTGGAAATCATACCCGACATTTGGTAAAAGATCTGCTTTTTCTACCTGGATGTACCGTGTAGCCCTGAATACTGCAATATCAACAACAAAAAAATTCTGGTTTTCTACAGGCACTGAACTTCCTGATATTGCTTTCGAAGATGAAAGCAAGATGGATCTGTCGGAAGATATCAGGGTATTATACAGGGCTATATCAAAACTGGCAAAGACTGAAAAGGCAGTAATCCTTCTCTGGCTTGAAAGCAGGAGTTATGAAGAAATAGCTGAGACCACAGGTATTTCAGTAAAGAATGTGAGCGTGAAGCTGGTACGTATTAAAGCCAGGCTTTCAGAAATAATCAGGAAAATGCAATGAAAATGAACGACATAGATCTTGAAAAATATAAGTCGGCATGGAAAGAGGAAAAGAGCTTTAATAAAGAGACTCTCACCGATTCAGAAATAAAAAACTATCTATTGAAGAGATCAAAAGGATTGACAGATTCATTCAAGGCAGGACTTATACTGGATAATATCCTTAAGATTATACTGGGTGCTTCATTTGTTGTCCTGATATTTTTATTTCCGGGCAAATTCGACATATTGGTCCTCTGTGTTATAGCAATATTACTGCTGTTTTATTTGCTGTGGTTAAATATTACGACATACCGGAAAATACCCCGACAGGAGGAGTATTCAGGGGATATGCAGAATTTCCTGAAAAGCAGGATAGAGTTTTACAGGACAAAATATCTCAAAACAGTTTATGTGATTGCCCTTTCAAATCCTTTTGTTTTCCTCGGCGGCATGCTTTACTATTTCTATTTCAAATACGGTATGATCAGGCCGCTGCAGGTTGAAGATATTATTGTTTTCAGTATTTTCTGTATAGCAGGTTTTGCTCTTGGGGCTTTTATACAGGTAAGGCAGTTCAATTACCAGGTAAACCAGCTGGAAGAGTGTCTTAAAGAACTGCAAGAGAACGGGATTGATGAGCTTGCAATAAGAAGACATAAAAAACAAAAAAGGACAATCATGATCATTTTCATGATTGCCCTTTTAACCGGATTATTGCTTCTCGGGGTTTTATTTACATTATAGCAGCCCGCCCCTGTCCTAAGCAATAAAATTTTTATCGCGCATTATTGGTGTTACTATTCTTCTTTTTTTGTAAGTATCATTACCGTTTGCCCGCTGCTCCAGACGGCATCACCGGTTATATTTGTTTTATCTTTGATTTTTAAAGAGAATAACACAATCTCGCCATCAATATTACTTTCATAAATTATGGAATCACTCTTTGCTTTCACCCACGATGAAGGATATATATAATATCCACCGTCAAACTGCATATAAGAGGAATCTTTTTTCATAGTGACTATGCCCGAGGTATATCCTTCGGGAGCAGCTGGTGTTTCAAAATTCCATTTACCCTGGTATGATTTATTAACCTGGGCATTCAGGCAAAGAGATCCTGATAAAAAGAAAATTACAAAAAGACAGAACAGAAGATTTTTTGTTTTCATAATTAATAATATTTTGAACAAGTGAAAGATATAAAAATCGTTGGGATATAACAAGAATAAAAAATGTTCCGCGTTAAGCGTTCTGTTTACAGCGTTCAGTGTACAGTGTTTGATCGTTTAATCTCTCTTCTTTCGGGATACAGCATAATGTAGTTCTTGTGATTATTTAAATAGAGATATTTAGTCTTTAACACATCTTACGCTGCAGCCATCTTCTTTGCTGATATAGGCCCCGTACAATCCGGTACCGGAATAAGTCATAGACCATGCAATGCCATCATATTTATCTTTTGGTGTACCAGTCCACCAGTATCCGATCTCTCCCATTCCCCGAAAATTGCCTTTATAATGATACCTGTATCCTCCGGGGAGAGCAAGAAAATCATAGTTATTTGCGAAACATGGATTGGGCTCTTTCCATAAAGGTGAATTGTAATCTTTTAACTTCCCGCCTGCAGTTTTTTTGCCACCGATAAAAGACTCGAGGATGTTCCAGTCGGAATTGGACGGCACATGCCACCCAACAGGACAGAGCAATCCGGTTTCGACAGCATAGAAATTATATAAAGCCCCGTAATACCTTTTATTAAAAATGGAGTCATTCTTATACCAGCAGTATCCCGGCGAATGCAAATAATCCCATACTGAATCCCTTAATACCTGCGGTATTTGTGAGCCATCATTATACAAAGTGGTCTTAAGATTCTCAGCCATCCATATCTGTGTACCAATACCTATTGTCTTATATTCATTTCCCTCAATATCATAAACAATTCCTTTTTGACCGGTATAGTTTGGGAATACAGGTGATACTGAATCTTCACAACGTGTAGTAAAAACAAGTGATGCCAGTAGCAGGGAATAGATTTGATATTTTAATCTTATGGCCATTATGTAACCATATAATAAAACTATTAAACGCTGAAAGTGAGGGATTTATTATAGCCTGTATGAAATATGAACAAAATCCGTGATGCTCTTTGAAAAAATCTGAGTTACTCTGTGGTTAGTAAGTGTTGCAGGTTGCAGGTTGCATTTTGCAGGTTATTCTGCCATGGTAGATACCAGGGCAGTTGTGAAAGGGAATCAGGTTTATGAATTTACGATCTTATTATTTCTGACAAATTGGACAAAAATATACTGCACCACCGAGATATGCCTCTTTGACAATTTTATTACCACAATTTTGGCAGGGATTTTTAAAAGTATTTTTTGATAGTATTGTCTTGTATTGTCCTGCATGTCCATAAAAGTCTTTTTCTGTATCACGTCCTCGTTTATCGGTCATATTTTGCAGCGTTATCTTTAGACTATGAAACAGTTCAGCTTTGTGAAAATCAGATAAAGTAGATTTTTTGCGTTTAGGATGAAGACTGGCGTTGAACAAAATATCTTGCAAAACACCATTACCAATACCCGGGATACGCTGTTCTGTGGCAAGTAGAGCCTTGAGAGAGATGTCTTTTGTTGTACTCTTAATAATGTTGTCAAAAAACAGTTCATCAAAATTGTCATCAAGAGGAGAAATACTGTTTATACTACGCTGATAATATGCATTATCAAATATGTTTTTGATTCGGGAATTTCTAACATAGTCTGTTTAATTATTGATTAAAATAATGTCAATCTTTAGTCAGTAAATAATCAAAACTGAAAGGATATCTATTTCGATCACGTTTTGTTTAATGCCCCCTAACAGCCCTGCAAAAAAGCATTTACCGTGTTAGGTGGTGGCGTAGTCATTTAGAAATCTATGTATTAAATAATCTATAAATTATTTATTATCCCGGATTCTATTTGTCCAATTAATTTCATCTAACTGATATGCTAATACTAGTGCCTCTTTAATAACAGAAATAGGATAATTATTGATTTCGAGAATTTTTATAGCATTTCTATTCTTGAACTTTCCAGGTTTTAATTTATAATCAAAATCGACCATTTTACTTTTGATTTTTTCACTAAAGTGATACAAATCATATTCTTCAGATAATAGATATGCAAGCTCGATATCATGAGTTGAAACAAGAACTAAGTTATTATTTCTATATAAAACAGAAAGCACAGCTTTACCAGCAGAGATTCGTTCAATTGTATTTGTACCTTTGAATATTTCATCCAGGAGAAATAAGTTTGAATCATTTGTTCGACTATTATCAAGCATGTTTTTAATAGTCGATACCTCCTCAAAGTAATAGCTTTTATCATTAATTAAATCATCACTAATTCTAATAGCTGAGTAAATTTTAAAAACTGGTGTTTTAAAATGCTTAGCAAAGCAGGTATTTATTGTAAGCGCAGATAAAGCGTTTAAGCCGATAGTTCTGATGAATGTTGTTTTACCGGACATATTAGAACCAGTTAGCAGTATTGATTTACTGTTAGTTTTTATTGAATTAGGAACACAATAAGGAATTAAAGGATGATAAATATCTTGAGCGATAAGAGATTTATCAATAGTATTTATTTCAGGAATACAAAAAGAAGGAACGCTCTGGCGTAAAGAGATTATTGAGATCATAGAATCTATATGACCAATAAAGGAGAAAATATTATGAATATCTTTCCTTTTAGTGTCAAGACATTTCAATACTCCAAATAGAAGGAGAGGTTCTAGCAGGAATAGTATTTTAACAAATTCCAGCATAAACCAAAAAGCGATCTCCAAATCGGATTCAAATTTTGCTTCAAGTTTGAAGAAAGCCATTCTATTCTTTACAGTTACAATGTTTTTTATAGATGATTTAATATCCTTTTCATTTGTTTTAAATATGTCGGGTTTAATCAATTCTTTAGCAACCTCAATTAACTTAAGTAGTTGAGGAATTGAATCAACATATTCATAAAGGTTTCTTTTGTTCCACCAATGTATCCCTATGTTGATGATGAAGACTCCCATTAATATAAATGCTGATTGCGGAATGAAGGATATTGTAATGAGTGAGAGCAAGCTTGTAAATGAAAGTAATCGTATAATAAAGAACCATTTGGGAGGCTTAATATGCTCGTCCTGAAATAGGGATGTAATATAGTAAACGTTATAACCAGTTAGCTTATTTAATTGATACTGAATCCCTAGTCTTTGGTCTGGGTTATTTATCAATTCAGTGATAATCTGTTCTTGTACTACAAATTTTACTCTTTCTTTTGGGATATTTCTAAGAATATTATAATAGTATTGTTGACCTACTTTTGAAGTTGTCCTGTCAATAAACATAAAAAACTCATCAAAGTCCAGATCATTACAGGTTTTATCAGAGATTATTTGAAGGGAGTCTGAGTTATTTTTATTACGGAAATATTTATCAATTAATTCAAAGCTAAATAAATCATTTTTAGTTTTTAAGAAGGAATCCTGAATCTTTAATAATATTTTTTTCTTTCTATTAAACACTTCTTTACTGTTAAGTTGTCTAATATTTAATTTTAAAATTATAGGATTGATAAAGATAAGTAAGATATCCAATTCCAGGGATTCGGATGTCTTATTTACGTTAATATTTCAATTGGTCAGGTTAGTAGCTATGCCACCTAACGTTTTCGGACAAGCAGCCTGTGTGCGAAGCACATGGCCCGCCAAGCAGTTTCCTTTGCCCTTTTTTTGACAGAAATATTATTTTAAGGTTGCTTGTTAAACAGCCATACTCCTTCTGATTTGGGGATGAGGATTATAATCTTCCACAACAAAATCATCAATAGTTAGTTGATCAAAGGGTTTTTTTGTAATGTGTAATTTAGGTAAAGGTTTGGGTTCTCTTGACATTTGTTCAAGAATTGCAGTTACATGATCATATTTTTCTTCATTGCCGTCACCAGGAGCATTTTTATTAATCCAATCAACAACTTCTAAATATTCTTCTCTTGCAGAAACATTTCTTATTCTTTTTTGTAGTTCCTTGAAATTATCTCTGTGCCATTGAGTTCTCTTCCCAATACCAGCATAAAAATGTGAATCTCCAAAAGTATGGATAAATGTTTTCGGAACCATCTCTGCTTCCTGAGCAATTATCCGGGTAAGAGCAGCATAACTGGCTATATTAAAAGGAACACCCAGAAATTGATCACAACTTCTCTGGTAAAGTTGCAATTCTAACTCGCCTTCTTCATTAGCAGTTGCCTGATATAAAACATGACATGGAGGTAAAGACATTTTTGGAGTGTCTCCGGGATTCCATGAATCAACAATGTGTTTTTTCCCGGTTGGTTTTTTTCTCAGACCATTTATCAATTTTCCCAGTTGATCTATTTCAACAAACCTCCCTTTGTCATGATCAAAATATTCCCATCCTCTCCATTGTTTCCCATAAATTGGTCCGGCATCGCCCCATCTTTCTGCAAACTCAGGATCTTCTTTTATTCTCTGACCATATTCTTCCATTGCTTTGTCCCAATCAGGAGAATACTTTACAATACCTTCAGGAAAAATTCCTTCTTTTTGCATCCCGGGAAGATTGTCCTGAAAAGCATCAGGTCTCCAGATAGGGCAGTTATTGTCTTCAAGATATTTAATGTTTGTATCCCCTCTTAAGAACCATATTGTTTCATGAAACATAGATCTTGTAGCCATTTTTTTAGTGGTTAATAATGGATACCCTTCTCTAAGATCATATTCGTTTTGATACCCGAATAAAGAGATAATCCCGGAACCTTTACTTCCTCCTTTAAAATTTGAACGATTAGAAGTGAAAATTGCTTTTGAATGATCTAAATATTGTTGCGCCATTTTTTATTCAGTTAAAAATCAATACTATTTCATCATATAATAATTTTTTTTAATGGTATGCTGGAACCTCCATGTAGTTCATTATTATACTATTGTGTTTGCGAATGCTAATACATGAAGGTTTCATAAGGATAATTATAGTCTGGTTATATTTTGTTTTTAAAAATAGTTATTATTCCTGTTTGTTATCAGACTCCAATGTTTACTAAATAGAAAAATTATTAACAAAAGACGTTAATCGTTGTTCTTAAATCACCCCCCGCACTAAATTTTTGAACCGAAGTTGTTTTTTGATCAGCAGGCCAGGCAGGCGCGATATTCGTTTCTTACCTGTGGCAGCAATGTAATAAGAATCATCACAATGGCAAAGCCCATATAAAAAGTCTGCAGCCACATAACAATATTGAGCATTATCATCTCAACCTGTATCCATATTATCAGTGCTATAGCGATATAAATACAGAATGTCCAGGCCCAGTGCATATCATTAAAAAGGTTAAGGGCTTCACATATTCTGTATTCAGGTTTTCTGATCAGGGCAAAGACCAGGAGTCCCGGGATTATTCCAAGAAAGAAGAATAATATAAAACCAGGTATAAGGTAATTATTAAAAGGAGATGATCCCAGCATCGATACGGGCATTTGTAAAAGGTTACCATACGGTGATATCATCAATGCTCCTCCACCGGCAACAGCACCGACAGAGAGAAATCCCAAAAGACAGATCAGGATCTTAACAGGTACGTTTATTTTCATATAAATTGTTATTAATCGAATAATTAAGAAGGACAGGATTTATTCATCATCAGATAAAACTTTTAATACCTGTATTTCATATCAAAACTAATAAAAATGTCCGCTTAATTTGCAGGAGGAGAATGAATCCCTGTTTCAAATATCCTCCCGTCTGTAAAATTTGTAATTTTGTAACTCAGGCACATTATTACGGATCCGTCTTTTAAAATTTTTTATAATGAGAAGACTTACGGGATTTCTGATAATGTTAACCGGAGTCATTGCCGGAGGCTCCCGGGTGTCACTCTGCGGCCAGGAGCAGGATGGGATGATAAAATATACTCCCGACTTCAGGTTTACCGATGGTATTTATATTGATTTCAACCAGGTAAAAAATAACAGGCCTGTATTAAAAACTAAAATTATAACATCTGTCGACTATAACAGTAAGGATTTCTTTAGTAAGCTGCTGGTTGGAAAGGAAATTTCTTACTATGATGATCCGGGTGTGAAAAAAGAGGTGAGAAAGGACTATTTATGGGGATATACAGATAATGGAATTGTTCATATACAGATCCAGGGTAATTTCAGTCCACTAACATTTATAGGAAAGATCTGCCATGTAATTGCAGAGATAAAACTCAACGACACTATTTACTATGATCCGGCTACTGGAAGTTATTTTGATTCTTATGACAAATACGGTTACCCCTATAGATATTATGATCCTTATTATAACAGGTATGTTGGTAATTATACCCGGAGGCATGATTACAGACAATTAGAGCCAGAACCGGGATTGGAACGTATTCAATATCTCCTTGATTTTGAAACCGGTGAACTGTGGGAATATGATGTACAGGGGGTCAAAACGTTAATTAAGAAGGACACTGTTCTTTATGAAGAATTCAGAAAGCTGCGGAGCAGGATGAAGAGAAGAATGATGTTTTCTTATATCAGGAGATATAATGAAAGAAATCCGTTGTATGTTCCTGAGGTCACTTCAGATTAGGCACGGATTGTACGATATATACTAAAACCCACCCCAAACCCCTCCCAGGAGGGGATTTTATCGAGTAAATCCGGGCCGGTATTGTTAACCAATTTTATTTCTTCCCATCCTTGACATGAAGGTCGAGCTGGGGGAACGGAATTATTATTCCATTTTCAATGAATTTCTTGTTAATTATTTTCCTGATATCGCTTTTCACTTTTTCGATCCTGAAAGCGTTATTGCTGTAAAAGAGAACCTGGAAATCAAGCGATGAGTTGCCAAAATCAATTAACCTTGCCTCTATCAGGGTTTTTTCTGTTATATCGGGATGCTCTAATGCACTTTCTTCCAGGATTTTAATAACGAGGTCAACATTGCTTCCATAGGCTACCCCGACATTAATCCTGAAGCGTGTCTTTTTCGACTGGTGGCTCCAGTTTATTACTTTATTGGTTGTGATCTGTGAATTTGGGATAATGACAACAATATCATCCCTGTTCAACCCTCTCGAAGTTCTCAAACCAATGTGCTTTATCATTACCACATCACCATCTATCTCCAGAACATCACCTATTTTGGTAGATCCTTCAACAAGTAGTATAATTCCTGAAATAATATCAGTGAAAGTCTGCTGCAATCCGAGTCCGACCCCTACCAGCAATGCAGCAGACCCGGCAATCAGTACTGTTATGCTTATTCCTACAGTATCCAGGATCATGATTATTGCAGTTGTCCAGGTTACATATCTAATGATCTGGTATAATGAGAATGAAGTGCTTTTGTCGAGTTTTCTAAACCATCGTTTTTTAATCACCCCGATTTTAAGGATCCATAAGAGAAGCTTAGTGCCCAGGAAAATAAGTAATACTGCAAGTATGGTATAAACCTTCAGCTCATATTCCCCTATACGGAAGATCACGAATTCAAGTATCTTATCTAATATTTCCATGGTGTAATTTTAAACAGCATACCGATGCAATGTCACACCGGCTGTTATTATTCTACCAGGTTCTGAGTGATCAGCTCTTCACCTGTAATTTTGAATTTCCAGGGCTCTTCAGGCTGAATCATGTAAACCATGTCGCCTGGCTCAATTCCCTCTTTTACAACTACATTTTTATCGTTCATCTCACCGAGGAGCACAACCTGCTTATCGCCTTTCTTGGTATATACATAAGTAACACCGTCAGATCCTGTTCTGACACATTCGGTAGGAATGTAAACAACATCATTAATAGAATTGATTATGATCTTGTTCCATGTTGTCATTGAAGGTCTCAGCGTATTATCGGAACCATTCACTTTAATAAGTACCTCGAACATTTTTGCATCCGAATTAGGCAGCACTTCGCCTATATTTGCAACACTGGTAATTGTTCCGGTAAATGATTTTTCGGGCAGTGCATCTATGGAAATGATTACTTTCAGTCCTTCCTTTATCTTGCTTACTTCGATCTCGCTTATGTAGGTCTGTGAAATCATTGAGGTAAGATCAGGGAGTGTAGCCACAATCCTGTCGAAAGGATTAATCGATGATCCTGATTTTCTTTTGGTCCCGTTCCAGTCCTCCTTATAAATAACTATGCCGGAAGAGGGTGCTCTTATTGTAAAATGTGCCAGGAACTCCCGTAGGGACTGCACCATCTCAGTACCATCGGCATAGGCCTTTTTCTTCTGATTAATATCTACCAGTACCTGGGCTCTTCTAAGAGTATAATTCTTTCTCAGTTGTTCAAGGTTACGCTCTGCTTTATTCAGGCTTATCTCTGCCTGGCGTATTGTTGCAGGCGGTTCATATTTTGATTCGGCAAGTGTTATTTCTGCCTCCTCAACGACATACTTTTGATTTTTGATATCATCTCTCAGGTCAGTGAGGGTTACTGCCGTATCAAGGATCTTCATCTCAAGGTCTGCCTTAAGTGTGGTGAGGTTTTCAATTTCATCCTTCAGAGTGTTGTCATATTCAGTCCTGTCGAGTTGTGCAATATAGTCACCTTCTTTCACCATTGTGCCTTCAGACACAATATCCTGGATCTCAAAATTCATTGCGCGCATCCTGTTGAAACCCCCTGATCCTCCTCCACGTTGCCGTTGATTTCCCATATCGATTTCGGGACCTTTAATTTCAACTGATTTTTCAGCCAACAGCTCACCGGAATTAGCTACTGCTATTTCAAAAAGACCTTTTTTTGCTTCTGCATATAGATTCTGGCTCTTATCCCTTGAGATTACTTTGTTGAAGATAATCAGTCCCAGTGTTATTGCTGTGAATACAATAATTGTGATAATAATCGTGCGTTTCATCATATACTAATTTATTATAATAGACAAATTTACGATCAATTTATTCCATATTGACCATCTGAGACACAAAAAATAAAATATGCAATGATTTTCAATATAAAAGACCCTCGCGGACACCTTGAAAGACATTGCATTTTAGGAAGATCCGTTATCAGAAAGGGATAAGTATATCATTAATGTTATCTTTGTACAAATACCAAATGTTAGATATATGGAATACAATCAATTTGGCAGTACCAGCAAACCACCGGAATGGAACCAGATCATGCCATGGTTAAAGTATATCATTTCCGGGTTAATACTGATTATACTCCTCTCGATGACATTCTTCCAGGTGAGACCTGAAGAGGTAGGCGTTATAACACGTATCGGCAAATATGTAAGGCAGGAAGAGTCGGGGCTTCACCTGAAGATCCCCATCCTTGAGAGAGTGTATAAGGTAGCAGTGGAAAGACAGAATAAAGAAGAGTTTGGTTTTCGTACCACAAGCAGCGGGATTCAATCACAGTCGCAGTATACAAAAGTGGGTACTGCAGATGAATCGCTGATGCTTACCGGGGACCTCAACCTTGCTGATGTGGAATGGGTTGTCCAGTACCGTATCAGTGAT
>Ga0307419_10000270_pt1 | contig 25219 bp, 23 predicted proteins | sample SalMarWE160230MG_2_FD_202512 | JGI IMG/M metagenome (GOLD analysis project Ga0307419, IMG submission 202512) | Salt marsh sediment microbial communities from the Plum Island Ecosystem LTER, Massachusetts, United States - WE1602-30 | ecosystem: Environmental > Aquatic > Marine > Intertidal zone... | reverse complement strand
ACCGAGCCAGTGAACAAGGCCACCAGTCCCCTCTTTTTTCTTGTGTGTTTCTCGGTATAGCTTGCGTGTTGATTCGTGATGAGAGGCGAAATAGGGCACCAAGTGCACTTTGTAAGTATCGTCCTCTTCGTCCGCGCTTACCCTAAGCACAAGGGTTTTAATGTAGCTTCCTGAAGTCTCGGTGTATCTAGCAAGTTGTGGCCAGTTTTTACTTTGGCCATTCAGTTTAGTGCGGAGGGTTTTTACGCATTTGGCGGTATGTTTTGAAGATTTGGCGAAGTTGTCTTCCTCCTCAGTCGATTTGCTAATCTTTAGGACAAGCTGTGAATGGCCAAGCGTGTACGGCCTGTCTACCAGGAACGCGAACGTGTGGTTGGAACAATACCAAATACGTTTTTCAACCACTTCGCGGAGCTTGTAATAGCGCATGGCCATCGGTATATCACCTCTCTACGCCAACTGGCGTCAACTTGGCCCGAGATGTCGTTATATATTGGCATAACGCTGCATTAGTCATTCCCTCGCGACACGCTTTACAGCGTCGGTCTAGGGATCACCTGTACCCTAATCTCGCCGTCGTAGATGAATTGGCCAAACAGCTTTTCCGGAGCCGGAGACGCCATATGGCGGTCGCCGTCCATCGAATAGTACCGATCGAGGGTGCCTTGAGGGGCGAGAATGTAGTGGAGGACGTGCGATGAGCTTCCAGAAAGCCCCTTACGTAAGACACGCTTTGGCGCGTAAGTCACAAGCAGTTCGGCCTCTGTTTCTAGGGTCTTCGCGAGGCTAGGCTCGTCGAATACCGTTGTAGCCAATAAGAAGTCATCGCGATGAATGATCGGGAGAATGGTCCTTTGAGTCAAGATGGGCGATTCCACGAGAAGGTAGCCATAGGGGTCCAGCCCACTAGCCTTCACGCGATCATTGGGACCGACAATTGTCCCAGCCCGGTCGAACTCACAGACTTTGAATACGTGTCGGAGTACGTCTAACCACGAGATCTGCTGACCCACCATGGGCACGACGGTACGGGGATCGATGCCGGTCGTGGTAGTGAAAGCTTCCCGCTGCCTCTCTTGTGCAGCAGCAATACGTGCTGTAGCTGCCTCGTGGTCGCCTCGCTCGATGTCCGCCTCGATCAAAGCCCGCTCCTGTGGATCGAGGCCGAGTTTCTCGAACTCTTTCTCGTAGCGTCTTCGTCGCCGGCCGAAAAGGTTCATGATGTCCCTCCTCGCGTGCCTCGAATGCCGAGGCCGACTCCCGTCTATCACTTCTGTGTCGGCCTAACCAGGCTTATACCGATCCATATATGCCCTACATAATTTATCCGTCAAGGTAGCCCCGTCTATTACTCTTACTCCCCCTCGTAACGGGTGTCAACCCTGAACTCATTCCTAGAAAAAGGAGGTCAGGCCTTGACAAAGGGGGGTAATTAAGTATGGTGTTTTTGTGATGCTTAAAACAGAGATCCTTTTGGATGGGCTCGGTTTCCCGGAGGCACCGCGCTGGCACGACGGCAAGCTCTGGTTCTCCGATATGGGAACGTGCCGAGTGATGACCGTTGATCTGGACGGCAATGCAGAGACAGTCGTTGAGGTGCCGGAACAACCCTCGGGCCTCGGCTGGCTTCCCGACAACCGTCTCCTGGTGGTTTCGATGAAGGATCGTTGCTTGCTGCGGCTCGATCCTGACGGGCTCGTCGAAGTCGCTGATCTGCGAGAGTTCGCATCATTCCACTGCAATGATATGGTGGTTGATCAGGAGGGGCGCGCCTACATTGGGAACTTTGGATTCGATGTAGATGATCCAGCAGCTGTTCCCAAACATGCCGCGGTTATGCTGGTCACGCCGGACGGTGCCGCACGGATCGTTGCAGATGAGATGGTCTTTCCCAATGGAAGCGTCATCACGCCGGACGGCAGCACACTCATCGTCGCCGAGTCATTTGCCTCTCGTCTAACCGCCTTTTCGATCGAGCGTGATGGCTCCCTCACCGGGCGCCGCGTCTGGGCTCAATTTGACGATCTGGGTTTTACTATGGCGGAAGAGAGAATCACCCCCGACGGCATCTGTCTTGACGCCGAAGGAGCTATCTGGCTTGCCTCAGCGGAGAGCACCGAGGTTTTGCGTGCTAAAGAGGGGGGTGAAATAACCCACCGCTTTTCGGTAGAGACCCAGGCCTTTGCCGTGATGCTCGGCGGCCCTGATCGCCGGACCCTCTTTGTGTGCACAACCATACTCAGTGAGAGGGATTCGGGAAGAGGGCGTATCGAGACTGTCTATGTCGACGTACCAGGTGCAGGACTTCCATAAGAAATATTCGCACAAACTAAAGCAACAAAGGAGGTACGGTATGGGTGACTATTATGACGACAGACATAGGCTCAGGAAGCATGATTTTGCAGTGTTGGAGAAATTTGAATTCAAATTCCCCCCAATAGGATTTAAGTATTTTAATATGAAACCTGAGATTGAGGGGCTCACAAAGCTCGATAAGAAGATTGCCTGGTGCCAAATGCTACCCGAAGCTCAAAGCGGCAAGGCGTTTTACGCGGAAGCGGACAATCAGTACTGCGAGCCGGGTATATTTTTACCAGGTCATGACGAATGCGAGCCGATCGCCGGTGGAGGGCGCATAGGACCGGCATTTCAGATTTTCCCGGACGAGCGGGCAAATAGGAGGGTGTATAATCACCTGCACTACCTGCGGGTAGGCTCGGTGCACAGCACGGCCTACGCTCCTCTTGACCAGTTGACCTTTGATCCCGACCTTCTCATTCTCACCTGCGACAATCTGGCACAGACCGAACGGGTCCTCAGGGCTACCCAGTATGACACGGGAGATCTTATCGAGAGCAAAATGACCTATGTGATGGGATGTAACTGGATGTACAATTATCCCTATGTTACGGGAAAGATTAATTACGTTACCACCGGTATTTGCTACGGCATGAAGATGTACAAACTCTATCCCGAAGGTATGCAGATTGTGTCGATCCCCTGGCATCACATCGACCGGGTCTTGAGAAACATTCAAGAGATGCCGTGGTCCTGCCCCGGCCACACGGATCAAAAGGAAGAATTCTATAAGGTAGCCCACAAAAACCTGGGTGTCGAACAGATCATCTGATTGGCAGGGGTAAAGGGGATGCGCGTGAAATGAGGTAGTTTATCACAATTTAATAAATTTTCTTGACTTTTATTAAATTGTGATATATTGCTGACGTAACCCAAGGTATGACAATGGTGTAAAGGTAGCGCTCTAAACGAAACTTCACGTAAAGCGACCACACGTTACCGCAGCGGAGGTCTTGAGAGATGGAACAAGGGCACTGGTTCATGAGCAACTATGCTAATGACTGATGCCCTTTTTTGCGATGTCCGCTGCATGCGGGGTGCGGGAAAGGATTTGAGACCAATACGTTGGATTGAGACGTTGAAGAAAGGAGGTGCACCAGAGAACCATAAACAGGCGGGATAGGATTGGTATGAGAAAATTTAGAAAAAGGAGGGAACGATGAAAAAGAAGGTATTGCTCGGAATCTTTGTTTGTATGGTAGTCGTGGCGTTCTTAATCGGCGCTGCGTGTGGCCCTAAAAAAGAACTGCCACCCAAGGATAAAATAATCATTGGTCAGGCAGCCTCTCTCTCAGGTTTTCTGAGTGGTGAGTACACATACGCCTGTGCTCCTGTCTATGATCTATGGGTTAAGGACGTCAATGCCGCAGGTGGGATTTATGTAAAAGAGTATGGCAAGAAATTACCCGTAGAGCTCAAAGTATATGATGATAAATCCGATATAGGCACGATGACGAGACTGCTGGAAAAATTAATTATGGAGGATAAGGTTGACTTTGTCTTCGCCCCCTGGAGCACGGCATTTGTCTTTGCCGCCGCCCCTATCGCCAACAAACACAAGTATATCCTCATGTGTAATGGCGCTGGCGCGATGAAGCTCAAGGATTTTGCCGCTGACCTCCCTTACTACTTTCAGACGTTGAATTTTGCCGAAACCCAGGTGCCGGTTCTCGTTGACATCCTTGAAGAGCTCGAAGTGGAAAAGGTGGCGATAATATACAATGATGACCTTCATGGCCTTGAGAACAATGAAGCAGCGCTTCCAGCACTCAAGGATAGAGGGTTTGATGTTGTTATGGACGAAGGCTACCCCCTGGGGGTTAAGGACTTATCACCACTGCTGAAAAAAGCGAAATCGCTTAAAGCCGATGCCTTTATAGGTTTCAGCTATCCTGGTGGAGTTATGCTTGCTACCGGCCAGGCGATTGGGCTTGGTATAAATTTCAAGGTCTTCGGATTCACGGTGGGCCCGGCGTTTACGTTTTATCCACAGGCGTTTGGTCCGCTTGCAGAGGGAGTAATCGGTGGTGGTGCCTGGAACGAGAAGACTTCTCCTGAGGCCAAAGAATTTTCCGAACATTTCAAAGAAGTCGAAGGACAACCTATGACGAATTACTGGGGCGCACTGTACTGGTACTCTGCACTGCAGCACTTCCAGCAGTCTATCGAGAAGGCCGGGACCCTGGATCAGGAAAAGATCAGGGATGTCATGGCGAAAAAGAAATTCGATACGGCGTTGGGACCGTTCTGGTACGATGAGAGGAGAATCTTTATCAATCATCCCGGTGAGTGGGGCCAATGGCAAAAGGGCGTGTTTGAAGTCATAGACCCTGGTGAGAAGCGCACGGCAGCACCTATACTAAAGCCCGATTGGCCAAAGAAGTAGATGGTGCGTTTGGCAACGATACTATAAATCGACGAGGCTCCATCTCATTGCAGCCCAAGTGCGGGCTGGCTTGATATCGCTGGCGTACGAGGAGATCAGGGATACTGAGCCAGCCCGCTCGTTGTTTTCTTCGATCATGTTGACAAAGGCGCTGCCGATGACGATCCTGTCTGCATAGAAAAATAGGTCGGGGGCAGGCCTTGATAGAGGAGAGTTGATTCCAAAATTATTTCTAATAATCCCGCGGGCGTTTTTTTACATCAAAGAAGGGTATCTCAAAGGTATCTTGCAGGGCCTGGATGGCGGCGTCGAGGTTGGCGGCCTCGATGACGCAGGAGACGCTGGATATGGAGGTGCTGATGGCGATGACGTTGATCCCGTTGCCGGCCAGGGCATTGAACATCGCCCCGGGGACCTTCGGTTTTTCCCTCAGGTGCGGGCCGAAGACACTCAGCACGGCCACATCGGGGACATAGGAGATCCCTTTGGCATCGATGCCGTTTTTGATCGATTCAAGGATGCCCAAGGCAGCGTCCAGGTCCTTTTGGTCGATACAGATGGCGAAGTTCCCGTACCCCTCGATATCCGACCCCTCGGATAAAAATTCGATATTGACCCCTTGCTGCCCCAGGACGCTCAACAGCGTTCCTGCCACCCCCGGCCGATCGGGGACAGAGAGGACCTTCAGGAGGGCCCGGCCTTCGCTCTGCATTACCCCGCCGATCTTTATCTTTCCCATCTGCGAGCAGACCTATCCTTATTCCCAGGTACGGCGATCTACGATCTTTTGGTGCCAGTCAGGGATGCTCCCCGGCGGCACGACCTCCACCTCACCCTTGATGGTCAACATCTCTCTGATGGCCTTTTCCAAACGTCCCTTTAAAAGGTTTTTGTCTACGGTCTCGTCCTTTACCTCGGCCACAAAGGTCATGACATCGGTATGATCTTTGCGCGTCACAATTACCTGATATTTGAATATCTCGGGGAACTGTGCCGCGATCTCATCGGTCTGCCAGGGATGGATGAAGGTCCCTTTTACCTTGGTGGCCTGGTCAACGCGTCCCAGGATCTTTTTGAGCCGGTACGAGGTACGGCCGCAGGGGCATGCTTCTGTTATTAATACGGAAAGGTCTCCAGTCGCGAATCTGATCATCGGAAAGTGGGGGTTGAAATTGGTGGCCACGACCTCCCCGGTTGCACCCGGATCTACGGGTTTGCCGGTGTGGGGATCAACGATCTCCACGAGTATGTCTTGGGGGAGATGGAGACCGTTTTTGTAATAGCATTCATACCCCAGGCACCCCGTAAAGACCGTGCCATACCCCTGCCGCACGATCATGCCGAACTTCTCCTCCAGCCGTCGGCGAAGCCCCTCGGGGAGCATCTCGGCGGAGCAAAAGCCGACCTCCAGGTTAAGATCATTCTGTAAGTCGAGACCCGTGGCCTCCGCCCGCTCGGCCAAGGTCATCAGGAAACTCGGGGTCCCGATGAATCCATTGACCGTGAGGGCCTGCATGACCTTGATCTGCATCAGGGTATTGCCGACACCGGTCGGGACGCTGGTGATCCCCAACTGCTGAAGCGATTCATCAAGGGTAAGGGCAAAGGGCCACAGGTGATAGTTAAAGGTGTTCTGAACAATATCCCCCGGGCGCATGCCGCAGGCATAGAGGGCCTCTGCCCAGCTTTTGATCTCGTGCTCCCCCATCTCCGGTTGAAAGACGAGGCCTGGGTTGATGTAGATCCGCTGAGCCTTGTTGGGGGGGATTGTCTCGAAGCCCCCAAAGGGGGCCTCTTCTTTCTGCCGGGCAGCCAGATCATCTTTGCGGATGAGGGGGATCTTCTCCAGGTCCTGGAGACCTTTGACATCGTCGGGTGTTATCCCCTTTTCATCGAGCCCTTCCCGGAAGACTTTTGAATGTCCATAGGCGTACCGGACGAAGTCGAGCAATTTTTTAGAGAGATAGTCCTCTCGCTTCTGGGGGGAGAGGGTCTCCTGTTTTTTATCAAAGAAGCCCTTTTTCCTCTTCTCAAGCTCCATGTATTCTCCTCCTCTTTACAAAAACAAGAAGAATGAACTTTCTACGATCCTGTTATACGTTACTACAGAGGGGGTACTATTGCAATGAGGTTGGAACAGGGTGTTTATCGCGAGGAAGCGGTCTGGCTTGCTTCTTTGATTTCTTTGGCATAGTGGGCGACGTGGGTGACCAGGTCAAATTTATCACAGTGCTCTTCTATCATCTGTACGACGGCGCTGCCGATGACGATCCCGTCTGCATACGGGGCGATCTCTTTGGCCTGCTGGGGGGTGGATATGCCGAAGCCGACGACCAGGGGGAGTTCGGTTACCGTGCGTATCCTTTTTATATCTTTGGCAACCTCTTCGATGTGCGGTTTGGCGGTCCCTGTCACGCCGGTGATGGAGATATAGTAGAGAAAACCCGATGCATGCGATGCAATCATTCTCACCCGCTCGGTACTGGTTGTCGGGGCAATCAGGGAGATGAAGTCGATCCCCTTGGGATCGGTGTACTGCCTCAGCTCGTGGGCTTCCTCTGGGGGGAGGTCAACGACCAGGATGCCGTCCACCCCTGCCTCCTGTGCCCTGGCTGCAAATCGTTCGGTGCCGTAGCTCAAGATGGGGTTGTAATAGCCGAACAGGACAATGGGGATCTCCGATACCTCTCTGATGGATTCGATCATATCGAGGATGGTTGAGAGGGTCGTGCCGTTTCGCAGGGCCCGCTGCGAGGCCGCCTGGATAATGGGGCCATCGGCAGTGGGGTCTGAAAAGGGGACACCGATCTCCAGGCAATCCACGCCGGCGGCATCGAGGCCCAGTGCGATCTCCCTGGTCCCCTCCAGGCTGGGGTCCCCTGCCGTGAGATAGATGACGAGGGCCTTTTCCCCTTGTGCCCTTAATGCGTTAAACTTGTTCTCGATTCTGCCCATGATTACTCTGTCTTCGTCCTTTCGGCGATAATTCCTGCGTCCTTATCCCCCCTGCCGGAGAGGTTGATCACGATGATCTTGTCTTTATCCAACTCAGGGGCAAGCTGCATGGCATAGGCCACGGCATGGGCGCTCTCCAGGGCGGGGATGATCCCCTCGTATGTAGAGAGGGCTATGAATGCTTGGACAGCCTCCTGATCATCGATGGTGACGTAGCGCGCCCGCTCTGTTTCGTGAAACATGGCGTGTTCCGGTCCCACCCCGGGGTAATCGAGCCCGGCGGCGATGGAAGCGGCATCGCGCACCTGGCCGTCCTCATCCTGCAGGAGATACGTTTTGTTCCCGTGGAGGACCCCGACCCAACCCGCTGCAATGCTCGCCGCATGCAGCCCTGTTACCATCCCCTTGCCTGCGGCCTCTACCCCGATCATGGCGACTGCGGGATCATCCTTGAAAGGGTAAAAAAGCCCCATTGCATTGCTCCCCCCGCCCACGCAGGCGATGAGGAAATCAGGGAGTCTTCCTTCTTTCTTCAGTATTTGTTTTTTCGTTTCCTTCCCGATGCAGATCTGGAAGTCCCTGACCATCATGGGATAGGGATGGGGCCCTGCGGTGGAGCCGATGACGTAAAAGGTATCCCGCACCCTGGCCACCCACTGGCGCATCGCCTCGTTCATGGCGTCTTTGAGCGTCGCCGTGCCGGAGGAGACCGGAATGACCTCTGCACCCAGGATATTCATGCGAAATACGTTAGGTGATTGTCTCCTGATATCCTCCTCACCCATACATATCTGGCACTCCATACCGAAGAGGGCGGCGGCTGTCGCAGTAGCGACACCGTGCTGACCGGCCCCTGTCTCCGCGATCACCCTCTTTTTGCCCATCCGGCGGGCGAGGAGGGCCTGCCCCAGGGTGTTGTTGATCTTGTGGGAGCCCGTATGGCCGAGGTCTTCCCGTTTGAGGTAGATCTTGGCCCCGCCCAGTTTCTCGGTGAGACGACGGGCGTAATAGAGGGGTGTCTCCCTCCCTGAATATTCCCGCAGATATTGGTCGAGCTCCTCCTGAAAGGCCTTGTCCTTTTTTGCTTGAAGATATGCCTCTTCCAGCTTAATGAGGGCGGGCATCAAGGTCTCGGCTGCATAACGCCCACCGTAGATGCCAAAATGTCCGCCTTTATCCGGCCACTGCTTTCTCATAGTTTTACCTTATCATATAGTTGGTCAGAGATGGGCATGACTTCACCTGCCAAATATCTTTGTATCTTCCCCCTCTAATTGGTGCACGAGGTCGATGATCGCCTTGACCTTTTGATGATCCTTTTTTCCCGGTGCGATCTCTGCGCCGCTGTTGATGTCCACGGCATGGGGGGAGACGATCTCGACGGCCTCCTGAATGTTATCCAACGTCAATCCGCCAGCGAGGATGAGGGGATGTGTCTCTTTGATCTTGGCGGCCAGCTCCCAATCCGATTGTTCCCCCGTACCGCCGTAGCGCACTGGATCGTGCGCATCCACCAGGATGGCCTTGACAGGGTACTCTCTCATTTTCCCTAAATCATCCTCTGCCCGGGGACCGAGGGCCTTGATCAACTGTGATTGCGGGAATTGACCGCAGTATGCAGGTGATTCATCACCATGAAGTTGGACCAGGTCGAAACCGCAGAAATCGATTATCTCCTTGATCTCCACGACCTCATGGTTCACGAAGACGCCGACCGTGGTGATCTCCGTAGAGATCGTTTCTATGATCTTTTTGACCGTCTCGGGTGCCACGTACCGGGGGCTCTTCGGATAGAAGATAAAGCCGATAGCATCGGCACCACATGTTGCTACGAAGGAAGCGTCCTCAATATTCGTGATCCCGCAGATCTTTATCTCCATCGCTGCCTATGCCCCCGTGCCCATAAGTTCTCTGAGTTTTCCCCCGATATCCTCGGCCCGCATTAAGGCCTCACCGATCAGAAAGCAGTGGATTCCCGCTTCCATGAGCTGCTCAATATCCTCTCTGGTGTTGATGCCGCTTTCCGTCACCACAATCCTGTCGCGGGGAATGAACGGGGCGAGCTCCAGCGTTGTCTTGATATCGGTAGAGAATGTTTTGAGGTCTCGGTTGTTGATGCCGATTATCCCGGCGCCTGCGGCAAGTGCCTTGTCGAGCTCTTCTCTGGTATGTACCTCGACAAGGGGTGCAAGACCGAGTGTTTCTGAGAGATCTATGTACTCCTGCAATTGCCCCTGTTCTAGGAGGCCGGCGATGAGAAGCAACGCATCCCCCCCAAGGAACCTGGTCTCATAGATCTGATACGAGTCGATAATAAAATCCTTTCTCAGGAGGGGGAGATCAACGCTCTTTTTAATCCCCGACAGATATGCCCCCTTCCCATCGAAGAATGCTTCATCAGTAAGGACTGAGACTGCTTGCGCGCCGTTGTCCTGATAGAGCGTGGCAATCTGCACGGGGTCAAACTCCTCCCTGATCCTCCCCTTGGATGGTGAACTCCTCTTCACCTCGGCAATGATTGAACAGCGTGCATTGCTGATGGCCCCCCTGAAATCGCGGACAGGGAGAAGGTTCCCTATGGCATTTTCCAGTTGCGCGAGGGGGGTCATCTCCTTAAGGGAAGCGACCTCTTTGCGTTTTGCCTCTACTATCCTTTTGAGGATCACGGATCGCTCAGCTATTGCTCAATTCGATGAGGGCCTGCAATTTCTTGATGGCGGCCCCGCTGTCAATGCACTCTTCGGCAATGGCAATACCTTCCTTGATATTAGCAGCCTTTTCACCGGCCATGATGGCCAAGGCGGCGTTGAGCAGCACGATCTTGCGGCGCGCCCCATTTTTGCCGCTCAAGACATCTTTGGTGATTTGTGCATTGATTGACGGGTCTCCGCCGATCAGCTCCTCATCTCGATAGGTTTCGCCGAAGATCTCAATGGGATCAAGATTATAGGTACTGATGAGATCGTCCTTCAGTTCGGTGACACGCGTTTCTCCCGTCACCGTGGCCTCATCGAGACCGTCAGAGCCGTGCACCACAAAGGCCCGCTTCGTGCCCAGATTTTTTAAGACCCCGGCGAACATCTCCGTCAGTTTGGGGTCATAGACGCCGATGAGCTGGGCCGTGGCCCCAGCCGGGTTTGTCAAGGGCCCCAACATATTAAAGATCGTCCTGATAGCGATCTCCTTTCGCGGCCCGATGGCGTATTTCATGGCCCCGTGGAGTCGAGGGGCGAAGAGGAAGCCGATGCCGATCTGCTGGATACATTCCTCGACGATCTCCGGTTCGGCGCTGATGTTTACGCCAAGGGCCTCCAGGCAATCGGCGCTCCCGCAGCCGCTGGAGACGGCGCGGTTTCCGTGTTTCGCTACGGTGATATCCGCTGCTGCCACCACAAAGGCCGTCGTCGTGGAGATATTGAAGGAATTCATCCCGTCCCCTCCGGTTCCCACGGGGTCCACGATGATTGTCGAACGAGCGTCAATCCTGGTCGCCTTTTGTCTCATGATGCGGGCTGCGCCAGTGACCTCTTCCACCGTCTCCCCTTTCATCCGCAGGGCAGTGATGAAGGAAGCGATCTGGGCTGGTGTTGCCTTTCCTCCCATGACCTCGCTCATGACTTGCATCATCTCTACTTCGTTCAGGTCTTCTTTGTTGACTGCTTTTGTAATGGCCTCTTTGATCATGGTTTGACCTCCTTGCTTTCTGCCGGAGCGTTTATCGTTCATCGAGCATGGTCAGAAAATTCTTCAGGACCCGCTTGCCGTTCGGTGTGAGGACCGATTCGGGGTGAAACTGGACGCCCTCCACTGGATATTCCTTATGCCTGATACCCATGATTTCCCCTTCCTCTGTCTCGGCGCTGATCTCAAAACAGTCTGGGAGGGAATCCTTCTCCACGATCAGGGAGTGATAACGACCTGCGACAAAGGGATTGGGGAGCCCCTTAAAAATCGTCCGTCCATCATTGATGACCGCGGAGGTCTTCCCGTGCATGATCCTCTTCGCCCTGACCACCTCGGCGCCGAAGGCATAGCCGATGGCTTGGTGCCCCAGACAGACTCCCATGATGGGGATGGTTGTGCCGAATTGCCTGATCACCTCAACGGATATACCCGCCTTTTGAGGGGTGCAGGGGCCGGGGGACAGAATAATGGCATCAGGTTTCAGCTCCCGGATTTCATCAGTTGAGATCTTGTCATTACGATGGACCACCACCGTACCCCCGAGCTGGCCGATATACTGGACCAGGTTGTAGGTGAAGGAATCGTAATTGTCGATCATCAAGATCATAGCTACTTTCCTTTCTTTTGCTGATTGCTCCCTCCCGTTATGTCGAGTCCCGAGGCAGCCATATCGATGGCCTGCATCATTCCCATTGCCTTGTTGACGGTCTCCTGATATTCCGCGTCAGGGTCGGAATCGGCCACAATCCCCGCGCCCGCCTGGATGTAGATTTTTCCATCGAGAATCAGCATGGTCCGAATGGTGATGCAGAAATCCATATTTCCCGTGTAACTGAAGTACCCGACTGCCCCCCCGTAGGGTCCCCGTCGGGAAGGCTCCAACTCATCGATGATCTCCATCGCCCTGATCTTCGGTGCGCCGGTAAGGGTGCCTGCCGGGAAGGTGGCTTTGAGCACATCAAACGCGTCTTTGCCACTGAGCAATTGCGCCTGGATATGGGAGACGAGGTGCATGACATGGGAATAGCGCTCCACCACCATGTATTGATTCACCTGCACACTGCCGATGCGGGCAATCCTGCCGAGGTCATTTCTTCCCAGATCGACGAGCATGACGTGCTCCGCCCTCTCTTTGGGGTCTTGCAGGAGCTCGTCGGAAAGGTGCCTGTCCTCCTGTTCGTTTTTCCCCCTCCTCCGTGTGCCGGCGATCGGGCGCAGTTCGGCGATACCGTCTTCAAGGCGCACCGTGACCTCCGGTGAAGAGCCGATGAGGATGAGATCTTCGAGCTTGAGGAAAAAGAGGTAGGGAGATGGGTTGATGTACCGAAGGGCGCGATAGAGATTTATGGGGTCAGCGCGGTGTTCCCTTTGAAATCGTTGTGAGAGGACGACTTGGATGATATCTCCGGCAACGATATAATCCTTGGCCCGTTTCACCATTGCCTTGAAAGCCTCCGGATTCATATTGGATTGGGGGGACATGTCGTCCCTTGGACCCTGTGGCATTGTCCACGTTTCCGCAGGGGCCTTGATCGTCTCGATCATCGTTTCGATCTTCGCAATCGCCTCGTCATAGACCGCTCGGAGATCATCCCGCCCGTCGGTGAGGGCGCAGGCCACTACCTTGATGGTGTGCCTCACATTGTCAAAGATCATCAGGGTATCGGTAATGAGAAACATCGCATCATCGGTATTAAGGTCTTTCAGGGTCTCGTCAGGGAGCTTCTCGATATAGCGGACCATGTCGTAGCCGAGGAATCCCACGGCCCCTCCATAAAACCGGGGCAGACCATCCACCGGAACGGGGCGATAGCTGTATAAGAGATCCTTGAGTAATGCCAAAGGCTCTCCCCCATGTTTTTGGGTACGGATCTCCCCTTGTTCCTGAATGAGGACCTCTTTCCCTCTGACCGTGAAGATCACATGGGGGTCTGATCCCAGAAATGTATACCTCCCCCACTTTTCACCCCCTTCCACGCTCTCCAGGAGGAAGAGGTGGGGTTTTGCCCGCAGCTTTATGAGGGCCGAGACCGGGGTTTCCGTATCGGCTAGGATTTCCCGGTACAGGGGAATCAAGTTACCCTCTCGTGCCAATCGCTTAAATTGCTCAAAGTCTGGATAGTGCATCGAAGGTGTATCCTCCAGTGTGCTCATAAAAAAAGCCGTGGTTTCATCACGGCTTTTTTGTCTTTAACGCATACCGAAAAGACCGTGAAGCCTTTGAGAGTTCCCCCACGGCCTTTTTGTAGCAGGGTGTTAGCGGTGGACGAGCCTCTCCCTTGTGTTCCACCACCAATAATTATCTCTGACAAGCTTTTCCTTCATCTCAACGTCCTGTTCGCTTTTCGATATCCTAATATCAAAGATTCCATGATCTGTCAATAATAAATTGTGAACAGCTACTTGTCTGTCCTACTGTATCTTCTTTTTTGCCCTCTCCATGTTCGACGTTACCGTCCTAAATTGAGCGGGGTATTTCCCCAGGGTGTAGACTCTGAGGGCTTCCTCAAAGGCCCTGATTGCCTTAGCCACATTTCCTTCTTGATCCTGGACCTCAGCCAGGGCGCTGTATGCATTGCCGAGGTTGTTCTGGGTAGCAGCATAGTCCGGGGGATATTCGTCCAATTTGTAGACCTTCAAGGCTTCCTTAAAGGCCTTAACGGCCCTGAAGAGGTTACCCCTTGCATCCTTGCTTTCTGCCAGGGCGCTGTAAGCATTGCCGAGGTTGTTCTGGGTGGCGGCATAGCCAAGGGGGTGTTGCTCTATCGTTCTTATTTTCAGGGCCTCTTCAAAGGCCTGGACGGCCTTGTTGAGGTTTTCCTCTTTGTCCCTGATATCGGCAAGGGTGCCGTAGGCAGCCCCTAGATTGTTCTGGGTAGCAGCATAGCCGGCTGGGTATTGATCCTGTGTGTATACCTGCAGGGCCTCTTTAAAGGCCTCGAAGGCCTTTGTCAGGTTTACCTCTTTATCCTTGACTTCGGAGAGCGTCCTGTATGCATTGCCAAGGTTGTTCTGCGTGGCGGCATAATCATTGGGGTATTTTTTTGCGGTTCTGATCTGCAGGGCCTCTTCAAATGCCCTGATGGCCTTGAGGAGGTGTTCTTCCTTGTCCCTGAGAAGGGCAACCTTATAGTGGCAAACCCCTTCGCTGTTTTTGACATGGGCATAGATCTCCGGATCGTTTCTCGCCGATCTCTTGTTTGCGATATCGTTGTATATTGCTAAGGCATCTTCAGGCATATCCTTTTCCAAGAGTCTTTCGGCGTTATTGATGGAAGTCATAAATATGGCCCGATAGATTTGTTGCTCTCGGTACCCAAAGAAATAAAAGAGGACGACCCCTACCAAGAAGGCTCCGATAAGGCCGCCTACTGTCCCTATAAACCAGGGGCTATTTTTCCCCACTTTCAGAGCAACCGACTTCTTTTTTGGACGGCTTGGCATGATAATCCTCCTGAAGGTTCAAGATATTCTTTGTTTTGCAGATAGTATCATCATTGACTATCACTGGTCAATGAAAATGCCCTGTTTTGAGCATCTTGTAACATTCCAGAGCTAATCGCTCATGATCCCCACATGCTCTTTTGCTCCATCAGTTCAGCCAAAGCCCCTGCATCTCCCGCTTTGATCATTGTTGCTACCTCAGATAAGGTTCTCCCGTAGAGGTCGAGGATCTTTTCGATGTGTGGGTTCAGGGTGATGATCTCGGCATAGAGTCTTGGATTATTGGTGAATATCTCCCTGATGATCTCGAGCTTTGTGGCGAACATGGGAGTGGCGAACCTTTGTAAGTCCGTGAGATCTTCTCCCCATTCCTTTGATACCATCCCCATCGTTATCGAGTTCAGATGGTTTAATGCCTGAACCAATGCCATCAACTCATCGTGCCGCTCAGGGGTCGTCTCGATAATAGCTGCGCCATGTTTTTTTAAGATATCTCGCACCCAGAGACGCCAACCTTCGGTCCGTGCAGGGCAGAGAACGATGCTATATCCAGCTATAGCATTGATACCAGGCCCGAAAAGGGGGTGAAGACCGATGACCTCAGCGGGAGAAGAGTGCAGCATGGCCTTAACAGGTTCCGTTTTGAGGGAAGTAAGGTCCATCAAAAGGGCGTCCTTGCTCATGAGCGGTCCGATTTCCCCGATGATCTCCACGGTAATGTCTATGGGGACGCTGACGATAACCACCTGACACGTTTCGGCCATCGTCGGCATATCAAGCCCTTGTGTTTTCCCCGATACGTGGACGGTATATCCTTCCTGGCGAAAGAGATCGGCGAATATCCCCCCCATTCCCCCGGTGCCGCCGATGATCCCGATCTGGATATCCTTCATCTTACGTTCCTTCATTGCCCACCAGTATCCGTTGCCGCACAAGGTGGTCTGCCAGGACGATGCTGACCATGGCCTCGCACACGGGGATGATGCGGGGTATGACCGATACATCGTGTCTCCCGCGAATAGATACTGTCGTCAGGTTACCGTGTATATCAGTGGTTTGTTGGGGTTTTTCGATGGATGAAATGGGTTTGCACGCTACCCTGATGGCGATCTCATCGCCATTGGTGATGCCTGCGAGGATACCGCCGGCATGATTGGTCGTGAATCCCTCCGGTGTGATGGGGTCATTGCACTGTGAACCGGTCATCCTGGCCGCCTGAAAGCCGGCGCCGATCTCCACCCCCTTCACCGTGCCGATACTCATGAGGGCCTTGGCGAGATCGGCGTCGATCTTATCAAAGACCGGTTCCCCCAGACTCGGTGGGCACCCCCTGACCATGATCGCCACGATACCGCCGAGGGAATCCCCACCCTCGCGCGCCTCTTTGAGCCTTGTCTCCATCCGCTGGGCCGCTTTTTGATCGGGGCAGAGGAGGGAGTTTTTGTTGATCTCGGTGAGGGAGATCGTTTCTGCTGAGATACCACCTAACTCAAGGGTGTAGGCGATGACCTCGATTCCTTCGCGGAAGATCACCTTTTTTGCGATGGCCCCGGCCGCTACCCGGGCTACGGTTTCCCGACCGGAGGCACGGCCGCCCCCACGGTGGTCCCGGATGCCGTATTTCTGGGCATAGGTGAAATCACCGTGACCGGGCCGGAAGATATCCTTAAGCTCTTCATAGGCTCTGCTGTCCACATCCCTGTTCCTAATGATGAGGGAGATAGGAGTACCCGTGGTCTTCCCCTCAAAGGTGCCGGAGAGGATTTCGACGATATCCTCCTCCTTCCTCGGCGAGGCCGAGGTATGCTGTCCCGGCCTTCTTCTCGCCAGCTCCGTTTGGATGTCCGATTCCGTCAGATCGATCTGAGGGGGGCATCCGTCCACCACCGCCCCGAGGGCCTTGCCATGGGATTCACCCCACGTGGTGACCCTGAACAGAACCCCTATTGAGTTGCCTGACATTTGCCTTCCTTTCCTTAATCGTAGTACGTGGCAGTTAGGTCGCGGGAGACCTCCGTTCATTACAGTAGCTATCATGGCAGTCAAGTGCGCTGCAAACCTCATCAACGACCGCATCGATTCCGTTCCCTGCGGTGTCGACGATGCAATCGGCCATCTCCTGATAGACCGGCTCCCTGGCCTCGAGGATCTCTGCTGTCTCCCGTTCCAAGCCGCCATCTGAGAGAGGCGGTCTCTGCGCAGTGCTCGCCTTATCGCTTCTCATCCTCGCAACTATGGTACTGACGTCGGCGGTGAGCCAGACGCACAGCCCTTTGTGTTTCAGGGCGTTTCTGTTTTCGGCATCCATGATAGCTCCACCCCCTGCGGCGATGACCCCATCAGTCAGTGAGGAGAGCTTCTTGATGGTCGCCCTTTCCTCTGCGCGAAAGGCAATCCATCCCTCCTCGTCAACGATCGCCCTGATGGTCTTTTTGGTATGGCTCTGGATGATCTCATCGGTGTCGTAGAAGGGGATGCCCAATTGCTCCGCAATCTTCTTCCCCACCGAGGTCTTTCCCGTGCAACGGTATCCAATCAAGATGATCTTCATCAGCCGTACAATTTTTTCAGTTCGCCCCAAAAGCCGGGGAATGATTTGTCCACGCAGCCTTCATTTTGAATTCGTATGCCGGGGATTAACAGCCCCAGGGCAGCAAAGCTCATGGCGATGCGGTGATCATTGTACGTCTCTATTTCAGCGCCATGGGGGTTGGCCCCTTCAATGACGAAGCCGTCATCCTTCTCTTCCGCACGAACCCCTATCTTGTGCAGTTCTGTAGCCAGGGCCGCTAAGCGGTTACTTTCCTTTATTCTGAGATGGGGGACATTCGTAATGGTGGTTCGGCCAGGGCGAACCGCGCCCAAGACCGCAAGGGTAGGGACCATATCGGGCATATTCCCCAGATCAAAGGTGTATGCACCCGAGGCCAGTTGACCTCCCACTACCTCGATCCAATCTTTTCCTTTCATGACGGTACAACCGAGCCGTTCCATGATGGTGACAAACCCGATATCCCCCTGCAAGGTCTTGGGGTTGATATGTTGAACCCTCATCCTCCCCTTACACAGGGCTGCAGCCAGGAAGAAATAAGAAGCACTGGAGCAATCCCCTTCAATCGAATAGGACTTTCCTTTATACTGCTGGCCGCTTTTCACAACATACCGAAAGGGCCTCTCTGTGATCACCTTCACCCCAAATGCCTTCATCGCGTCGACGGTCATATTCACATAGGGGAGCGAAGGGACGGTACCCTGGAGCTCGATAACAGTATTGCTCTCGGCAAAAGGGGCGCAGATAAGCATTGCAGAGATATATTGGCTGCTTTCAATGTCCGTAAAGGTAATTGTGCCGCCTCGAAGACCGTTGGCATGGACGACTACCGGCGGGTAGCCATTGTTGCCTTTGCTGCGGGCATCTACCCCCATGGAGGTCAAGGCATCCAGGAGGGGTTTGATGGGGCGCTGGCAGAGTCGCGGGCTGCCGGTGAGGGTGAAGGGGCCTGTGCCCAGGGCAACCACGCCGGTGAGCAACCTCATGGCGGTCCCGTTATTGCCCACGTAGATCTCCTTCCCTGGATTTTTGAGATGGCCGCTGGTCCCGCTGATAACCATATTCCCATCTCCAGTCGCGATATCCGAGCCGAGGGATCGGAGTGCCTCAATCACGTATCCCGTATCCTCGGCGATCAGGGGGTTTTGCAAGACAGATCTCCCCTCAGCCAGGGCGGCGATAATCAGGGCCCGCTGGGTGTAGCTCTTGGAACCGGGCACACTCACCGTGGTGTCGACCCCTTTGATCGGTTTAATTTCCTTCATCTTCTCTGAGCTTCTCGAGAACGATTCGTTTCATAAATTCCCGGGGTGGTTCCATCCCCGTCCAGATCTTTATCTGCTCGGCCCCCTGGTGGACAAACATCCCTACTCCGGTGAAGACCGTGCACCCCGCCTCTTCGGCGTCCTGCAACAGCTGAGTCTTGAGGGGGTTATAGATGCAGTCCATGACCCACCTGAAATTGCTGAGTATCTTTTTCTCAATAGGTGATCTCCCTTTATGTGGTGCCATCCCAACAGGGGTGGTATTGATCAGGCAGTCCGCCCTGATGTTGCCAATCTCCGAAAAGTGATAGAATGGGCAACCGAACTCCCGTGCCATCTCTTCGCCTCTGGTGGGGGTTCGGTTTATGACCAGAGGGATGCCGCCTCTCTGCTGGATACCGAAGACGGCCGCCCGTGCCGCTCCTCCAGCCCCGAGGATGACGAAGGTCTTGTTGCGAATCTCCAGGGATTCCTCCACATCACGCACCAGCCCGATCCAGTCGGTATTGTAACCGGAGAGTCCACCGTTGTCATCATGCCACATCGTATTGACGGCCCCTATGTGTTGAGCGCTTCTCTCTACATCATCCAGGTAGGGCATCACCGCGGTTTTGAAGGGGATGGTGATGCTCGCACCCTGCATATCGCCCTTTTTGACCCGCACGATCGCATCTTCGAGGTGTTCTACGCACACGGGGATATAGGAGGCATTGATCTTCATCTCTTTGTATGCCGCATTGTGCATCAGCGGAGAGAGACTGTGCCCCACAGGATTTCCAAAGAGCGCAAAGATTGTTGCAGCGGGTTTTTTCATAGTAAAAACATTTCCAATCGGATCATAGGGGGGTTAGCGTTCCTCAGTCCCTAATAGTCTGTAGATCAGACGCATCTCCTCTGCAGTCAATTGCCCCGGGGCCGATTCCGCCCCCTTCTCCAGGGAGGCATAGCTCCAATAGGCACCCAACAGGGGCGCCATGACCCTGCTGATTTTCCCCTCCCCCCCCATGCACAAGGCGATGATTACCCGTCCCTTGTTCCGTGCGTAAGGGATGAGCCCGAGCACTCTCAGGTTGTCCTCTACCGTATGGGCGTGGGTGACGATCTTGACGATATCGCCCCCAATCCTCCTGCACGCATCGAATCTCTTCCGCAACGTCTTGTCAGAAGGGGTCCCACTGAAATCGTGAGAGGAGATGATCAATTTCGTGCGATGGTGATGCTTCTCAATCTGGGCCCGCACATCCCCGATCAAACATTTTTCTGTACTGGCCTCGATATCCACATAATCGGCACCCAGGGCCACGGCCTCTTGCAACAGTGCGAGTCGTTCGCTTTCGCTGCCGGAAAAACCTCCCCCCTCATCCTTGTGCCTGTTGGTAATGAGGATCCGTTTCCCGGACCGTTTCCCGTTCATCAACTGCTCCAGATCGACGTCCCTGATCTGATCGATCCTCAACTCCAGGACGTCGGCCAGGGGAGCACCCTTCTCCATCTGCGCCAAGGCGGCGTCAGTGGTGTTGGCGACGATAGGGATGCAGATTATCATGGCTCCTCTCCCTTGGGATAGGAACCTAGAACCTTGCAAAGGGTGGTAGCACTCTTCATGTCTGTCAGGCACTTTTTGATCTTCTTTTCATCTCTGTGCCCGGCAAAATCGACAAAAAAGAGATAGTTCCCTATCCGGTCCCTCATGGGATACGATTCGATCCGCGTAAGATTGACCCCCTCCCTGGCAAACGACTCGAGTACCTGATAGAGGGCACCCGGCGTATGGGTTGTGGCGAAGAGGATGGAGGTCTTATCGTTCCCTGTGGCCGTGCTGTGTCCCCTGCCGATGACGAAAAATCGCGTTGTGTTCGAGGGGCTGTCTTCGATACCCTCGGCGATGATGGTGAGTCCATAGGTGGCTGCGGCAAGAGAACTTCCGATGGCCGCACCCTCCTGGTCCTCCAGGACCCGTTCGGCCGCGGCTACGGTGCTGTCCACCTCCATGAGGGGGGCGTTCGGGAGATTTTTCCTCAACCAGTCTTGACACTGGGCAAGGGCTTGCGGATGGGAGTAGACTCTCTTGATTTCCTCCATCTTTGTGCGGAGAGAGATCAGACAGTGTGAGACCCTGAGAAAGATTTCGGCCCGGATATTGAGCGGGGTTGAGATCAACTTATCCAGCGTTGTCTTGACGGGCCCCTCAAGGGAGTTTTCCACCGGCACCACCCCCCAGGCAATCCGCCCTTTCTCCACTTCATCGAAGACCTCTGAACCCATTTTCTGAGCGTAATAGTGGGCGCTTGTGCCGAAATGGGATTGGGCGGCCTGATAGCAAAACGATGCCTCAGGCCCCAGGTAGGCGACAATCGTCGGTTCCTGGAGGGCCCGCGAAGATGAGATGATCTCCCTGAAGATATTGTTCAAGGCCTTCTCCGGCAAGGGGCCTTCGTTGATCTCTCTGATGTAATCATAGACCTTACCCTCTTGTGAAGGATCATAGGCCTCCCAGCCCTGGGAGTTTTTTGCCTTGCCCACCTCGATGGACAGCTCGGTCCGTTCGTTTAAGAGCTTGACGATCTCCCGATCCTTCTTGCGTAATTTCTCTCTGATCTCTTTGAGAGATTGCTTTTTCATCGCTGTAGTCCCTTGATGGTCTCCTTGATCACCGGCTCCGGCACGTCGCTTGTGATAAAGGGGATTCCGATCTTCTTCAGGAGCACGAAGTTGAGGACATCCCCTGCTTTTTTCTTATCCCCTTTCATGCGGGCCAATATTCCATCGGGGCTGATTTTTTTGGGGATGCGGTCGGGAAGGTCCATTGCCCTGATGAGGGCGATGATCCGTTCCCGGTCTTCAGCGGGGAGGTAGTGCATGCGCTCCGATATGAGAGCCGCGGCGGCCATGCCCATGGATACGGCGTCTCCGTGGGGAATGGTGTAGCCGGACTCCGTTTCGATGGCGTGGCCTATCGTATGGCCGAAATTCAGGATACGGCGGACCCCCTTCTCCTGCTCATCGATTTCAACGACACCTTTTTTGATGCGGCATGACCTGGTGACGATTTCTTTGAGAAGGTCCACATTACCCTTTTTGATATCGTCGGCCTTTGCTTCAAGGATGCCGAACAGTTCCGGGTCATCGATGATGCCGTACTTGACGACTTCTGCGAGGCCGTTTTTCAGTTCCCGTGCTTCCAGGGTCTTCAGAAACGCCAGGTCGATGAAGACCCCCTTGGGCTGATAGAAGGTCCCGAGGATGTTCTTCCCAATGGAGAGGTCGATGCCGGTCTTCCCGCCGATGCTGCTGTCCACCTGGGCGAGGAGGGTGGTGGGGACCTGGATATAGGGGATGCCCCGCATATAGATAGAGGCCACAAACCCGGTGATATCACCCACAACACCGCCGCCGAGGGCGATGAGGGCCGAGGTCCGGTCAGCGCCTAGTGCCATTAATCGGTCGCAGATGTGCAGGCTGGTCTGCATGTCCTTTGAGGCTTCCCCGGCTGGGAAGTCGATTATATCGGTCTTGAGGCCCATTTCTTTGAGGGTCTCCTCTACCCCTGCTCCATGGAGGTGTGAAACCATATTATCCGTGATGATAATGTAGCGCTCCCCCCAGTTATGCTTGGCGAGGAGGAGGCCCATGCGGTCTACGATCTCCTTCCCGATATAGATCTCATACGAGGATGACGTCTTTTTGTCAAGGTGTACCTTGATCGTTTTCATGGGGTAATCTTTACCTCCGTTGCATGATTTTCTCGATGGCCCTCAGTTCTTCCATGAGCTGGTAAAACTTCTCAGGTTTGAGGGACTGCGCCCCATCGGAGAGGGCCTTGTCAGGCTCAGGATGGACTTCGACGAGGAGGCCGTCCGCCCCCACCGCCCTGGTAGCCTTTGCCAGCGGGATGACATACTTCCAGTGGCCGACTGCATGGCTGGGATCAACGATGATTGGCAGGTGGGTTAATTCCTTGAGGACCGGTACGGCGCTGATGTCCAGGGTGTTCCGTGTCGCCGTTTCAAAGGTGCGAATCCCCCGCTCGCAGAGGATGACCTGATGGTTGCCGGCAGAGAGGATGTATTCGGCGGACATCAGGAGTTCTTCTATGGTCGTCATCATGCCCCGCTTCAACAGGATGGGCTTGCGCGCCTGCCCTACTTTTTTCAAAAGGGCGAAATTCTGGACATTGCGCGCCCCGATTTGGATGATATCGGCGTACTCCTCCACCAGGTCCACATCGGTGGTATTCATGACCTCGGTGACAACAGGCAAGCCCGTCTTTTGCCGGACTTTTTCCAGGAGCTTGAGCCCTTCCTCTTCCAACCCCTGGAAGCTATAAGGGGATGTCCTCGGTTTAAAGGCCCCGCCCCTGAGGATGTGCCCCCCTCCCTTTTTGACGACATAGGCGCTCTCCATCAGCTGCTCCTCGCTCTCAATAGAGCAGGGGCCAGCCATGACGATAAAATCAGGCCCGCCGATCTCCAGGTCGCCGATACGGATAATTGTGTTCCCCCTTTTGAACTCGCGGCTGGCCAGTTTGTACGGCTTGAGGATGGCAACGGTCTTTTCCACCCCCGGAAGGTGCTCAGCGGACTTAAGCTGCTCCTTGCCCCGATCGTCCCCAACCACACCGATGATGGTTTGTTCCACGCCAGGGGAAGGGTGCGCTCGATAGCCTATGGATTCAATCCATTGGATAACGTGGTCTATCTGGGCCTCTGTGGCATTCTTTCGCATCACGATCACCATCTTTTACCCCCCTTCACAAATAAGGGCCATGGTTCTAGTGCTACCATGGCCCAATAAAAAAAGCCATGGATAGCATCTTCCTCTACCCATGGCTTAGTTGACTATGAGGTCTCCTCTACGGTTTAATCCCCCTAAGCGATGGGCAGACCGCTATCCAGTAATAGAAGTACCAACGCCAGTTCTGTGAGTATCCTGTATTGCCCATCACGTCCAAAACCTTTCTTCATCAAAATTTGTTTAATACTGTATAAAAGACACAACTTGTTCTTTTTGTCAAGAGGAAACGTAAATTACTATCACCTTTACCTTACCATAATCCTCGCATCGACCACCCAGTACCCTTTTCCCCGCTCCATTACCTTTACGGGGTTGAGGTCCAGCTCGGCGATCTGGGGAATGTCTTCGACCAGGGCCGAGAGCCGCAGCAATAAATCTTCGAGGGATTGGGTGTCGCTGGGCGCTGCACCCCGGGACCCTTCAAAGAGCTTTGCCATCTTGATGGAGTCCACCAGTTCGTGTGCGTCCACATCGGTGAGCGGGTGCAGCCGGACAGCCACGTCTTTCATCAGCTCGGCATAGATGCCTCCCAGACCGAACATGATGATGGGCCCGAATGACGGGTCTTGCGTTACACCGACGATGACCTCTATCCCCTCTGTCACCATGCGTTGCACCGTTACCCCTTCCATCTCTGTTTGGCGACCCATCTCAGCGAGCCTGGTCTTCATATCTGTGAAGGCCTTTTCGACTTCCTTTTCCGACGTGAGGCCGAGGGCCACCCCGCCGACATCGGTTTTGTGCACGATGGTGGAGGATGCCAACTTAACGGCGACGGGAAAGCCCAGCCTTGAGGCTGCAGCAGCGGCCTCGGCCGGTGTTTTTGCTGCCACGGTCTCGGCGAAGCGTATACCATAGCAGTCGAGCAGATCAGCTATTCCTTGGGCTGAAAGCCACAGGGGCCTTGCGTGGCTGCTGGTCAGGGCTGAGTCAATTATCTTTTGTGCTCTTTCCCCTTTGAGCCCTCGAATTTTGGGTATGGATCCCTTGGGCCTTTTCAGCCAATCACTGTACTCAGTTGCCTTGGCCAGTGCGGAGATGGCCTCTTCGGGAAAGGGGTAACAGGGGACAAATTTACCGGTGGTCCCCAGTTTAGTCTTGAAACCCCGTTGTCCCATAAAGCAGGCCAACAGCGTCTTCTTTTTGCGCTGGAATAGGGGGGCTACCTGCCGTATAGCGTCCTCTGCTTCTTTTAGATCGACGATCGTTGGCGGTATAAAAATAGTGAGCACGGCATCAAAGCTGTTATCATCGGCCAATATCGTCAATACACCCTTGAACTCCTCCTCTGTGGCACCGGCGGTCAGATCCAGGGGATTGCGGAACGTGATGTCCCTCTTGACCACAGACTTCAGTGCCTCAATCACCTCGGGGGATAGTTCCGGCAGTGTGAGCCCGTAATGTTCGCAGGCATCGGCAGCGATGATGCCTGGGCCGCCTCCGTTGGTTACGATGGCCACCCTCTTGCCCCTGGGCACCGGCTGGTTTGAAAGGAGGGTTGCTACGTTAAAAAGCTCTTCAAGAGTATTGACCCTGATGATGCCGGCCTGGTGAAAGAGGGCGTCGGATGCTATCTGCGGGGTGGCCAGCGCGCCGGTGTGTGAGGAGGCAGCGCGTGAACCAGCGGTGCTGCTGCCACCTTTGACCGCCACGATGGGCTTGACGCCCGATACCCTCCTGGCAATACGGGCGAATTTGCGGGAATTGCCGAAGGATTCCAGGTAGAGAAGGATAATCTTGGTCGCTTTGTCCTGCTCCCAGTATTGCAGCATATCATTGGAG
>Ga0307419_10000269_pt1 | contig 25228 bp, 29 predicted proteins | sample SalMarWE160230MG_2_FD_202512 | JGI IMG/M metagenome (GOLD analysis project Ga0307419, IMG submission 202512) | Salt marsh sediment microbial communities from the Plum Island Ecosystem LTER, Massachusetts, United States - WE1602-30 | ecosystem: Environmental > Aquatic > Marine > Intertidal zone... | reverse complement strand
CCACAAGGACCAAAGGGGTCGTGGAAAAGTGTCAGTTTTGCGCGGAACGCCTTGCCCAAGGAAAGCTTCCAGCCTGCGTAGAAGCTGCCCAGGAGATCTGTAAGAGGAAGGGCAAGGAGCCTGCGCTCGTTTTTGGAGATCTGGACGACCCGGACTCCGAGGTGAGGCAAGTGCTCCGTTCCCATTACTCCATTCGGCGCAAACCAGAGCTCGGTACACAACCGAATGTCTATTATGTTGTGTGAGGTGAACTATGCTTGAGAAGGCATTTCTAGGAGGGCGGAAGTACTGGATATGGATGGGATGTTTGCTGGTTGTTATGGGTGCAGGCTTTATTTCGTGGCTCTATCAGTTTCGCATTGGCCTGGGCATAACCGGCATGAGTAGAGACATCTCGTGGGGGGTGTATATCGCCCAATTTACATTCCTTGTCGGTGTGGCAGCCGCGGGAGTGATGGTGGTCCTGCCTTACTATATTAATCACTACAAGCCCTTTGCCCGGATCACCATTTTGGCAGAGTTTTTGGGTGTGGCTGCCGTGACCATGTGTTTGCTCTTCATCCTGGTAGACCTTGGTAATCCGATTCGGGCCCTGAATGTGATATTGCACCCCTCTCCCCGCTCGATCCTGTTCTGGGATATGATTGTTCTCAACGGCTATCTCTTTCTCAATATCTTTATCGGGTGGAACGTGCTCATGGCAGAGCGTAAAGGCTCACCGCCTCCCGGTTGGATCAAACCCTTCATATACCTCTCCATCCCCTGGGCCATCAGCATCCACACGGTGACGGCCTTTCTTTACGCTGGTTTACCCGGGAGACATTTCTGGCTAACTGCTATCATGGCAGCACGCTTTCTCTCATCAGCCTTTGCCGCCGGGCCCGCTTTGCTTATCCTGTTCTGCCTTATCGTGAGAAAGACAACTAAATTTGACCCCGGCAAAAAGCAAATTCAAACACTGGGCGGAATTGTCGCTTATGCCATGATCCTAAATGTATTCTTCTTTTTGCTTGAGTGTTTTACGGCTTTTTACAGCCAGATACCGGGGCACATGCATACGATTGTTTACCTGTTCCGCGGTTTGCATGGACATACCGGCCTGGTCACCTGGATGTGGACTGCTGCCTTCTTTGCAGTGGTTTCCCTCGTCCTGTTGATTGTTCCGGCTTCACGCAGGTCATTAGATACCTTGGCGGTTGCTTGCGTGACGGTGTTTATTGCCACATGGATCGACAAGGGTGTGGGTCTGGTGATAGGCGGATTTATTCCCAATCCTCTTGAACATATCACAGAGTATGTGGCCACCGTGCCTGAGGTTTTCATTACGCTGGGGGTGTGGGCCACCGGGTTCTTCATCCTCACTGCCCTCTACAAGGTGGCGATCACGGTGAAGGAGGAGTCGGGGGCCTAGCCCGGACTTCTTTGATTTGACATAGCTCCATGAAACACAAATGGCTCATTCCGCCTTGGAATGAGCCATTTTTTGTTGGGGTTTCCCTCTCTTTTTCAGGGCTGCGGCAACCGAGCTACGACTCTCAGTGGCCTCATAGGCGCACCGTCTCAGTGCTCACTTGGCCCGGGATTGCCGGCAGCCTTAATGGCTGTGGTCACAGCCACCAAGATAAGCAGTGCTTCGTATAACCACACAGCAAGCCAACTATCTAATAAGTCACAGACAAGGCCTCCACCAATAATTGCAGGCACGCCAAAAACGATCATAATTCCTAACATTCTTGCAAGATCCATATCCAGAGTCCTCGCTTTTCAGTCCTTCACACTCTTCAGTCAGTGATTATCATGACCCTCTTTCTTGCAGATCAAGTCGAGGAAGGCACGAATACCACAGTAGTGAAGAATAATGATCAAAAGAATCAAAACAGTATAGAGGGAACCCATGAAGACAAAGTGAACAGGGTCGTTTAGCCATTCAAAGGCAAATGGAAACATGACTGCATCCTTCCTATAGTGGATTTAGCTCCTTTTCTTGAGAAAAAATTGGCAGATACCGATATGAGAGCGATATGACAATAGCACCAGCCCAGACAAACAGGAACGTGCTCGCATATTCCACCCAGTTTGGATGGTAGCTGATGAATCTATCAAAGGGCATGACGGGCACCGCAAGCGACTGTACGGTCATGATCCACCGATTCATAAAGATGCCCGCGCAGTTCAAAACACAGGCCAGGATCAAGACATTGTCGTTCTGCCGTGTTTTCCTGATCAGCAGGAGAATGGCCGGGATCACCCCCAGGATGCCAAGCTCTGTAATCAATACCCAATAACCATACGGCTGATTGGCATAAAAGCTGCTAAGAGGCGCGCCTACCTTGCCGGCCATGGCAATCCAGTATACGGTGTCGAGGGTTTTCAAAACCAGATAAAGAACCAGCAACCTGCCGGAAATCTTGGCAAGAATGTCAATGACATTTCTCTTGACCAATCGCTTTCGCGCAAACCCTTCCGTAATTCGTGTAATGAGGATGGTAAAACAGGGACCGCAGGCAATGGCCGAAAGAATGAAGAGGAAGAAAGTCCACGGCCAGACCAGAAACCCTTCACGGTATGCAAACGGTCGGCCGTACAGGACGCCGGGGACACCGCCCAGAGAGCCTTGGTGGAAAAAGGAGAGAAAGACACCGATCGCCGCGATCGTCGGCATGGCTTCATGAAGGTGGTGGGCCATACCGTGGAAGAATCCCAACTTGTAGACTTGACGATTTTCCAGAATCAATGGAAGATACTCTATGCACAGCACCATGAAGTAGCACGTGATACAGAAGGCCACCTCGGTCAGCATGGAATGCACGTTCGCGTGCCAGAAGATAAACCAGCCTCTGAGGGGTTGACCGATGTCTATGCCAAGTATGCCTTGAGCCGATGCATAGCATACCACGCCGATAATGACGGCATAGTTAACAATATGTTTTAGATCGTCTATTTTTACAATATACCTCAGAAAGCCCGTAAAAAAGGCCCCCGCGCCCAGGGCGATTATACCCAGATCTGCGGCAATCCAGAGCCCGAATGGATAATTGTTGCTCAGATTGGTCACATTCAGGGCCAAACCCCAGCACATGAGTGCGGCGACAGTCCCAACCATGAGAGGGCCGTTCAGGACGGCAATCCACAAGAGAAACCACTTCAATTGACACCGCTTGACACCCTTTGGGATGAGTGCAGAATCAAATGGGGCTGATGCAGGATCCATGAGATATACTCCTTATCAAACGTAATAAGAAAGAATGAGACTTAGGCGCAGGTTGCACCCTCTCCTTCCTTGCCCACATAGACGTCGGCAGCCTTCCGGACCCAGGCCCTGGTTGAAACATAATAGACCTTGGGGTTGGTCCCGAGTTTTTCCAATAACCGGAAGGCATTCGGACTATCTTTTAACTTATAGACCCGGTGCTCCGGGTTTTTCAAGTCGCCAAAGGTGATGGCCCCCGCCGGGCAGGCCTGGGTGCACGCTGTTTGATATTCATCCTCGCGAACCTCCCGTCGCCCTTCCGTAAAAGCCTTGTTCTTGGCCCGCTGGAACCGGTGAAAGCAAAAACTACATTTTTCCACCACACCGCGCATACGAGGCGACACGTCAGGATTCAGATACTTCTCCATTCCCTTCGGCCATTTCGCGTCCCACCAGTTAAACACACGCACATGGTACGGACAGGCCGCCATGCAGTACCGGCATCCAAAGCAGCGGGTGTAGATCTGACTCACGATACCGGTTTCATGATTGTAATCCGTAACCGTTGCCGGGCACACCGACACACACGGTGTATGGTGGTGGCCGTGGCCCTCGCAGTGCATGCAGGGCCTGGGAATATAGGAGATCTCCGTGTCCGGAAAGGGCAGACCGTTGCTGATCTTGTATACCCGCATCCAGAAATTACTGCGCGTCTTGTTTGTTTCGTCTTTCCTGAAAGCTATGTTGTTCTCAGCCATACAGGCCACCATACAGGCACCACAACCTGTACACTTGTCCAGGTCAACGACCATGCCAAACTTATAGATTTTCCCGTGGCCTTGATGCTGTTCGTCTCCTTCGTGATGTGCTTCTTTCATGGTTACCCCTTCTCAGTATCTTAGACGCTGGTCAATTTGGCCCGGATGCCCCACGTGGCACACAGGCCGGAGATCGGGTCTTCGACCACGCCCATGAGGCTGTTGGCATTTACCCCCTTGCCTGCCAGGTAGTCGTCGTAGGCCGTGTGGCCCAGTCCTTTGGGGATAGCAATGACCCCTGGCATGATTCCCTCAAAAAGGTGGACGAGTACCTTGGCCGTGCCCTTGGGGGTTTCAAGCATGGCATATTCGCCCTCGGAAAGGCCGGAATCGGCAGCCGTCTTGGGATGGACCTGGATGAAAAGATGATTTCCCTTTAACTCTGTGTCTTCCAAAGTCTTGGTGCAAAAAGGCGGGTTCCCGATAGCCCCGTCTGCCAGCCGCATCAATTCCGCAGGGATTAAGGTCAACGGGTAAGTGACGGGATCTCCCTCCGGCTGCACCGGTTCGTAGTGCGGAAGATAGTCCACGGGGCTATTCACGTTAATACCTGCCTGGTCAAAGGCCGTGACATAAAACTCAAACTTGCCGGACGGTGTGCCAAAGGCCCGTTCCCATGCCGGCAGAGAGTAGTCGGCCCCTTTCAGGTAGCCTGTCTCCTCCAGGGTGTCCCAGTTATCTCCCACGGTTTCCTTCAACAAGGCCTCATAATCTTCCCAGGGGAAAGCCGCGGCTACAGACCCGCCTAAGGCCTTCGCGATGGTCATAATGGCGTCTCCTGCGTGCTTTGTATCGAATTGGGGCGCCACCGCTGGTCTCAACAGGCCGAGCAAGGGCCTTTGCAGACCCACGGGGGTCGGAAAATCTTCCCAGCGTTCCAGATAGTGATGGTTCGGCAGGATCAGGTCTGCTTGGTAGGCGGTTTCGTCCATATAGGTGGAAAAACTCACCACAAAGGGAATTCGGTCAAAGGCCCTGGCCACCGTTTGACTATCGGCGGTGGTATAGTATGGATCAGCCCCATGAACGAGCAGGGCCTGGATGGCGCCAGGCTTTTCGTTTACGATTTCAGACCATTGCTCCGGCCGATAACGGGTCAAGGGATAACGCTTCGTACCGGCCCCGTCCAGGCGGGGCATACTATTACCGGCCCAGGCAGCGGCATCCTGGGCCACTTCGGGCCACTCTTGGGCAGGTGCCTGTGGACGGGCCCACACGCCACCCGGCTTGTCGATATTTCCCACCAGGGCATTGAGGCTATGGACGGCCATGCATTCGTACAAGCTGCCAGGGGTAGCCCCCTTACCGCGGCCCCAGACTGCCAAGGGGCGCTCGGCTCGTGCAAAGGCCCGGGCGAGGCTGACAATTTTTGATGCTGCAAGGCCCGTGATCCTGGATACGGTTTCAGGCGTATATTTAGTCAGCACCAAACGCTTGAAGCCCATATAGCCTTTCCCGGTAGCGTCGTATCCATCTTCAAATCCAAAGGCGTGGTTTGTGATAAAGCTTTCATCATACAGTGATTCTTTGATGATCACGTGAGCCAGCCCCAGGGCCAGCGCCCCCTCGGTTCCAGGATTGACAGGATACCAGCGGTCAGCCTTGGCGGCCGTGTTGGACAGGCGCGGTTCAATCTGCACGACGGTTGCCCGCTCTTTCGAATCGCCGGAGCGCCACAGGCTGTGAGCCTTGATAACGCGTGCAGGTGACCCCCAACCCTCTATAAGCCCGCTTCCAAAACTCAGGATGAATTTGGCTCGCTCCAGATCATAACCTACGGAAGCCGTCACTCCTTGCATAAGGCCGAGGGTCAACTCATAGGTGTCCTCGGCAGAAGCCGTGCGAATGAAGTTCGGGGACCCGTAGGCCTTCATAAGACGGGCATATAGCTGCGGCACGGTGCCCCGATCAGAATCCAGCATACAAGCGACGGTATGGGCTTTGCCCTTGCCGCGCAAATCAGCCAGCCTCCCGACGACTTCAGCGACGGCATCTTCCCAGGAGATTTTCTCCCAGCTTCCCGTGCCTCGTTTTCCTGCTCGTCGTAAGGGGCTCGGGACCCGCCAGGGGCCATAGAGGAGCTGGAGGCCCGCGGCGCCCAGGAGACAGATTCCACCGTCATTCACTGGATAGCCCTTCCTGCCTTCGATCTTTGTGGCGCGGTCTCCAACCTTTCGAACGGTGATACCGCAGCCCCCCGGACAAAGGTTGCAAACGGAGTCTACATTTGTGACTTTGCCCCGATCAGGGACCGGGACCCACGGCCAGTTCTGCGTCCAGATGCAAATATCGTCCATCAGCTTCCAGTTAATGGGCGTTAGCAGAAAACCGGCCCCGGCTCCAGCCGTGCCTCCGACCGCGAGCTCTATAAAAGTTCTTCTGTCCAGTTTCATACGTTTTCCCCTTGTATCTCTCTGAAAAGGACTCTGGCCGATGACCTACTTGTGGCACACAAAGCAGGCGTCCTTATGGCCCTTGGTTTCCTCGTGGCACTCTGCACAGTCATCCATCTTCATACGAGCGGGCTTATCGATCTTTGCCAGAGCGGCATCATCCATTTTCATTCGATCCCAGGCGTTTTTTGCCATGCCCGCGATGTTCCAGCCCCAGATATCACGACTGTACTTGTTGATGCGGTTGTACTGGTAAGGCCTTGTGTGATCAGATTCCCCTACGGGACCGTGACAAATCACACATTCCAATTCCGCCATCTTCACGTGCGCTGCATGAGAGAAGAAGACGCACACAGGCTGGCGGGCATAGATCAACCACGGGACCTCCTTGCCCGGCTCAACATATTCCTTGATGAATTTGGCTTCTTCGGGGCGCTCTCCCATAGCCTCTTCATGGCATTCGACGCACTGCTCCAGCTTGGGTATTCCGGAAAAAGTCCCGTCTTCACGGAAGAAATGACAGCTTTGACAGCCGTCTTCCACCGCTTCCTGATGGATGCTATGGCTAAAATCGATCGGCTGCTGTTTTTCTGCATAAAGGAGCAGCGGAAAGATCACCCAGCCCACAAAGAGAAGGGACACAAAGCCCATGAAAAACGCAGCCAGGGGTATGAGAAAACGCCACGTCCCTGGTTTGACGGCTTCATGCCGGGACTCGGCTTGCTCATCACTTGCCTTTCCCTGGTCACCCTCAGCGACGGCTTGCTCTTTTTCTTCTGTCGTGCTCATGGGAACTCCAAATTATTTGAGTTCTAGAAGTTGAAAGGGTTACATCCGCTTGCACACGTCACCCTGCTACAGGTTTAACCATAGCAGTCCGGTCGCGCCCTTCGCTGTCATTTACGCAAACAGGGGGCGCAACCATTCATAATATGCTTGTAGGAGTAAAGGCTTGCACCAAAAAGATGTTTTCAGTCAGGATCAGACTAAATGCTGAAAATGTCACGACTTGTGCCACGAAAACGTCTTGACTCCCATACCCCGAAGTCCTCATTTTGTCAAGGAAAAATCACGGCAAAGCCACAAAGCTTAGACCGTCTACTGCCCTCGGAGCCAAGGCTGACCCATGAACCGGTCGTGGGAGGAAGAAACCTGTAGCAGTGCTAAGGGAGCTTCCGGCTCAGCAACAAGAAGAAGACTATCTGGATGGATTCCATGAAAAATCCCAAGGCATACAGGGGGGCATGTTTGTAGAAGACAAATTGCCATGCAAACAAGATCGCCGTCAGAAGCAAGGAAACCTGCAGCACCCTCACGTACAGACGGGTTTCAGCCGCCCTTCGCGCCGCGGCAAAGGCCAGGAAGGCCCGGGTGCCCGGCACACTTACTGCCAGGGAAAACCAAAACTTTTCGGTGGGGAAAAAACCATGGGCCAATTGTAGCGAATAAAAGCCTTATTGACGACGAGGATGGGCCAATTCGGATTGACCACAAAAAGCGCCGCCACGGCCACATAGATCATGGCCATCACCTCAAGAGACCATCGAGCGGCCTTTGGCAGAAGCTCTTTTTCCGTTTTCCTCATGACGTAGCCATTTTTTCCAGGATGTCGCTTTTCATGGCATCAAGGTCTTCACGTTCTATGCGAGCCCCTTTTAATCCCCCGTTTAGAGCAATTTCTGACAGGTAGATGGGGCCATCTGCGGTGACGAGCAGGTCGATATGGGCATAAGGAAACTTCCCCCGCTCCATGACACGGTGACAACGGGTCAGCTGGTCTTCAGTCAGGTCATAAGGCCTGCTGGCGCCGCCTATTGAAAGATTCGTTCTGAAGTTATTTTGATTCTCCCGGGTATAAGCCTCGCGGTAGTCACCCGCGATAATGACACGTACATCCGTGTAGTTTTCGAGCAATGGCTGCACCACGAAGGGGTATGAGGTGGGGCTAAAGGTGATTTGGTTGTAAGTGGCCTCGATGTTGTCCCATCGATGCACCCCGAATCCACATTGTAGATGGTCCTCTTTTGTGACCACAGGGCCGATGCCATGTTGATTATAGGTGTTGATGGCATACATAAGATCTACGCGCCTGGTGATGATCAAGGTGTAGGGGATCATCCACTGCCGAAAGGCTAGGGCCTGGGCCACTTTTGACCGGGCAAGGGTTTGCGAGAGGGCGGAGGGGAAGACCTGAATGCCTCTTTCCAGAAGGTCGATAAGGGCGCGGTGCTTCAGGGTCTTAAAGCTGAGCAAGCCTATGAAGCAGTCGCCCGCCTTTAGTTCATCATATCGCTCTTTCAGTTCACGGTTTGTTCGGATGAACACAGCAATGCACTCAGGCTATGATATTTCCCGTTGTCGTACGTCCTGATCCCTGTCTTCAAGGGCAAGCTCGATGAGCCGATCCAAGAGTTGGCTGAAAGGGATCCCCGCCGCCTTGGCTGCCAACGGAAAAAGGCTTACCGGGGTCATCCCCGGGATCGTATTGGTTTCCAACACATAAATTGTTTCATCATGGACGATCATGTCGGTCCGGCTACACCCGTGACAACAGAGCGCCCGATGGGCTTTGGCAGCGTAGGATTGAGCGCGATCAGAGAGCCTTTTGCTGATCCGGGCCGGACAGATCTCGCGGGTCGCGCCTGCCTGGTATTTTGCTTCATAGTCAAAGAAGCTATGGCTGGATTCAGGGAGGATTTCCACAATCGGAAGGGGCTGACAGTTATCATTGCCGAGCACGCCGCCCGTGATCTCCATCCCTTCCAAGTAGGCCTCCACAATGACATGCGGGTCGTAGTCAAAGGCCCGGTCAAGGGCCTGGGGCAGCTCGTGCGGGGACCCGACGACACTCGTGCCGATACTCGACCCCCCGGACCGCGGCTTCACGACCAAGGGGTAGCCGGGCATCCGGGCCAGGGCTGCCATATCATAGGCCTCACCCGGCGTGAGAACGACAAAGGGAGGCACGGGCAGGCCCGCCTCCTTGTAGAGCCTCTTGGACGTCCACTTGTCCATGGCCAGGGCGCTTCCCAGCACGCCGGAGCCCTGATACGGTATGTGGAGGAGATCCAGAAGACCTTGAACGGTGCCGTCTTCGCCATAGGGCCCATGCAGCACGATGAAGGCCACATCAATACGGGATGCCTCAGCCACTAGTTTGCCCAGGTCAGTGGCAGGGTCGTAGCGCGTGACGTCATACTTGGCCTTATCCAAGGCCTCGTAGACCTGGTTTCCGCTCTTGATGGAGACATCACGCTCAGAGGAAATACCCCCCGAAAGCAAGGCCACACTCAGCTTTGTCATTGACCCATCAGTTCCTTCTTGGCTTGCAAAAACTCGTCGATCGTAATGAGATCTTCCTTTAGCAGGCGAGCCAGGTTGGCGAGTTGCTCGGCACGAGGGGCCCTCGCATCCGGGAGTTGTTTCGGTCTTTCAAGGCTTTCATGAGAGATGGCGACTGGTTCCTGGCTTTGGCCCAATCTAACACTCGCAAGTCCTCCGAGCAAGGAAACTTCTATGGAGCGACCCTGGAAGAGAGGGTCCTTGAGGATGTCTCTCAATTTCTTTCCACGTTTTTTCATATGTTTCCACCACAGATATGCCGAGCCGGCGATGAGGACGGCCCCGACGGCCAGGACCCAGGGCAGGTATGTGATGACGCCCCCGAAAAAGAACATACAGGCACCGAGGCCGAGAATCAGAATAACGTGCAAGAAAAGGACAAAATGGGCGAGCAGGACGCCCCCGAAGAGGGTTCCTGGTGGCTGCAAGGCATCGCGTGCTTTATTCATCGTTCCACCCCCTGGCAGGACACTCTTTGCATTTTGGATGTCCCTTAGAGCAAAATGTGTGCCCTAGATGGACCAGGAGTGCATGATATTCATTGAACATGGCAACGTCGGGCTTCAGACTGTCCATAAAGAAAAAGCGAACTTCGTCGTAACAGGCCTCTTGAGGCATGAGCCTGTGCCTGAAAAGGATTCGCCTGGTGTAGGCATCCACGACAAACGTGGGCCTGTTGCCGGCATAAAGGAGGATGCTGTCAGCGGTTTCTGGTCCGACACCTTTGATGGATAGCAACTTGTTTCGCAGGGTGTCAAGTGCTTCGGTCAGGAGGCCCTCAAGGTCCCCCCCGTTTTCCAGGAAGAGAAATTCCACAAAGTGTTTCAAGCGCAGGGCTTTTACATTGTAATAGCCTGCAGGCCTGATGACGGCCGCTAGATCCTGAACCGGCAGATGATAAAGGGCGTCCGGCGAAAGGAGGTTTGCTGTTTTTAGATTGCCGATGGCTTTTCTGACATTTCGCCAAGCCGTGTTTTGGGTGAGAATGGCCCCGACGGCGACCTCAAAGGGGGAATCTCCGGGCCACCAATGGCGCGGGCCGAAGGCCTCGTACAATCTAGTGTAAAGATCGTGTAAGATCCTCTTCCTATCAAACATAACAAATCAGGATCCGAAACGCTCCACCAGTTTTCTCTCGTAGCGTTGATCCTTTTCAAGGCTCGTAGCGGTGTGCCGGGTCATGTTCAGCTTCATGATGAGAAAATTGAGCTTCTTGAGTTGGCGGTACTTGGTTCTTGTGTCTTCCATTTCCGCCAACAGGTCCTCGGCCTTGGCGATTTCTTTTCTAAGGGCGATCTCGGGAGGAACATATCCTGCATTCTTCAAGATCTTATAGGCCATTCGAAGATCTTCCGGTACGTGAGAATCGCTCTCCAGCACAAGGGGCTTCCCTTTTCCGGGCAGGTCATCAAAGGCCCCATCCTTCATGGCCTCTTGGATACGCCTTTCGGCAATTTTCTGAAAACAGATCATGTCTTGTTGTAAAGCGCTTTTTCAGTAAACAGATTGACGATATCTTGATCTAGACGTCCGGCCTTTGCATGGGCATTAAGCACCTGGCAAGCCTTGGACGGTGGCATTGCGCTCCGATAGGGTCGATCCACCGCCGTGAGGGCGTCAAAGATGTCGGCCACGGCCAAGATACGGGCCTGGATGGGAAGTTCATCTGATGTGAGTCCCCTGGGATAGCCCGTTCCGTCGAGGAATTCGTGGTGCGACGCTGAATAAAAGGGCACATTCTTCAACGTTTTGGTGAAGGGAATATTTCTAACTATATTATATGTGTGTTCCACATGCGTCTGAATTCTCTTGTACTCCTCGTCCGTCAGGTTTCCTTTTTTGACGGAAAGGCACTCCATTTCCTTGTCGGTCAAATAAGGCCTCGCATGGCCGTGGAGATCTTCATAGGTCTTGGAAGCTATCTCGTCCAGGGTGCTCAGATCTGCGTCTGACAAAAAAGGGGATCGATTGACCTTTGAGATAAAACTCAGTTCTCGCTCTATTTCTTGCTCTGCGCCTTCGGCCTCTTTTGTCCCGGGGTGACGCCCCGAGTTTTTGTTGTTTTCACCGGACCCGTGGTCGCACCCCCCATGAACCCTCAGGCTCTTGATCAGGTCAAAGCGAGTCGTGATGGTGGCCATGGCCTCAGCAGAGAGCTTGTTTTCTTTATCCAAGATCTGCTCGGGAACACCGATCTTGCCGATATCATGAAGCCATGCTGCGTAACTGAGCTCTTCCAGCTGCTCGGTTGAAAAGAAAACGTCTCGAAAGGGGCCCATGGTTTCATCATTGATGGCGCTGGCCAAGGCCTCTGAATAAGCGGCCACCCGCCTCGAATGACCGGCTGTGTGGGGACTCCGGGCATCGATGGCTGAGGTGGAATACCGAATCAGTGCCTCAAACAGCGCCTTGATATTGGCGATCAACTTGGCATTGCGAATGGCAACGGCTGCCTGTGACGCTAGAGACATGACCAGGTGTTCCACGGATTCTTGGAATGGGACAACAAGACCTGCTTCGCCCGTGGCATTAATCAATTGGAGAACGCCCAATATTTGTTCTTCCCGATCCTTCATGGGGACAACGAGCATGGATCTGGTCACATACTCGTTTCGCAGATCGAAGTCAGGATTGAAATTGTATGGGACGGTCTTGGGCAGCTTGTAGACGTTTTCTATGTTGAGGATTTCTCCTGTAATGCCCACATAGCCTGCGATGCTCTCTTTTGACAGGGCAAGAGGATAGGGTTTAAAACCCGGAGGCGTGTCTGCCCGCCGTTTCAGGGTGTCGTTTTGCGCCACATGAAAGTACAGTATGCCGTCGTCCAGGATATAGAGGCTGCCGGCATCTGCGCACGTAAACGCCCTGGCCTCCTGGACGATTAGCTCTAAGAGCCTTTCCAAGTTGGTTTCACTGGAAAGGGCAATACCAATCTGATTGAGCTTTTCAACCTGTGTTCTCAAGGCAGAATCTGAGAAGGGTTCCCGCTGCTTCGGGGACGCGTACGAATGGGTCTGCTCAGCGGCAGGTGCATGTGCGACGAGGTTTCCGGTTTCAGGTTGCGCAGTCACGGCTCTTTCATATAGGATATCAGCCGATTTTTCAAGGGCCTTTGGGGCAACATCGCCACCGGAGGTCAGGTTTTAAGTCCGACAATTGGATCCGTTGCGGCAGCATAAGCTTTGTGCTATCTAGTGTACATTCATAAATGGCATCTTTGGCCCGATGCGGCGTTCTCCGCGGGTTTGCGCCTGGGGCTTGTGAAAAGGCCGTCCTCAACGCGGCGCTGCTGCGCCAGCGGCGAAAACCCTTGTGCGGCCTTGCCTCGGACCAAAATCTGCCATTTTTGAATGAACACCTTGTAGTGCTCAACCGAGCCACGTTGGTTCGGGTGGTCCACGTTCACGGGTGGGCACTTAGGGCTCGCGCAAAAAGAACTTCGCAGAGTTGGCGCTCAGATTTGGTTGAGATTTGGCCGATCCGATTGAGCAAGACCGGAGGAATAGCGAGCTATTTTGAGGAGTTTGCGAACGAGGCATCGGTCAAAGATTGGCTGAAGCTGAGATGTCAAAATGTGAAGTTGTTTTTGCGCGAGCCCTTTTCTATTCCAGGAAGCCCGGCCCTTCAGGGCAGGCAGCTTCCCTTCGACATTGGGGGCTTCTTATGACAACGCCTGCATTTGGTTACGCGAAGCTGGATCACCCCGATGTGCTGAAGGCCATATTTCATCCCCGCAAGGAGATAGATGCCGATCGGCCATCGAACTTCATTGACTATGACATGACCGTGGAAGAGGGTGTGCGGATTGGTGCCAGGTTTCATATGGCCGGGGTAGAAGATCCCAACATTTTGTTTTTCCATGGAAACGGAGAGATCGTCAGTGATTACAATACCATTGGTCCTGTGTATAAGGAGCATGAACTGAGCCTTCTTGCTGTGGACTATCGAGGTTATGGCAGGAGCGGAGGGGTGCCTTCAGTAACCGCCATGATGCGCGACGCCCACGTCATCTTCAAGGAGGTCCGGGACTGGCTGAAACTTGGAGGCCGCACCGGGCCCCTTTTGGTCATGGGTCGATCTCTTGGGAGCGCGTGTGCCATAGACCTGGCAGCGTCTTACCAGGAGGAGATATCCGGCCTGATCATTGAAAGCGGCTTTGCCCAAACCGTTCCTCTGCTAAATTGCCTGGGGGTTGATACGCAGGCCCTGGGAATGACCGAGGCGGATGGCTTTAAGAACGTGGAAAAAATCGCGCAATTTGCCAAGCCAACGCTCATCATTCATGCCCAGTACGACCAGTTCATACCCGTGATGAGTGTTGAACTCTTACAGGTCCACTGCGCTGCGCGCAGCAAAGAATTTCACATGATACCTGGTGCAGATCACAATACCGTGATGGCCCGAGGCGGCAAGTATTTTTTTGAGACCATGAAACGATTTACAAACAAGATTGAAGGGAAACGCTCCAAGCCCCGGCACTACTTTCGCGACAAGAGAAAACGCACCTCTGAAACCATTCACTGATAAAGGCTCAGCATTCCCATCAGGATAGAACGCCTCTTGGCGTAACTTGGCGTTGGAGACGAGAGGCAGAAGCAGGGGAAAAAAGGTGGTGGCGGTGCAGGGACTTGAACCCCGGACACTGCGGATATGAGCCGCATGCTCTAACCGACTGAGCTACACCGCCAGGGAGAGAAACTTTATATTTTCAGTGCCTTGACATTGGCAGGCTTGGCGAAGCTTCAACCATAATACCACGTGTTGCCGTGCCGAGTAAAGGAGCGGCTTTACTCGTCCACCACGGCTGCCGCATGGTCGAAGACCCCCTGTACCTTGCTCCGGAGGCTTCAATAGCACCTCGTATTCTGCTAGTCAAGGCCTAGACGTCGGTGGAATCATGAGATATCCGTGCTCAGGGGTTATATTATCGGGCGGTCTGAATACCAGGATGGGAGGCCAAAACAAGGCGTTTCTTTCGGTAGGCGGCGAGTCCACGCTGGACCGCCTAGCGAGGACGTTCGAGGGCCTTTTTGAAGAGGTGGTGCTGGTCACCAATGCGCCCCTCGAATACTTTTCATGGGACCTGATGATTGTAACCGATCTTTTTCCCCTGCGAAGCTCCCTCACTGGTATCCACGCCGGTCTCTTTCACGCCTCAGCACCGCATGTCTTTGTTACGGCCTGTGACACCCCCTTTCTGAAACGGGAACTGATCAGCGCCCTTTTAGAGGAGCTTGAGCCAAAGTGGGACGTGATCATACCGGAAACCAAGGAGGGGGCTCAACCGCTTTGTGCCATCTATTCCAAACGCTGCATCAAACCTATTGAATACCAACTCCAGCATGAGGACCCGAAGATCGTCAACTTCTTCTCGAAGGTCAAGGTAAAAGAAGTATCTGAAGAAAGGCTCAGAACAGCGGACCCAAAGCTCATTTCCTTCTTCAACATCAATACCCCAGAAGACCTGGCTGCATCAGAGAAGATGTCAATGGAAGGTCGCGGAATCGCGACGACATCAAATAAATCCTAATGATTGAGAAGAGGATGGTGCACTTCCCTCAGAGTGATGGTTTTGCCCTAGAAAATAGCACTTTAAGGTCTGTGAATATCGGTTTTTGGAATGTTTGTCTGGGAATATCACTCGGGTGGCTTGGCCCGACCCTAGGCCGAGTCATCGTTCCCTCGTGACTTCAGTAATTTTTTCTTATATGATTTAGGATATTTTTCAGTGGGGGAAAACAATGGATAAGCCGCGAATTTTTTCTGTTTTTTTCCTAACAGTCACTCTCCTAGCCTTCCTACCTGCCGGTGCCGCAGCGCAGGACGTGGATGGCAGCAAGGACCCCCCGCTGTTTAACCGGCTGCCCGACTATTACATTGACGATTACCGAGAGAGCGAGTTCGACGTATATGACGGTTTCGTGGCCAGTGACGGCAACTACAAAACCGTGGAGGGTCATAAATACTACATCAACTATCACTTCAAAGAGGGGACGAAGTATCTGAGCGAGGCCCAGATAAAGAGAAATTACAGCAATGCCTTCAAAAAGATTGGCGGTGTCGTCCACTATGAGGACAGTACCGACGTCCACATGAGCCTGAACAAGGGCGGGAAGGTGACGTGGGTCCGAGTGCATCCGTGGAACGGGGGGCAGGGGGTCGCCCTCTACATAGTCGAAGAAAAGCCTATGGAGCAGTTCATTGTCGCCGACGCCGACGCCCTGGTCCAAGAGATTAACCTGACAGGGAGGGTCGCCGTTTACGGGATTTTCTTTGATACGGGAAAAGCAGTGGTCAAGCCTGAGTCGGAACCGGCGCTCAAAGAGATAGAAAAACTCCTCAAGGGTAATGCTGACATGAAGATCTACGTGGTCGGGCACACCGACAGTGTGGGGGAGTTCGACTACAACATGGACCTTTCCCGGAGAAGGGCGGAGGCTGTGGTGCAAGTGCTCGTTTCAAAGTACGGTGTAGATATCGGCAGACTCAAGCCCCACGGCGTGGGACCGTTGGTGCCAACCTCCTCCAACAGGTCGGACGGCGGACGGACCAGGAACCGCCGGGTCGAACTAGTCGAACAGTAAGCAGATGTAGAAGGGGTCCGACCTTCGTCTGAATCAACCAAGCGACCTTTCGATTTGCGCACAGTGGGTGCCAAAATTTACCACATCATGTACAAATCTATGAAAAAATCGTTTGGTCGACGATCATTCATCGTGGCAAGGAATCCATAAATTGACTAACCTGCCAATCTCATATAGAAATTTTATATGAGCAAGTCAATCCCTGAACCGAACAACCTGCCGGAAAATCCCAAACTTAGCGTATGTATGATTGTGCGGGACGAGGAGAAGACACTTCCTCGGTGTTTAAAAAGTGTGGAGCCTGTTGCTAACGAATTGATAGTCATTGACACTGGTTCGAAGGATAACACTGTTTTGGTTGCCAACGATTTGGGAGCCAAAGTATTTCATTTTGAGTGGTGTGACGACTTTGCAGCCGCTAGAAACGAATCGATTAAGCATGCCACTAGCGACTGGGTACTTCAGATAGATGCGGACGAGGAGTTAGTGGGTGATTCGATACCTCATCTGAGACAATGTATCCGCGAAGCGAATGTAATTTGTTATTCTATCAAATGTGATAATGGCCCAACATACACAGGCCCAAGGTTTGGCTGGTTTGACAGACTGTTCCGACGACACCCTCATATTTTTTATCATGGACCTTATCACGAGACTGTGAGCCAAAGCGCAAGAGACTTGATCGCGGCAAATAGCGAATGGGGATACGTGTCCGAGCCTAATGTTGTTCTTCGGCATTACGGCTACGAAGGATCCAACATATCCAAAACAAAGCACGAACGAGGGGTGGCTATCATGGAGTCCTATGTCAAGGCAAATCCGAAGGATGCGTATATGTTGAGTCAACTTGGAACTGCGTACAGTGCTCTCGGGCGTTCTGACGAGGCTGTGGAGTATCTAAAAAAGGCTCTTCAGATTGAACCCAACTGCCCCACAACCAACTTTACGCTAGGGGTAACACTACAAGAGGTGGGCAGCCTGAAAGAAGCGGCAGCTTTTTACCAAAAGGCGATTTCGGTTGATTCCAATTTTGCGGAAGCCTATGCAAGCCTTGGAGCAATCCATTTGGACCAAGGTATGTTGGATCTTGCGATTTCGGCATCCACGAAATCATTGGAAATCAACCCTGATCTTGCCTTGGGGCTTTGCAATTTGGGTTTAGCTTACGTTGGAAAGGGATTGCATGCTGAAGGCGTTGCCACATTGAAAAAGGCCATATCCATAAACCCAGGGCTTGCAGAGGCCCATATGAATCTTGGTGTTGCATATACCAAGCAAGGAAGGTTGGAAGATGCCATCATCGAGTATGAGAAAGCTTTGAAAATCGATCCAGACTACCCAAGAGCTCATTATAACTATGCAATAACTCTTTTTAAGAACGGAAGTTATGAGAAGGCAGTAGAACAATGCGACAAAGCAGTTGAGTTAGGTGTCGAAGTCCACCCTCAATTCCTTGAATGGCTCCAACCTCATCGGAGCTAGATTTGTGGAAAGTCTCAAGGAATAAGCTATGACAATTGAAATTGCGAAAACTCCTTCACCTATATTTATAGGGGGAGCGGGACGTTCCGGCACTACCTTGCTCAGGGTGATTCTTAATTCCCATCCTCGTATTGCATGTGGCCCGGAACTTAAAGCCACTGTCTATATTGCTGACATGTGGCGTAAATTCCAAACAGTTATGCGACCAGAGCTTACCGAACACAAAATCACTCCAGAAAAGACGAATAAAATATTAGCTCGAACCCTTTTGTCGTTTCTCGAAAGCTACAGAAAACATGAGGGAAAGCCTCGAGCCGCAGAAAAATCGCCTCACAACTGTTTCTGTTTCATACCTTTGGCAAACATGTTCCCGAAAAGCCCACTCATTCACGTGATTCGGGACGGTAGGGACGTGGTTTGCTCTCTTCTGAGCATGGATTGGCATGATATGGAAACAGGCAAGAAGCTCGAATACATAAGTAATGCGAGGAAAGCTGCAGAGTATTGGGTATCAGCCGTTACCACCGCAAGGAACAGTCTAGCAAACCCAGTAGTGAAGCGGAATTATTTTGAACTTCGATATGAAGAACTTGTACAAAGTCCTCAGGCCGTTCTCCAAACACTGTTCGACTTCATTAAAGAGCCATGGGATCCGGTGGTTCTAGACTACCATAATAAACAACATAACCTTTTTGGAGAATCTAGTGCGGAACAAGTAACCAAACCGCTGTATACAACTGCCGTAAAGCGCTGGGTAAATGATCTGCCCCCCTCCGACAAGGAAACAGTCAAAGAGGTCGCCGGCAACCTTCTGGTTGAGTTGGGATATGCTGAGGACCTGGATTGGTAGTACGGCCATTAACAGGGAGCGATGAGAGGGTCGGATCTTAATTATTGACCGGCCTGCTCCCCGCAAGCCTCGTCCGGAAGGGCGGGGTCAAGGGGAGCTATACAAAAATGGCAATCTTCCTTACCGGGAAGCCCCGCCCGGGAGGGCGGGGAGGCTTCACTATTCGCTTTTGCTTTTGAATTGCAATGACCGCAGAGAAACCCAACGGACGGCTGGAAACGGCGCGGTGGCTGAATGATTAGGCGGAATGCTGATTTGGCAATAATTAAAAATTGAAATGCAACCCCCATGTTCCCCCCAGCGCGGGCATCGCAGAATGAAAAGACGAGATCGCATGTGGATCCGGACGTTTCACGAGTCTGACGTAGGTGCCGTTCGGGAGTTGATCCACCACACCATTGATGTATGCTATTCCCCGGTTTATCCCTCTCGGGCGGTTCAGTTCTTCAAGAACTTCCATTCAGAGGCAAAGCTTCTGGAGAGGCATCAGAAGGGGCAGATTCTTGTTGCAGAGGAGGAAGGGAATGTTATCGGGACCGGGTCCGTTGTCGGCAGTGACATCTTTGGTGTATTCGTTCGCCCGGAGTGTCAACACCGCGGACACGGTAGGTCTCTCATGCAAGAACTCGAGAGGAAAGCGATTGCCAACGGGTTCACCGAGGTCGTGCTGAGCGTGTCTTTGCCTTCGAGAGCGTTCTATGAGAGTCTTGGCTACGAGATAATCGAGGATCGCACAATAGATGTTGGCGAGGGCCAGCGGCTGGACTTCTGGAAAGCGAAAAAGAGACTGACAAGAGAGGAATTCTAACCAGGGCATGGTGCACGACGCGGACAGCCGGGGCGGCTGCCGCGCGGCACATGCCCGGCGTTATCCAAAAGATGATACTGCAATTCAAATCAATACATAATCAGGAACCTGGCATTTTATCCTCATTGCTGTTCGAGAGTTACGCTGATCTCATTGAATCAGATCCGATTCATTGGAAGCCTGAAGAAAGCAATTGGAATGAGTTTGATCGTGATGCATTTGGTAATCCAGAGACTGTAGGTGCTTATGTTTTTTTAAGTTGGCATGGGCAAGAACTTGTTGGGTTTGCTTCGTTCGACCCACGCCAAAGACCATTATGTGGTATTATAGGACACAACTGCATTCTTCCTGAATTTCGTGGAAAAGGCTTTGGCAAACAACAGGTTAATGAGATCCTTGATCGTTTTATAATTTTTGGAATCCGAACAGCTAAAGTAACAACGAATGATAATCCGTTTTTTATTCCAGCGCAGAGGATGTACAAATCCTGTGGATTTCAGGAGATTTTTCGGGAACCTTGGGAAGGCGATAAGACACAGAGTTTAATCCACAACCAGAAAAGGATTGGATAACCACGAGCGAGGACAGTGAGGACAGGGTCGGATCTTAGTCATTACCACCGGCTAAGCCGGTGGTAATGACTTGACAAGAGGCTCTAGCCAGTCACACACGCAAAAGGAGTCGGTCATGTTCCAAAAGCACAGCCAAAGCGGATACGCCATGGCGCTAAAGGGAATCGAACAGAAGACGCTGGTGTATGGAGAGAGAACCCTGATGACTGAGTTTGTGTTGAAAAAAGGAAGCACGTTGCCCCTCCACAGCCATCCCCATGAGCAGACAGGTTACCTTGTGAAGGGCCGTATTCGTTTATCAATTGGGACGGAAGAGTACGACGCACAGCCAGGTGATAGTTGGTGTATACCGAGCGACGTCGAACACGGTGCGGAAATCATCGAAGACTCTGTGGGCTTAGAAGTATTCTCACCTGTTCGAGAGGACTATTTGCCAAACAATTGAGATAGGGGGACGGCTGTGCCAGCAGGAGATGCATTTGAACTCAAAGGAAACCGTGGTGGCTTACAAGGGCAGTTCTATGGGCAAAATGGGGCCTCTAAGCCCTGATAACACTTATCTCTGGCGTGGATCTTGGGATAAGTCAATATGATGGCGAGGTCCGACCCCGGTTCGAACCCCGGTTCGAACCGGTTCGTTGAAAGGAGAAAATTGTATGATGCATCAACCGAAAGGACCATTTTGTCAAAGCTGTGCAATGCCAATGAATAGTACTGAAGTGTTTGGCACTAATTCTGATGGATCAAAAACGGAAGAGTTCTGTACATACTGTTTTCAAAACGGAAAATTTACAGCTCCAGACATCACTGTTCAAGAAATGATAGACAAGTGTGTTTCAATAATGAACCAGCAAAAAATAATGCCTGAAGAGCAAGCGCGAGACTTGATGACCAAAACCATTCCAAATCTTAATCGCTGGAAAACGGCGTAGCCGCCGAACCCATCGCTTAACTCAGACGGCTAAAACTGGGCGTTTTCAACCCGTTAGGGGGTGAGCTGGGGCACCCAGATGTCCCCATCGCCCACATGTTTGGCAGGCAGATCATCGGAAGGCTGTCTGCAATCGGTGTAGCCATGACGCTGGGCCATGTACTTCATCTTCCAAATGAAGTCGTCTAATGATCGGTCATTGGCAACCGTCTGGATGACCTTGCCGCCGTAGTCCAGGAAGCCCCACTTCACAGGTGCTCATCTTTGATTGACCCACTATAAGCGCCATGGTATCCTCCTTTGCAGAAGAAGCAAAGCGTGTCAATGACTCTATTCGGGAGGGCACTCATGGCAAAATCAAGGGATACTAGGAAAGATGGTAAGAAGAAGCCGACCAAATCAGCAAAGGAGAAGAAGAAGGCGAGGCAGGAAAAAAAGAAAGGGAAATAACATTTGTCAGTCTCATTGCCTATTCGGAACCGGTTTGGAGTCGCATCTTAACGGCGAGAAAGACGGGTCGTTCGCGACATAGTCATATTCGATGCTGGGTAAACATGAAGCTTCTATGCGGAGGTGGACAGGCGCATATTGAGCTGAATGGGTCCTGGATCAAAGAGCGCATTCCAGTGTAACGATGCCACCCTATCTCTATCAACCGACCGCACACTTTTCCGCCAAGTTAAAGAAGATCAAAGCGTACGATCCGCCAGGCTACAAGAGAATCAGGAGCGTTATCGATCGCATGCTGGCGAATCCGGCTGACGCAGACGGGCAAATGCATGGAAGCCACCGTGGTAAATTCAAGAAATATGTGGGGCGCCGAGAATACCGTCTTATCTACTATTTTTGCGAGCTGTGTCGGAAGGCCAATCGACGCCTGGCCGAAGTGTGTGACAGGTGTGACGTTATTCCCGACCACAGCGTGGTCTTTTTCGATGTGTATCACAAGAATGAGAAAGAAAAATTGGACTATTGAGCGAACCCGGCACTATGCGATACAAGGGCACGTCTTAAAGAGGTCTCTAAGTTTGCGGAGTTTGAGAGGTTTTCCCCCGGTTGGTTTTTGAACCGAAAAAGCGAGCGTATTCCCCGTAGCTTGCTGCGGGGTTAGCGAGCGTATCTAAAACAGTCAGCGTTCTTTACGGTCGAAGATTCCCTGTAGCTTGCTACAGGGAGCTTCAATGGTGTTTTTGGCCGGTTTCTTCGCAGGTGGTAACAGCCTAGGGGTCTATAGAGTTCGTGGCCGTTCGGACCAGGCAGCATCGGGGTGGAGAGCGGGGCCATATGCTGAGAGGAGCATGAACCCTAATGTTGTATAGAAAATATGGCAAGGAGTTTTCAAAAAACGGTAATGGCTTGTCTTTGTAGTTGTTACAAGCGATCCTGAGGAATCAACTATTGGTGATGTCCAGCCCACCTAACCACGAGGGCCAAGGCGAACGCTGTTAACCTTTGCTTCGAATTTTCTTTCTGCTTTCCAGCATCATTGCCGAAATCCGAGGCCGGTGAATTGTTCAAGAAGCACTCGATTGACTAACCATTGGCCTTTGTGATTGATCAAGTTCAATTTCAAGCGGTAAAGGTCGGCGTTTTCCCCGACCTCTTGAAGCCAGGCCAGCGGATGGTCGTATAGTTTCTCCAGTTCAGGGTACGTCTGTTCCCTTTTTACTATTAGGAAGGGCACTTGGGCGGAAGCCTGATTCATATGCTCATCCATTTCTATGTCCGCGCGTGGATGGAGGACCTTGAGTGGCCCATAGTATTTGAAAGCTCTCCAGAGCACCCCCTTTACTGCTCGTCGATCCAGGTCGCCAGGCATTGCTTGAAGATCCCGGGAAGCGAGTTCCAGGATTCCCCCTATATCATGTTTTTCAGCCAGGCCGGCTCCCTTGTCCACCACAGCTTGAATTGCCTCTGCGTCGTCCTGCTCTGAGCAGGACACACAAACCGCGCAAACCCCCAGGGCAAATAGAACAGACCAGACCGCCCATTTCCGGTTGATAGCGTATTTGAAGGAATGAAGTTTCATGACTATTGGTCCTGAACCATATGAAAAAATAGTGATTACATCCTAGAATTCTTTGTAAAAGCAGTGGATGCGCGAGCCCTAGGAGTGTTGAACCGAAGGTCGTTGCGCAGGTAGCGGCTCTGTCGGGCGAGGTTTGATCTTGAACTTTTCCTGAATCCTTTTCAAGGAAACGAGTCGGCCTTGGCGGGAAGAAGGCGTTAGAAAAGATTTCAACTTCATCTCCAGGACCCTCGGATTGACCTCGCTCTCGATGGCAAGCACGCTATCCGTGATGATTTTCTGCAAGAGCAATTCACGGTCCGTCCTTTGCCTGATATTGGCAGCAAAGGGGAGAAAGAAGAAATTTGCAAGGACGACACCGTACAAAGTGGAGGTCAGGGCAATCGGCACCGTGGCCAGGATGGCCGAGCTGTCCCCCACGCCGACGAGCATGCTGATGAGCCCCACCACACTGCCCACCATCCCAAAAGCGGGACATGTTTCCGCCATGGTGCTGAGGACGCGTTCTGATTTCTCACGCCGGAGTCTAAAGAAATACATCTCCGTATTCAAAAACTCCTTGATCTGGTGCCCTGGATAGGCATCCACCAGAAAGCCCAGGGCCCGCCGCAAGAACAGGATAGAGGTTTCATTCTCATCTTCCTGCAGGGACAAGAGGCCCCTCAGCCTGCTTTTCACCGACAGGTCCACCAGGATCTGGACAAGCTCCTCCGGTTCCTTCACCCGTGTCCGGTACGAAGTCATCAAGACCTTGTAAACAATGAAGAGACGCTCGGTGCCAAAGCAGACGAGTGCTGCGCCAAATGTGCCGCCAAGGACGATCAACAAGCCGGCCAGGTTGAAATACAGACCAACATGGCCGGGAATAACGAAGCCGGAGGCAAAGAGGAAGACACAAAAAGCCAGGCCGGTCATGTTCCTACGGTCGACTGCCCATAAAGTCGAAACGCAGTCCGTTATCTTGGCCATTGACCTGAGCAGAGGCCGTAATCTATCCATTCGCATTTTCATCACCTTCGGATGTCGCAGGTTGTTTCATAACAGTCCTCGATTAGGTTTCAGCGCTCAGCAGCGGATGGGGACTGCCGTCGTCAACCAGGAGTTACAAGATATTTCTGGCCTTGGCCTGCGTCCCATAGGGCTTTTCCTTGGTAATGATGATCTCCACCCGCCGGTTACGGGCCCGGTTTTTGGCCGTATTATTCGGGTTGACCGGCTGATAATAGGCGTGCCCGGTCACATAAAAGCGCTGTCCGGGAATCTCCATCTCCTCGATCAGGAATCTTGTCACCTCACAGGCGCGAACCGCCGACAGTTCCCAGTTCGTGGGAAACTTGTCCGAATGAATGGAGACACTGTCCGTGTGCCCCACCACGTTGACCATATACGGTGTTTGTCGAATAACTTCAGCCACTCTCATTAGTGAATCTTTGGCTTCAGGCTTCAAGTCGGCCCTGCCCGTATCAAAAAGCAGATCGGCCGTCAGGATGATCCTGACCGCCTTGTCCGACACCAGATCCACAAAGGCCAAATCCTCCAAGCCCTCGGCTCTGACAGCCTGCTTGCTGAGATCATAGATCTTGGACATGGAGGCTTGCAAAGGCTCAGTGGAATCATCAGGGTCGGCGCGACTGCCACTGACGGGTTGAACAACCTCCACGCCCGGAGCGCGGTCTGGCCCCGTCTCCTGACCGGACAAAGCCTCGCGGTTGGCAGAATGGTAGATGTACATGACCGTAAACAAAATGAACATGGTCATCATCAAATCCGACCACGACACCGACCAGTGGACGCTTTTAGGGGCCCTGCCGCGAAAAAGAACATCTTCTTCGGAAACGGGCAGCCCGTTTGACGCATCACTGGTTGACTTCCATACGTCGCACGGTGATCCCATGGGCAGGGGTATTTCAGCTCGCGAATGTTTCGTCATTGTGGACGACGGTGCCTCAGGGCGACTGGAACCAAAGTATAAGAATCGGAACCCTGTGAAAAAGGTGCATCATGCGCGGTACGCATTGTCCTAATCGATTCACAAGAAGCCATGTGCATTCATTATGCCGCAAAAGGAAAGGCCGCGCAAAAATCTTCATTCAAAGGTCGATGCCATGCAATTTCGATAAGTTATCAAGTTTATCAACACTGCTTTTTTCCAGGAGGCGCCGGGCTGTCGCATCGACCGCAGGAAAAAGCTTCCTGTGCAGTGAAAAAATTTCTTTGACGGCCATCCAT
>Ga0307419_10000268_pt1 | contig 25331 bp, 26 predicted proteins | sample SalMarWE160230MG_2_FD_202512 | JGI IMG/M metagenome (GOLD analysis project Ga0307419, IMG submission 202512) | Salt marsh sediment microbial communities from the Plum Island Ecosystem LTER, Massachusetts, United States - WE1602-30 | ecosystem: Environmental > Aquatic > Marine > Intertidal zone... | reverse complement strand
CAGGCATGGGGATTCTCACCTTGGCCATGTCTTCAATGATGGACCGCCCGCGACCGGACTTCGTTACTGCATAAATTCAGCCGCGCTCCGGTTTATCCCAAAGGAAGATCTTGAGAAGGAAGGATACGGCAAGTATCTCGACCTTTTCCCTGAAGCGAAATGAGCGCTGCGGCCGGATAACCCTGACATTCAACCGCGGCAGGTTATGCCACGTCTTGTTAATCAAGAAAGGAACGAAAAAAATGTCTACACCCGTAACACTTGAAATCTTCTCCGACTACATCTGACCCTGGTGTTACTTCATTACCGGGCGTATTGAACAGCTGAAGAAAGAATATGAAGTCGCCATTCGGTGGCGAGCTTTTCCACTTCACCAGAACACACCCGAAGAGGGGTTGTCGCTGGAAGAACTTTTTGCCGATTATCCCGTGGATAGAGAAATGATGATGCGCCGTTTGAGAAAGACGGCGGCTGAACTGGGATTACCTTTCGGAGAAAGGGAGAAGACTTATAATAGCCGACTGGCTCAGGAATTGGGCCTTTGGGCTGAATCAAAGAATAAAGGGGATGTGTTTCACCTTGCGGCGTTCAGGGCCTACTTTGCAGACGGAAAGAACATCGCAAAAATTTCGGTCCTTGTGGAGTTGGCAGAATCTGTCGGACTTCCGGGCGAAGAGGCTGCAACGGTTCTTGCAACAAGGCCATTTAAGGCGGCGGTGGATGCGGACTGGAATCTTTCGCGAGAAAAGGGGATTACTGCTGTGCCTACTCTTGTGCTGAATCAAGATAGATTGGTTGGGGCACAGCCCTATGAGATGCTGGTAAACGTAATGGAGGCAAATGGGGTCAAGAAAAGAAGGAACTGAAATGGGGACCAAGTCCCTTTTTGACCGTTGCATTGGGTCGGTGGATACCCCATGAATGGAGCAAAGAAAAGCCCCATGTATCGGTTCCTGATGGTCCTCACGATCGGTTCAACCATTGGGCTTCAGTCATGGCTTATCCTCTTCAACAATTTCGCGGTGGAGGATGTCGGCCTCACGGGAAAAGCAGTTGGAATGATCCAGTCGGTCCGTGAAATACCGGGGTTCCTGACGCTGTTGGTTGTTTTTGTGATTATGCTCCTGAAGGAGCATCGGCTGTCAGCGCTATCCATCGTTATCCTGGGCATGGGTCTGGCGTGCACCGGCCTGTTCGCAACGTATCCCGGTCTGATGGTGACCACCCTGGTCATGAGTTTCGGCTTTCACTATTACGAGACGGCGAACCAATCTTTGACCCTGCAGTATTTCGACGAAGACACGTCCCCTTGGGTGTTCGGCAAGTTGAGGAGTGTAGCCGCCGCATCCAGTATCGGGGCTGGAGTGGCCATCTATCTGCTCACAAACCTGCTAAGTTATGCGCAGATTTACCTGGTGATTGGTGGGCTGATTGTTATTTCGGGGATCTGGGGCCTGGGTCAAAACCCGACGAATCAAGACCTCATCCCCCAGCACAAGAAAATGATCTTTCGCAAGAAATACTGGCTCTATTACTTTCTGAACTTCATGGCTGGTGCCCGCAGACAGATCTTCATGGCGTTTGCCGTTTTCCTCCTGGTGAAGAAATTCCATTTTTCGATTCAGGAAGTCACCATCCTTTTCGTAGTGAACAATCTGATCAATTACTTCCTGAGTCCCCTGATCGGCCGGGCCATCATACGCTTCGGGGAAAGGAAGGTCCTCTCCCTCGAATACAGCAGCATGATCGTCATTTTTCTGGTGTATGCGACCACTGAGTCAAAAATCGTGGTGGCGCTTGCCTACATCCTCGACCACGTCTTTTTCAATTTTGCCATAGCCATTCGGACATTTTTCCAGAAGATCGGCGATCCCAAAGATATCGCCCCGAGCATGGCCGTTGGTTTCACTATCAATCATATTGCGGCCGTGTTCCTTCCTGCAATAGGTGGTTTTCTGTGGATGGTTGATTACAGGATTCCCTTTATCGGTGGGGCATGTTTGAGCCTTGTATCCCTGATCGCCGTTCAGAAGATGCGCACAGGAGTCCGGAAATGAGACCCCGTTCCACACTCCAGCGCGCTTTTCTCTCGAGCGATGAAACGGTGATATTGAACCATATTCCATAGACTTTCACCCGGGACGATGCCAGGTAGTAAGAGTAGATGAATCCCTGGATGCCGACCAGACCGGTCATGGTGTAGAGAGCGCTTTTAGAAGCGAACCCGGGACCAATCTCAAAGCCGATAAAGAACAGGCTGATGGCGGCCCCCAAGGGATACCCGGAAAGGATCCCCGCAATCCGGGGGCTGACAAATTCGGCAATGAGGGATAGGGTGAGCACCATGAAGACGGACACCAGTATCTTGATCAGCGGCATGGGCAGGATTCATAGTACATTTTGCCCCCGTATTCCAGCCAGATCTCCATGCCTGTGCCCGCGTTTGATTCATGCTTGCTTCTTCGCAGCAGGAGGGGTAATTTAAAAGGATGAAAAAAAAGGGAACATGGTATAGCATGTGCAGGAAGTGGCTCCCCATTTTCATGCTCTTCATGAGTATTCTTGCCTGGTCGGAGGCCTTCGGCGAAAAATCCCAAACGGACGATGTTTTCACGCTTGTTCCCTATCTGAAGATTGCATCCCCTTTGCAGTTCTGCAATGAACAGGCCCCCATAAAAAATCAGAACGTTCAAGAACGCCTAGAAAAAGAGCTTCTCCTGACACTCTGGGATCGACCCCAGGTCATCCTGTGGTTAAAGCGTTCCCGCCGCTATCTTCCTTTTATTGAAAAGATGTTAAGAGAAAACCACATGCCTGAGGACCTGAAGTATGTGGCGATTGCAGAGAGCGCCCTGCGCCCTCACGCAGGTTCCAGGAAGGGAGCCGTCGGCTTCTGGCAATTCATGGTTGATACCGGACGAAAATATGGGCTTGTTATCAATGCGCGTGTTGATGAGCGAAGAAATATCGTGTGTTCAACCGGGGCGGTGATCCGGTATTTCAAAGATCTCCACCGGGAATTCGGGTCATGGACTCTAGCCGCCGCAGCTTTCAATATGGGAGAAGAAGGTCTTATGGCCGAGATCCTGGAACAGGATACTCGTGATTATTATCAGCTCTATCTCCCCCTGGAAACACAGCGATTCATATTCCGCCTTCTTTCGATAAAACTGATTTTTTCAAGTCCTGAAAAGTACGGGTTCAAACTCGGGGAAAAGGACTATTATCCCCCGTTATCCTTCGATACGGTCAACCTTACCTGTTTCCAGGAAACACCCATCCGGATTATCGCCCAGGCTGCGAAGACCTATTTTAAGGTGATTAAAGACCTGAACCCTGAAATCCGTGGGCACTATCTTGCCGCGGGAAGCCACACCGTTCTCATCCCAAGAGGGGCTTCAACGGGCTTTCACAGCAGATATCAAGAATACATGAAAAAGTTTCTGGCGGCGCAAAAGGAACAGGTTTATATCGTCAGAGAGGGGGACAATCTTTCTACCATCGCGGAGAGGTTCGCTATTCCCCTCCCTGCTTTGCTTATCTGGAACCGGCTTGATCTGAAGCATCCCATCCACCCGGGAGACAGACTCATCATCTACCCGAAGAGCCTGAAATCTGTTCAAAAGGGTATTGATAAGGAAAAGGGCGGAGCAAGTACAACATCCAATGGAGAGCGCTAGCATTTAAGAAAAAACCAATAGCGCGGCACAACTGGGCGATAATTCTGCCATCTTTCTTATCCAGAGTTGATTTTGCAGAATCAGCTTGACATTATGTGAACTCGAAATTCTGTTAAAACAAGAGATCTGATCCCCTATTTGACCTATTTCATAAACGGTCGTGGCCCTCATAATACCGAGCCTCGATGAGGTTCCCTTCAGGGTCTCGAAAATAAATCGATGTTCCTGTACCGTTTGCGCCCCAGCGTGGGATGGGTCCTTCTTCCACATCGACGTGGTTGGCTTCAAGTCGCCCGATAAGATTTTCCCACGTCTCCTTACTCAAGGTAATACAGAAATGGTTTAAGTTCGCGCGGCCCTTTGCAGACCGGGCGCTTCTCTGCCACAATTTTTTCGGAAAGAGATCGATGATCGTGTCGGAATTGAGTCGCACCGACGGAAATGGCACCTTTCCTGCGCGATATTCCTCCAACCGCTCAGGAACGAGCGTCAGCACTTTCAGGTAAAAATCGATCATCTTCTCATCATCTTCCACATTCAAAACGATGTGATCCATCAGACATTGCATTTCGAGTCACTCCGTGCGTCTGTTGACCGGAACCGCCGGGGAGAATCCGGATGCAGCTTTTCGGACAAGCTTCCTCGTTTGTATTGCATCTCGCGAAATTGCGCTTTCCGCGCCCCTTTCCATATGATATCGTAGTAATGATCCGGGTCCAGAGGGCGAGGGCTTTGTGCCCCCCATAGAAGGGGCTTCAATAGCTCGCGATAGCTGACGATACAGAGAAGTCAGTATTCAGAAGTCAGGAGGCAGAAGATTCTGATGTCGCTTCGCTCCAAGAGATTTCTACTATTGGTTGAGCAATAGGCGAAACCTTTCTTCTGGATTCTTCAGCGCAATAGTACACCATAGCCTTCGGTCTCTGACTCCCGCGGAGCGGGATCTTTGACGGTCCCTGAGGACCAGGTTTTTCAATGAGCAATAAGGGTTACCCCACAGGCGAAACAGGGTGCGGGTTCACCCGGTTCAGAATTGCAACCGAGATGCAATAGATGTTGTGCCTGATAAGCATACAGCGTGTTCAGGCACCGGGGAGAAAGCCAACCGTGACTTACCATATGGAGCGACAAGCTGCCATTGATGCAGTACGCAAAGCCTGCTCCTTCTGTCAGGATATACAGACCAGCCATTTTGCGCAAAGGATGATTGAAAAAGGTGATCGTTCTCCCGTGACGATCGCGGATTTCGGGGCCCAAGCCTTGATCAACGACCACCTGAAAACGGTCTTTCCCTGCGACGGATTGATTGCCGAGGAAAATACTCGTTTACTGGTGAAAGAGGAGAATACCAGTTTAAGAGAGGCAGTGGTCGCCCAAATCCTCAAACATAATCCGCTCCTGTCCCGACAACGGATTTTTGAGGCAATTGATCTTGGTTCCGGAAGAGTCAGGCCAGAAGGCAGATTCTGGATCATCGACCCTATAGACGGTACCAAAGGTTTTCTGCGCGGGGATCAATATGCTGTTGCCTTGGCCCTCATCAATGGCGGGCAGGTAGTTCTCGGCGTTCTGGGATGCCCGAACTTGGTGATACATGGCTTTGGTTCTCATGACGCCGGCACCCTTTTCGTGGCCCTCAAGGAAGAAGGATCTGTAATGCGGGGGCTTGTCTCTCCGGCAGAAAGAAAAATCAGCGTTTCAACTTTGACTGACCCGTCCCAGGCCCAAGTCTGCGAATCGTTCGAACCCGCGCACTCGTCCCACAGTGTTGCTGCAACCGTAGCACGTATTCTGGGGATAAAAAAAGCACCCCTGCGCATGGACAGCCAGGCGAAATATGGAGTTGTGGCAATGGGCGATGCATCCATTTATATCCGGCTTCCTCTCCAGGGAACATATCAGGAAAAGATCTGGGATCATGCACCCGGAAGCATCATCGTTGAGGAAGCAGGGGGAAAAGTCACAGACATTGAGGGAAAACCCCTGGATTTCTCAAGAGGGAACCAGCTCACCGCCAACAAAGGTGTCATCGCAACCAATGGAAACCTTCATGAGCCCCTCATCCAAGCTATTCGTCAGGCATCTTCATCGCCCTGAAATATCATTCGGGAAATTTCAGCGTTACAGATTCGTGGTCCTGCTTCCCTTTTACTTCAATGTTGATCTCAATACTTCCGTCCCGGACACCTACCACAAGAGGGGTTTTGCCCTTATCTCCTTCAATATGGGTGACACCCCGGATCGTTTCCATGATCTTTTCGCCAATTTCCGTACCTGGATTCGGGAGTTCTGCCTCACGATATTTTGCGACCACTCTTACGTTTCCCTCATTGGATCTTGAGATAGAAATTTTCTCAGCATTCGCATTGATCCCATGAAGAACAGCCAGGGCTATCCATTTCAATGCCGCTTCATCTTTGTCTTGATCCTGATGCAGTGCCGACATTTCCTTGAGAGGATCTGTAGTGGCGAAACAGTCACAAAGTTCCTGAACTTTCAGGTGCAGGCTCTGTTTATCTCTCATATTAGTATCCTCCATAAACTTGTTTGGAATCCGGTTTTTAAATCTTCAGAGCCTACCCTTTGCGCACCGACTTATATCTGGCGTAAAGATCGTGAACTCTTCTTTTGAGCGCCTTGATCTTATTGCTGTCTTCGGGCGATGACCAGGTCGGCTCGCTTATAGAAAAGAGACTGTTGCTCAGTTCGTCAATGACATGTTCAGTAGCCTGACACCATTCGGCGGTACAGCTATCCGCCATCTTCGCGGCTTCTTCAATGTCTTCCTCCAACATATCAAGCCCTTTTTCAAGATTCTTTACAAATGATCTCCATCCCTCAACTATTTCTTTCTCAATTCCATCTTTCCTCGGCATCGACATCTCTAATACCTCCCCTCTGGTTCCAAACATACGGCTCCACACACGAGGCCTATACTGGACCCAGTTTTTCTAATAATGTGCCATAGTTTAGAACTATTATATCATAAATAGCAATATGAATCAATCAGATTTTCTATGGACACCTTGAGACTCCTTTTGAACTGGTCAAGCTGCGTTTTCATCTTGACATTGACAGTGCCATATTATATTTGTATGTGCAAACAATAAAGCCGGGACAAATGATCTGTGATGGCCAACTGCAAGACCCTATTACACAATTGCCTGTACTTTACCGCCAATTCCCTGGCCCGGGTTATTACTCGGATGGCAGAAGAGGAATTTCGGCGGACAGGGCTTTCACCTTCGCATGCCTTTTTGATGATGCTGGTTGATGATGATCCCGGTATTGGCCAGAAAGAGCTGTGTGCACAGCTTCACCTGGCACCCTCCACGGTGACCCGGTTTATTGACTCACTGGTACACAAGGGATATCTGATTCGCCGGGCTGATGGAAAAGCCGTTAAAGTTTACCCAACCAAAGAGGGCGAGGACCTTAGAGGGTCCATCGCGGAGGCTTGGAAAAACCTTCATCAACGATATAGCAATGTCCTGAGCTTGAAAAATGGGGATGAATTGGCGGCGTTGATTGATACCGCCAGCGAGAAATTAGGCGATCAACTCTAGTTTTTTTCGATACTTTTTTTGCATGTACAACCAGTATTCTATTATCTTAAGAATAAGTGCCTGTGTTAACCCTATGGATTTTTCAGCTTCAACAAAAGGAGGAATAAAGATATGCATCCAATTGGCCCCGTAAATGCGCTTTATCCGATGCCCACGACGCTGGTGGGAGCAACCGTTAACGACAAGCCGAATTTTCTGACCATTGCCCATGTGGGCATCTTAAACCATGGGACACCCCAGTATCTTTCCCTCGGTCTCGGGAAGATTCATTACTCAAACGCCGGTATCAAGGAAAACAGGGCGTTCAGTATTTGTCTACCCTCGGAAGAACTCATGGTTGAAACCGACTATTGCGGGATCGTGACCGGGAAGAAGACCGACAAGGCGGTCCTGTTCGATGTTTTTTATGGGGAACTGAAAAAAGCGCCGATGATCCGGCAATGCAAGGTAAATATGGAACTCAGACTCCATGATGTCCTGGATTTTGCAACCCATGACATTTTTGTCGGTGAATTGGTGCAGACCTATACGGATGAGAGTGTCCTGACCAACGGGAAAATCGATGTAGCCAAGTTGAAACCGTTGCTGTTCGATATGGCCAGTGTAAAATACTGGAGTCTGGGGCCATCCATCGGAGATTGCTGGAACATAGGAAAATCACTGAAAAAGACAGGGAAATAATCCATCATTCATTAATCTTGCCCTTGGAAAGAAGCATTTTGAAAACCTTGTGCCGAAAGATCTCTTCCAGTGCCTTTAAGTCAAAGAATGGAACCACCCTGAACATCCCATTTCCATAGAAACATCCGTCCGTACACAGCATATGCAAATGAGGACTGAAACCGAGGAAATCCCCGAACGACTGTATGGCAATAACCACCGCTGGCACTGCATCCTCTTTCCCGCCACGGACGGGATCTTCGACACGCACGGTTCCCTGAAAAAAGGCCTTCAGTGATCCCCATCCATCCCGCCGAGGCGGGAAGATCGGAGAGGGGTTTTCGATCATAGAGGAATATATGCCGATGGTGGGAGATCCGGGAGAGAACGGTTTGGTAATAACCTGCACTTCGCACATAATCAATCATGGAACCAGGGAATTTTTGTTGACAATCTTTCTAGATGTTGTGTTAATAAAATAAGGCAGTTCTGTATACAGAATACAGAAGAATTTATTCGGTCCATAATATTTCTACTGCCATTACGCTGGATTTCTTAAAAGAATATGTCCTTTCTTGAGTATTGCTAATGGTAAAAAGGAGGTGATAAATCTAAACCGAAGCTAACTTGAGCGAACAAGCTTTATCTTTTGGGGCAGCTTTGTCAACCGAGAAACTCTAAGTGAAGGAGGGCATTATGAAAACATCGAAATGGTTTCTAGGAATTATGTTATCTTTGCTTTTGGTGTCCACATCTCTGCCGATTGCTTATGCGGCTCCAAAAAAGCCTATTGAACTTAGGTGGTGTACTTTTTTCCCACCTTCACACCCCCTGTTTCCGATGTCCCAAAGATGGGGAGGTGAAATTGAAAAAATCAGTGGAGGCCAGGTAAGATTTACATATTTCCCTGGAGGAACGCTGCTCAGGGGGAATGAGATCTATGATGGGGTCCTGAAAGGGACCGTTGATATCGGAATGTCCTGCTTTGCCTACACACGGGGACGCTTTCCCGCCATGGAAGCCGTTGATCTGCCCCTGGGGTATACCACTGGAAGGGCAGCAAGCTATGTGATCAATGACTTTTATAACAAGTTCAAGCCCAAAGAGCTTGCAAACGTCAAAGTCCTTTTCCTTCATGCCCATGGGGCAGGTATCCTCCATAGCAAAAAGCCCGTTTATAAACTCGAAGATATGAAAGGGCTGAAAATCCGCTCCACAGGCTTCAGTGCCAAAGTCTCAAAGGCACTGGGGGCTCTGCCGGTTGCCATGCCGATGGGGGGTTCTTATGAAGCTTTACAAAAAGGCGTAGTTGAGGCTATTTTTTGCCCTATGGAGGCTTTGAAGACATGGAAACTGGCTGACGTTATAAAAGATACAACCCAGTGTTATGGCGTCGGCTATACTACTGGATTTTTTGTGGCTATGAATCTCAAAAAATGGAATTCTCTACCAAAGGATGTCCAGAAGGCGTTTGAAGACGTTAGCGCTGAATATATTTCCAAAGCCGGTGCCGTTTGGGACAAGGGTGACGAGGCCGGTCGCAGCTATACACTAAAAATGGGCAATAAGATCATCCCTCTTTCCGACGAGGAAAATGCCCGCTGGGCGAAAGCCATTCAGCCTGTGATCTCCGATTATGTAAAGAAAGCAGAGGGCAAGGGATTACCGGGGAAAGAGTATGTCAAGACTTTAAAGGCGTTGATCAAGAAGTACGAAAAACAATAAAAGGCCGGAAAGAAAAAGGGGTTGCTTTATTGTATCAATAAAGGCAGCCCCTGTCTGCTTTGAGTAGGGGATGACAAAATAATGGATTTAGCGAAAGGGGTTAAAAACATATCCTCCCTATTGAATTTAATAGCAGGTGTTTGTCTGGTTGGCATGACTGGGCTTACCTGTGCTGACGTGGTTCTTCGGCTCTTCCGGTGCCCTATCTTGGGAACATACGAGATCGTGGAATTCTTAGGTACGACGGTAGCAGGATTTGCCTTGAGCTTTACCACACTAAAACGAGGACATGTGGCTGTTTCTGTGCTGGTGATGCAGTTTTCTAAACGGGTCCAGTCCATTCTTTTTATTCTCATCCAACTGTTGAGCATAGTCCTGTTTGGCTTATTATCCTTCGAGTGCATCCGCTATGGGAATGATCTGAGATCCGCGGGCGAGGTGTCCCTGACCCTTGAATTGCCTCTTTTCCCGCTGCTTTACGGTCTTGCCTTTTCCACAATTGTCACATGTTTCGTCCTCATGGTAGATCTATGGAAGGTGTTAACAGGTAAAGAAAAGGCGTGGTATATGTGGAAAGAGTAATTGGGCACCCGCCGCCGGTCCCTTTTGAGGATGTCCGAGGAGAGTCAATATGGATCCCACGACAATTGGCCTGATCGGATTGGTCGTTTTGATCATCTTTCTGTTCTCACGCATGCCAGTAGGATTTGTCATGGCCCTTTTAGGGTTCATCGGCTTTAGCCTTGTGGTGTCCGTAGAGAGCGGCCTTCGGATCATGTCCAAGGATTTCTTCAGGATCTTTGGTACCTACAGTCTCACGGTTGTACCTCTATTCATTTTTATGGGACAAATTGCATTCCATGCCGGTATAAGCCGCCGGCTCTTTGATACGGCCTATAAGTTTCTAGGCGCTCTTCCAGGGGGATTGGGCATTGCCACGGTAGGCGCCTGTGCGGGCTTTGCAGCCATTTGCGGTTCCACAAATGCCTCCGTAGCGACCATGACCACGGTAGCCCTCCCTGAGATGAAGAGATACAAGTACAGTCTTTCCCTGAGCACGGGGACCATTGCAGCAGGGGGCAGCCTTGGCGTCCTTATTCCTCCCAGTGTGATCTTTATCGTCTATGGAATCGCCACTGAGCAATCCATTGGGAGACTTTTTGCAGCAGGGATCTTCCCGGGCATACTCCTCGCTATATGCTTTGCGGCAACCATTTTCGTCTGGGTTCGGCTCAAGCCTGACGCCGCACCACGCGGTGCCAAAACAACGCTGAAGGAGAAATTCATCGCCCTAACAGGCGTTGGAGAGACCATAATTCTTTTCTTCCTTGTCATGGGCGGGCTTTTCATCGGTTTTTTCACACCCACGGAAGCGGGCGCCATTGGTGCGGGCGGAGCTATCCTACTCGGTGTTATCCGTAGGAGGCTGAGCTGGGGCGGGTTTGTCCAGGCAGTGATGGAAAGCACGAGAATTTCCTGTATGGTCCTGGTTATTGTGGCCGGAGCAACCGTATTCGGCCACTTTATGGCCATTACAAGGATCCCTTATATCGCGGCGACATGGGTGGGCAATCTTCCTTTGCCCAATTTTGCGATTATGCTGTTTATTGTCTTGATCTACCTTATAGGTGGGTGTTTCATGGATTCCCTTGCCATGATTCTTTTGACGGTTCCCATCATATTCCCCTTGGTCACGGCCTTGGGTTTCGATCCCATCTGGTTTGGGGTGATTATAGTCCTGATCACGGAGATGGGCGTGATTACGCCACCGGTGGGTATAAACGTCTACGTGGTATCCGGGATAGCAAAGGATATACCGTTGGAGGTTATCTTTAAAGGTGCCTTTCCTTTTTTATTTGCTATTCTGACATGCGTGGTGCTTCTGATGATTTTTCCTCAGATTGCCCTTTTCCTGCCTGATCTTATCAGATAATAAGGCTGCCAAATTTAGTGCCTGATGAAGAAGGGTTGCTCTGATATGGACAAAAAAACAAAACAAGGAGTCTTCAAAAGTACATGCGGTCTTTGCGCCATAGGTTGCGGCATACGAGTGCACATTGAGGCCGATGAGGTGGTCAAGGTCGAAGGGGATCCTGACAACCCCCTGAACCGGGGCGAGCTGTGCACTAAAGGCCTGGCATCCCTGGAGCACCTTTATCATCCCCACAGGCTGAAGCATCCCCTAAAAAGAGAAGGAAAAAGGGGTAGTGGCAGGTGGCGGAGGGTTTCATGGGATGAAGCCTTGAAAGAGATCTCCACCCACCTGAATAAGATAAAAGGTGAATCAGGAGCTGAATCTGTGGGTTTCATACACGGTGCGGCAAAAGGTTTGCAGGAAAGTTATCTATCCAGGCTGGCAAATGTTTTCGGTTCACCCAATGTTGCCTGGCAAGGCCATGTCTGTTTCGTTCCCAGAGTCTTAGCCTCCAGGATAACTTACGGATTCTATGCTATACCGGACTATGATAATACGCCCTCTTGCATTTTGGTCTGGGGCAAAAATATGCCCGAAACCCTTCATCATGCTTACCAGCGGATAATAAGTGCTTTAGAGAAAGGCACGAAACTCATTGTAATAGATCCAAGGGAAACAGAATTGGCGAAAAAATCGGATTTTTGGGTTCAATTGAGGCCTGGTTCCGATTTAGCCCTGGCGCTGGGCATGATCCATGTGATCATAGATGAAGAGCTAATTGACAGGGCATTCGTGGATAAATGGACCATCGGGTTTAACCGGCTGAAGAACCACGTTAGCGGATATCCACCCGAAAAAGTCGAAACAATTACCTGGGTGCCATCAGAAAAAATCAGACAGGCCGCCAGACTCTATGCCCGGAACAGGCCCGCATGTATCCAGTGGGGAAACGTCATTGATCATGGTGTGAACGCATTTCAAAACGCTCGTGCTATTTGTATTCTAAGGGCCATTACCGGTAACCTGGGTGCACCTGGTGGTGAGATACAACCCCTGTCTCTCCCGTTATTTGGCCGCCGATCGCCCGAGTTGGAGCTGATTGAAAAGATGACCCCTAATACATGGGAAAAACGGGTTGGCGCAGATATGAAGGTATTGCCCATGATCCGATATGTTCAGCCGCAAAGCATCATAAAGGCTATCATTAATCAAGACCCCTATCCCATCCGCGGCGTTTACATTCAGGGAGCAAATCCTCTCCTGAGTTATCCGAATGCACGAAAGACATATGAGGCACTCATGAAGCTGGATTTTTTGGCAGTGGCCGATATGTTCTTGACCCCAACGGCCGCTCTGGCTGATATGGTGTTGCCCGTTGCGAGCTATCTTGAATTCGACAGCATCGTGACGCCACCCTATTCCTACCCTATGACCCTGGTTCAGCAGAAGGTAACCCGGATAGGCGAATGCCGATCAGATTATGAGATCTTAGCCGGGCTTGCCAAAAAACTGGATCTTGGAGAATATTTCTGGGACAGGGAAGAGCAGTGCCTTGACTATGTGCTAAGACCGGCAGGCCTCTCCTTCGAGGAATTCAAAAGGATATCTATGATTTCTGGCACCCGGCAATATAGAAGGTATAAAGAGAAAGGTTTTGAAACCGCTTCTGGAAAAGTGGAAATATACTCCCATCGACTTGAAGAATGGGGTTTTGATCCGTTACCCACATACCAAGAACCCCCGGAAACGCCTCACAGCGAACAGGCCTTGGCCGAAGAATACCCCCTAATCCTCACTACCTGGAAGTCGGCTCCTTTCAGGCACTCGGGGGGCAGGCAAGTGAATGCCTTGCGCGGGGAACACCCGGAGCCATTGGTTTATATCCACCCCAAAACAGCAGAGAAGGCAGATATTGATGACGGAGAGTGGGTATACATTGAGACCATCAGAGGCAGGATTCAGCAAAAGGCGCGTTTAACCAAAGGTATTGACCCTAAAGTGATCGGTGTCGATTACGCATGGTGGTTTCCCGAAAAGGGTGTTTCAAGTTTGTACGGCTGGGCAGAGGCAAACGTTAATATCCTGGTCGATGACAGGCCGCCTTACAGCCCGGAAATGGGAACAACGAACCTGAGGGGAATGCTGTGTAAGATCTCGAAGATGGTGAATAATCATGACCTATTCAGACATGCAACGATTTAAAGATGCATTAGAGGGGACTGCTCAGGACAGAGTCCCTGTTCTCCCTCTGATCGGAGAATGGGCTGCGACCAAATCAACAGTAATTCTGGGGGTCAGTTCAGGGGGGTGACCCCTATTCACTGACCACCTAACTATTCTCATATGACAGTCGCATGGTGGCGCGTTTGCCCTCTTCAGCGAGGGGCTTGCCTTGCTATCCCACAGATCAAGATGTTTGAGGAGACGATCATCAAAAGGAAGGCTCTTGACAGGCACGATGTAGATAGGTATAGTCCTCAGCGCTATAATGTAACTGTGATGTGATTACATTGAGAATTGTCTGACTCCTGAAATTGAAGGGGAAGCCTGAAGCCAAAACGACTGAAGTTCTGTGCGTGTCTTTTGGAGGATCCTGTGCCTGAGTTTCACATGGAAAAGAGTACATCCGGTTTCGCGTCAATGGTGGTGCAGGAACCGGGGGCCGAGGGAATACGATCCTGCTACGCGTGCGGCACCTGCACGGCAGGCTGCCCGGTCAGGCGGGTCAATCCTGCATATAACCCGAGGAAACTGATTCGCATGGTCCTGCTGGGGATGCGGGATGAAATTCTGAAGGGGAAAGAGATCTGGCTCTGTTCGAGCTGCTATACCTGCCAGGAGCGTTGTCCCCAGGCAATCAGGATCACGGATACTATTATCGCACTGCGGAACCTGGCCGCCCGGGAAGGTCATGCGCCGTCGGGCATTTCCATGCAGGCCAGGTTGATCAGGGACCAGGGCAGGCTCTATGCGCTCGATGAATTTGATGACAAGAAACGGAAAAAGGCCGGCCTTCCCAGTTTGCCTTCCGAGTTTGCGGGAGCCAAGAAACTCCTGGAAGAAAAAGAATGAAATACGCCCTTTTCTTAGGCTGTACCATACCCGCTAGATCACGAAATTATGAGATGTCCGCCCGGGTTGTCGCCCACAAACTCGGCATCGAGTTTGTGGACATCTTTGATTTTTCCTGTTGTGGCTTTCCGCTTAAATCCTCGGATATGAAGCAGGCGGGCCTCCTTGCGGCTCGAAACCTGGCCTTGGCGGAGGCGCAGGGGCTTCCCATCTGCACCCTTTGCAGTGCCTGCACATCCATGCTTGCGGAAGAGGCCCATCAGCTGGGACGGGACAAGGCACTGCTCGATGAAGTGAATGCTGAACTCGAGAAGGTGGGTCTTTCCTATGGCGGGAACGCGGAGGTCAAGCATTTTGCCCGGGTCCTGTTGGATGACGTGGGCCTGGACCGCATCAGGCAGGAGGTGAGGGTTGATCTCAAGGGTTTGCCCGTGGCCACGCACTACGGGTGTCACTACCTGAAACCGTCTGAAATCTATGAAGGTTTGGAAGATCCTGAAAACCCATCTTCCCTGGAAGAGCTTGTGAATGCTGCCGGCGCGCACTCTGTGGAATATCAGCACAAGAAAGATTGCTGCGGTGGTGCGGTTCTGGTGGCCGATGAAGAAACGGCCCTTCGGATGGCCAAGCGGAAACTGGATCATGTGAAGGAAGCCGGCGCCAAGGCAATGAACGTGGTCTGCCCCTTCTGCAGCGTTATGTACGATGATAACCAGAAAAGTATAGAAAGCCAGTTTGAGGTAAGCTACCAGATCCCGGTTCTGTATCTGCCGCAGATTCTCGGGCTGGCCATGGGGTTCGACCGGAAAGAACTGGGGCTCAATATGAATGTGGTGAAAACAAAGAGCCTTACGGAAGAGATCATTGGCGAAGAGTAGAGGAAAAGTCCTGATCGTCGGCGGTGGAATAGCCGGTCTTACCATGGCCCTTGAGCTCGGGCGGAGGGGTGTTCCCTCCTTGGTCATCGAAAAAGAGAAGACCATCGGGGGGCACGCAGGTACCTATGCCTGCAAGGCGGTTGACGGGCATTGCCAGAAATGTGGGGCGTGTCTGGTCCAGGACGCCATACGGGATATCCGGGAAATGCCGCAGATCGAGGTATCCGTGGAGACCACCCTGGCCGGGCTGGACCGGGAAGGAAAAGAGATTGTCGCCCGTTTCAAAAAGGGTGAGAAAGAGGGTCCAGACCGTTTTTCGGCGCTTGTGTTGTGCCATGGATTTCAGCCCTTTGATCCGGCCGAAAAGCCGAATTATGAGTATAACCGGATCCCCAATCTCATCACCGGTGTTGAGCTCGAACAAATGATGAAACAAAAGGGCAATGTGTTTCGTCCCTCTGACGGGAAGCCCGTGAAGGATATGGCCTTTGTCCAGTGCGTGGGAAGCCGGAACCCCGCACTGGGACGCCCGTATTGTTCCCAGGTTTGCTGTGGCTACGCCCTTCGCATGGCCAGGCAGATCAGGACCCAGAACCCTTCCACCAGCATTACTTTTTTTTATATGGATGTGCAGACTTTCGGTCGAGATTTTGAAAGGATGTTCTGGGAATTCCGGGACGCCGTCTACTGGATACGGGAAATCCCCGGGGATTTTTTCAGCACTGCCGGGGACCGTGTGGGGGTGACCGTGGAAGACGAGGGGGAAATAGGAGAGCTGACCTTTGACCTCATGACCCTTTCCGTGGGCATGGGTCCTTCACCTGACCAGCCGGTTTTTGAAAAATGGCTGGACTTGAGGCAGGGCCCTGAGAGATTCCTGGTGTCACCCAAGCGGGGTGGGATATTCGTCGCCGGCAGTGCCACGGGTCCCATGAGCATCCCCGATACCATTGCCAACAGCCGAGCAACGGTCACTCACGTGATGGACTACCTGGAGGAAAGGTCATGAAACCTCTGTCCCCGGAGAAAACGGTTGCAGTCCTTGGAAATGGGGAAACAGCCCGTCGGCTGAGCGAGGAGCTCCTCAAGAGGGGTTTTCCGGTCATGCTGGTCATGCCCAATGAAAAAAATACCAATGAAGTTCCGGAGGGTGCGGAGTATGTAGCAGGTGAAGAGCTTGTTTCCGTGAAAGGGCAGGTGAGCGATTTTACCCTCGTATTAGGGGTTGTCGGGAAAAGAGAGGAACGTCGATCGGACTTCATTGTGGTCGCTTACGAATCCGTCCGCGAACCGGTGTATGACATCCTTGGAGAGCCCCACCACGAGCGCATCTGGCCCCTTTCATACCTTGAGCAACTGAATGATGACGCGTTTGGAGAAAAATACGGGAAGATCATTTTCCTCGACAGGCTGGATGGGGTCAATTCGGTTGCCGCAAGCGCGCGATTCCTGAACGCAATCGTGACTGCGCAGGAGGATCATGAGATCGCGTGCTGCCTTATCACCTGCCAGGTAAAGGTCGCCTCACCGGGGCTTGAAATGCTTTATGGGAGGATGCGGGACGGCGGTTGTCTTGTTGCCAGGACAGACCTGCTTGAACTGGAAGTGGACGCGAAAGAGGTAAGGACCCGGTTTGATGATATTGTCCTGGATGATGTGCTGCGTGTGTCGGGAGACCTCCTGGTGGTGGGTGAAAGGGAACGACCCGCGCCGGAGCTGAAAAAACTGGCCGGAGTACTCGGCCTCGAAACGGATCAGGAGGGATTTCTCCAGGGAGATAACCTCCTGCGGGTCCCTTGCCTCACCAATCGTCGCGGGGTTCTCGTGGCGGGGGGAAGCGTCGCGGGATTGAGCGAATGGGAAAGAGAGCAGAATATCCCGTCCGTGGTTGAAGAGGTGCAGGCCCTTTCCCGGTGGCTCGATGAAGTAATTCCGGTTGAACAGATCATCTATGACCGTGACCGTTGTGCTACCTGTCTCACCTGTTTCAGGGTATGCCCCCATGGCGCCATCCTTTTTACCGACAAACCGCACTTCCTGCACCTGGCCTGCCAGCGGTGCGGAATCTGTACCAGTCTTTGCCCCAATGAGGCGATCGAGCTTTCCGGGTTTGAAAAGCCTTCCTTTTTCGAACGGTTATTCCCTGAAAAAATTGCTGGAGAACAGGACAAATCACCGGGTTTGACCGGATTTGTATGTGAAAGATCTGTGGACCTGGTGCGTCAATATCTGGAGGAGAATGATCCGGTATTGAATGCTGTCCGCTGGATCGAGGTGCCGTGCGCCGGGACCCTCCGGAGCCAGTATATCCTTGAAACCCTGGCGAAACGGGAAGGGGCTGACGGTGTAGTGGTGGTTTCGTGCCACAAGGATAACTGCCGGTCCGGCGATGGAACCATCAGGGCGGCAAGTATAGTCCGACAGGTGAAGGGCCTCTTGAAAACCCTCGGAATGGATGAGGGATCGGTGGAGCATATCCCCCTGGCCCCGAATGAGCGGGAACGATTGCACCGCGAAGTGAAGCGGTTTCAGACGAAAGCGAAAAAAAAGAGCTTGACAGAAAGGAAATAGTAGTAGATTGTGATTTGCAAATTTGATATTGAACAGCTATTGAAAAGAATATGAAAAACGTGGTGAACAACATTATCGTCATTATCAGCGCAACAGGGATACTCCTGCCCCTGTTGCTCCTTGTTGTCGTGACGCTCGAACGTCCCGGCCTGATAATGACTTAGTTTTTTTTACGCTTCACAAAATCCGTTATCAGGCCAGACCTGATAACGGATTTTTTTTTGGGGAAAACAGCAAAACCGGAGATCTGACATGCAGAAAAAAATTATCCTCTATGATACCACCTTGCGAGACGGCACGCAAGGTGAGCAGGTCACCCTTTCCGCGGAGGACAAGCTCAGGATCGCGCAGAAGCTTGATACGTTCGGTATCCCGTATGTCGAAGGGGGCTGGCCCGGCTCCAACCCCAAGGATGCCAGGTTTTTCGAGCTTGCCCGGAATGCGCGTTTCACCAATACGCGGCTGACCGCCTTCGGGAGCACCCGGAGGCCCGGGACAACTCCCGAGAAGGATGAAAATATCCAGGAATTGCTGAGAACCGGGACCGGGGCGGTGTGTGTCTTCGGCAAATCCTGGGACCTCCATGCAAGGGAGATCCTCGGGGTTTCCCTGGAAGAAAATCTGGCCATGATAGAAGAGAGCGTGGCGTATTTGAAAGAAAAAGGGTTGGAAGTGATTTATGATGCGGAGCACTTTTTCGACGGATACAAGCAAAACTCTCCCTATGCCATGGGAACGGTGCATGCTGCAGAGCGGGCAGGAGCGGATATGATTGTCTTGTGTGATACCAATGGCGGATCTATGCCGCAGGAAGTCCAGGAGATCCTGAGGCACACCATGTCGGCGATTACATCCCCGGTTGGCATGCATGCCCATAATGATTGTGGTCTCGCGCTGGCAAACTCCCTGGTGGCCGTTGAATCGGGAGTGACCATGGTCCAGGGAACGATCAACGGATACGGGGAACGGTGCGGGAACGCGGATCTGATTGCAGTGATCGGCAACCTCCAGGGGAAAATGGGATGCTCCTGCCTTGCAGAGGAAAAACTGAAGCAACTGACCGAACTCTCACGCTATGTCAGCGAGGTCGCGAATATCTCTCCCCTGAACCAGCGACCCTTTGTAGGAAAGAGCTCTTTTGCCCACAAGGGGGGCGTTCATGTCAGTGCGATTATGAAAAATCCGGTGGCTTACGAGCACATGGATCCGGAAGCGGTTGGAAACCGCAGGCGGGTGCTGGTTTCAGACCTCTCCGGCAAGAGCAATATCGCGTACAAGAGTAGTGAACTGGGCCTCAAGCTCGGGGGGAATGGGTTCACCAGCCAGAAAATTGTAAACGAGATCAAGCGGCTTGAAAATCTTGGCTACCAGTTTGATGCTGCTGAAGGGTCCCTCGAACTCCTCATAAAACGGGTTACGGGTCAGTTCAAGGATCCCTTTAACCTGGAGTCGTTCAGGGTGACCATTGAAAAGAATCGTTTCGGCGCGAGCACGTCCCAGGCCACCATCAAGATTTCCGTCGGAAAAGAGGAAGAGATAACGGCAGCAGAAGGAGACGGGCCGGTGAATGCCCTCGATAACGCCCTGCGGAAGGCCCTGACCAAGTTTTTTCCTCAGGTCGAGGAAATGGGGTTGGTGGATTTCAAGGTGCGCGTCATCGATGGTGGCGGCGGCACCGCGGCCAAGGTCAGGGTGCAGATCGAATCCAGAGATGCAGAGGAGATCTGGTCCACCATCGGGGTTTCTGAAAACGTGATTGAGGCGAGCTGGCAGGCCCTGGTAGAAAGTGTGCAGTATAAGCTGTCCAGAGAATCGTAAAAAAGTGGTGATGTGATGATGAAACAGTTGGAGACAAGCGAGGAATCTTACGCCGCAGCGTTCCGGGAAATCGGGACACTGCGGCGGGTGCTTATGGGAAACCTTTTTTCTCACGACGGATGGCGTTTTGTCGGGTGATCCGGACGAAACCGGCTCAACCGGCAAACGGGCAAAGCGGTCATTGATTATAGAAAAAAAGGGAGGTTATTCCATGAGCAAACGGATCATCATTTTCGATACAACGCTACGGGACGGAGAGCAGTCTCCGGGCGCCAGTATGAATGTGGCGGAAAAGGTCCGCCTCGCCATTCAACTGGAAAAACTGGGGGTGGACGCCATTGAGGCGGGTTTTCCTGCGGCCTCGGCAGGTGATTTCGAGGCTGTAAAATTCGTTTCCGAGAAAATTCGCCGGGCGCAGGTGACGGCGCTGGCACGGGCCGCCAGGGGGGATATTGATCGGGCATGGGGAGCTATCAAAGAGGCAACTCATCCAAGAATCCACACCTTTATCGCCACGTCGGACATCCACCTTGAACATAAGCTCAAGATGACGCGTGGCCAGGTGATTGAAGCCGCCGTCAATGCCGTACGTCACGCCGCAACCTACACGGAAAACGTTGAATTTTCGGCTGAAGACGCTTCCAGGAGCGACCCTGATTTTCTTTGCCGGGTTTTTGAAGCAGTGATTGATGCAGGCGCCACAATCGTGAACATCCCGGACACAGTGGGATATGCACTTCCTGATGAGTTCTTCGCGCTTGTAAGTCATGTGAGAAAAAACACCTCGAATATTAAAAAGGCCATATTGAGCATTCACTGCCACGACGACCTTGGTCTGGCAACGGCAAACACCTTGGCCGGTCTGCGGGCAGGTGCGCGCCAGGCGGAAGTGACCATGAATGGGATCGGTGAGCGGGCAGGCAACACTTCCCTGGAGGAGGTGGTTATGAGCCTGTATACACGCAAAGATATGGTAAGTCTTGAAACAGGCATTGACACCCGCCAGATCTATCCCACGAGCCGGCTCGTGAGTATGGTCACCGGGATTGTGGTACAACCCAACAAGGCTGTGGTAGGAGCGAATGCATTTGCCCATGAGGCTGGCATTCACCAGGACGGAGTCCTGAAGCACAAGATGACTTACGAAATCATGGATCCCGAGACAGTGGGCCTTTCAAAAAACCGACTGGTGTTAGGTAAACATTCGGGAAAGCATGCTATCCAGAAGAAACTCGAGGTACTGGGCCATGAGCTTTCTGACGAAGAACTGGCAACATTTTTTCAGAAGTTCAAGGAGCTTGCCGACAAACGCAAAGAAATTCTGGATGAGGATATCGAGGCCCTTGTAGCGGAGGAGATCTTACGGGTTCCTGACACGTATAAATTGGATTACCTGAATGTGGTGAGCGGTACAGTTGCCGTTCCCACCGCCACGGTGAAACTGAAAATCAGGGGTGAAGAGGTCCAGGGAGCCGGGTTTGGGGTGGGACCCATTGATGCCGCCTTCAATACCATTGCCAAAGTGACGGGGACGAATTGCAAGCTCATGCGGTTCTCGGTCAACGCCATAACCGGCGGTATGGATGCCCAGGGTGAGGTGACGGTAAGGCTCCAGGAAAACGGGCTTCTGGCCCTGGGAAAAGGGACTGACCCCGATATTATTACGGCCAGCGCCAAGGCATATATTAACGGCCTCAATCGCCTTGAGTATATGAAGAAGAACCCAGTACTGTCACCCAATGAGAACGCGTTTTAAGTATGGCGAATGCCTGCCTTCAAGAATTCTGTCCCACCGCAACAAAAAGATATGAGGAAATGGAGGTTAACGAGAAACCATGCCAATGACAATTACAGAAAAAATCCTGGCGGCACACGCGGGAAAGGAATCAGTCCGCCCCGGCGACTTGGTCCAGGTGGATGTGGACCTGGCCCTGGCAAACGATATTACCGCCCCTCTGGCTATTGGGGTATTCAGGGAGCTTGGTGCAGAAGGTGTTTTTGACCGGGAAAAGATTGCGATGATCCAGGACCATTTTGTGCCGAACAAGGATATCCAGTCCGCCCAGCAGGTCAAGCTCATGAGGGAATTTGTCCGGAAGCAGGGAATCAAGCATTTTTTCGAGCTGGGAGAGACAGGTATTGAGCATGTCATCCTGCCGGAAAAGGGTCTTGTTTCTCCCGGCGACCTGGTTATCGGCGCTGACAGCCATACGTGTACCTACGGGGCACTGGGCGCGTTTTCTTCAGGAGTGGGGAGCACCGATCTTGGGGTTATTCTTGCCACTGGCAGAACGTGGCTCAAAGTCCCCGAATCCATACGGCTCATTTACGAGGGAAAACTTCCGCTCTGGGTAGGAGGAAAGGACCTGATTCTCTATACGCTCGGCGTCCTTGGTGTAGCAGGGGCCGTGTACCGGGCGCTGGAATTTACCGGTGACGGCATCGGGCAATTATCCATGGCGCACCGGTTTACCATGTCCAACATGGCCGTGGAGGCGGGGGCGAAAAACGGCATTTTCGAAGCGGACAATGTTACCCGAGGTTATATGACGAATCGGAGTAAACGGGAGGGGTCTTTTATCCAGAGCGATCCGGCCGCAGAGTATGTGAAGGAGATCCATGTGGTCCTGGATACCATGGAACCGCAGGTCGCGATACCCCATTCGCCGGACAACGTCAGGCCCATCTCCGAAATAGGATCGGTCAGGCTGGACCAGGTCTTTCTGGGGTCGTGTACCAACGGGCGCCTGGAAGACCTGCGGAAGGCGGCGGCCATCCTGAAGGGGCACAGGGTTGCAGCGTCCACCCGGTTCATTGTCATCCCTGGATCGCCAACGATTTACCGGGAAGCCCTCCGGGAAGGGATCATGGAAGTGTTCCTGGAAGCAGGCGCGGTAATCGGACCTCCGTGTTGCGGGCCGTGCCTGGGAGGGCATATGGGGATTCTTGCGGCAGGTGAAAAAGCGCTTTCCACGAGCAACCGGAATTTTGTGGGCAGGATGGGGCATCCTAAGAGTGAAGTCTATCTCGCGGGTCCAGCGGTTGCGGCAGCCTCGGCTATCGCAGGAGAGATCATTTCTCCTGCTGAGATAGCATAGGCGAAAAGTTGCAGCTCGAGTGGCAAAGCGTGCGTACCAATAGGAGATTGATGGGATCAGGCACAGCATGGGATATCTTTTTCGTTTGTCGTAGAGCCTGGCAGGGTGGAGGAAGTAGATCTGGCAAGTGGAAACCTGAACTTTTTGGAGGATAGGGGTTGATGAAAATACAGGGAATGGCATGGAAGGTCGGGGATCACGTGGATACAGACTTGATTATCCCCGCAAGATTTCTCAATATTTCTGACAAGAACGAGATAGCAAAACACTGTTTCGCGGACTTGAAACCGGATTTTGTTGAAAGAGTACGTCTTGGTGATATCCTGGTTGCAGGGGTAAATTTTGGCTGTGGATCTTCACGGGAACATGCGCCATGGGCCTTGAAGCAGGCTGGCATAGGCGCAGTCATTGCCAAGAGTTTTGCCAGGATATTCTACCGGAGCGCATTCAACATCGGCCTGCCCATCCTGGAGTCGGAAGAGGCTCCGGATCAGATCGAGGAAGGGGAGGAGGTGTCGCTTGATTTCTTCACGGGAGTAATCGAAAACGAGAACAGCAAAAAGCGATTCCAGGCAAGACCGGTGCCTCCATTCATGCGATCAATCATAGATGCGGGAGGCCTGGTGGAGTATGTGAAAAGGGCACAGGGCCAATGGCGACAGGCGTGAGGTAAAACAGGCGCAGAAGGAATGTGCCGGACAGTGAATCACAGAAAAGGAGATTGGCATGAAAACGTTCACAGGGGCGGAAATTCTACTTAAAAGCCTGAAGGAAGAAGGGGTTGATACCATTTTCGGGTATCCCGGGGGGGCGGTCATCGAAATCTATGATCAGCTCGACAAGAGCGACATACGTCATATCCTGGTACGACATGAACAGGGAGCAGTTCATGCGGCTGACGGGTATGCCAGGGCATCGAGGAGAGTGGGTGTCTGCCTCGTGACGTCCGGCCCGGGTGCCACCAATACGGTGACCGGTATTGCCACGGCCTATTCGGATTCTATCCCTATTGTGGTGCTGACCGGACAGGTGCCGAAGGTACTCATCGGGAACGACGCATTTCAGGAGGTGGGTATTGTGGGTATCACCAGACCCTGTACCAAGCACAACTACCTCGTGACGGACGTCAATGACCTGGGAAGGGTGATCAGGGAGGCCTTCTATCTGGCCCGGTCGGGAAGGCCAGGGCCCGTGCTGGTTGATCTTCCGAAAGACATCATGAGCATGCAGGGGTCATATCAGAAGGGCAGGAATGTCAAACTGAAGTCCTATCAACCAACCTATAAACCTCACCTGAAGCAGCTTTCAAAAGTGATCAACCTCATCAAGAACGCCAAGAGGCCCATGATCCTCGCGGGGGGAGGTGTTGCCCTCTCAAAGGCATCCGATGAATTGAGAAGGTTCGCAAGCAAGATCGTCGCGCCCGTTACCACGACGCTCATGGGGTTGGGCACCTTTCCGGCCAGTGATGAGCTCTGGTTGGGGATGCTAGGGATGCACGGTACCTACCGGGCAAATATGTCCACTTCAGCGTGTGATCTGCTTATCGCTGTGGGTGTCCGCTTTGACGACCGCGTAACAGGAAAGACCGATGCTTTTGCTTCCCAGGCAGAGATCGTTCATATCGATATCGATCCAACCTCCATCAGGAAAAATATCCCGGTGACCATCCCTGTCGTCGGTGATTGCAGGGTGACCCTGCAGATCCTGAATGATCTGCTCGAGAAAGAGACGCTGAACGGTGTCAGAAAGGTACGGGAGCCCTGGCTCCGACAGATCGAGGAATGGAAGAGCACGAACCCTCTTGCGTACGACCAGAAAGAGGTGACAAAGCCCCAGTTCGTGATCGAGACGCTTTACAAGCTTACTGGGGGGAAGGCGATTGTGGCGACAGAAGTGGGGCAGAATCAGATGTGGGCGGCCCAGTATTATCACTTGGACAGTCCCAATTCGTTCATTACCTCAGGAGGACTGGGATGCATGGGCTTCGGCCTGCCCGCGGCCATAGGGGCCCAAGTGGCGAATCCGGGAAAGCTGGTGGTGGATATTGCCGGGGATGGAAGTATCCAGATGAACATCCAGGAACTGGCCACGGCGGTGCAGTATAAACTGCCGGTCAAGGTGGTGATCCTCAACAACCAGTACCTGGGGATGGTAAGGCAATGGCAGGAGCTGTTCTATAAAAAGTGCTACGCATGTACCCATATGGAGCACGCGCCTGATTTCGTGAAGCTTGCCGAAGCCTATGGGGCGACAGGATTGCGGGCCACAACACCGGAAGAGGTGGCGCCGGTACTGAAGAAAGGGCTTGCGCTGGAAGGGCCGGTGCTGATGGATTTTCATGTGGA
>Ga0307419_10000266_pt1 | contig 25394 bp, 15 predicted proteins | sample SalMarWE160230MG_2_FD_202512 | JGI IMG/M metagenome (GOLD analysis project Ga0307419, IMG submission 202512) | Salt marsh sediment microbial communities from the Plum Island Ecosystem LTER, Massachusetts, United States - WE1602-30 | ecosystem: Environmental > Aquatic > Marine > Intertidal zone... | reverse complement strand
AGACAAGTCCTTTTAGGAATCTTGACAGAACCTGTAATCTGATTGAAGAAGTATTTACAAGAGAAATATCATCAAGAAGAAAAACTTATATTTGGAAACCTGTGGTCTAAGAATGGGGAGTAGTTAACTCCTCCATGATCGACAATTGTACATTCTTCATATAGCTTGTCTATGGAACTTAAAGCTAAACCGAGATGATAGCTGTATTTAATCAAGTTAGTTTTAAGGCTATTTATTTTGCCTTTATAATATCTCTTCATATCTTCAGAAATAGCCAGTTCAGACAAATCTGATCCATTTATCTTTTTAAAAAGTCTATTAGAAGCTTTATTCAGACCGCTTTTTAATTTGTTGTTATAAGGAAGTATTACACCTTTATAAGAAAATTTCATTTTCTAAACAATTAGTAATTGAATTAAGGTCTGTCCAAAATCACTTAATAAAAATAGCGGTTGGAAAACACAGCATTTACTGCTAAGTTTATTATCCTTGCAAAATACACCGCTTATGAAGACAAATTTATCAATTATCGCTCAGATGATAACACTTATGAATTTAAATTACAATATATGTTTCAAAACTCAATAATGCTTATTACTGGTGGTACGGGATCTTTCGGGAATGCCGTTCTTCGGAGATTTTTATTAAATGAAAAGGTAAAAGAAATTCGCATATTCAGTCGGGATGAGAAGAAGCAGGATGATATGCGCCAGTTCTATAACAACGACAGGATAAAATACTACATTGGCGATGTAAGAGATAAACGAAGCATTGACAATGCTATGAAGGGTGTTGACTTTGTATTTCATGCGGCTGCACTAAAACAGGTACCTTCATGTGAGTTCTTTCCGATTGAGGCAGTGAAAACAAATATTTTGGGCTGTGAAAATGTTCTTAATAGTGCTTTGAAACACAATGTAAAAAGAGTAGTCACACTTAGTACTGACAAAGCAGTTTATCCAATCAATGCAATGGGCATGTCAAAGGCTCTGAGTGAGAAAGTAATGATTGCTAAATCGAGGAACCTGAACGGATCCGGCAGTGTGTTTTGTGGTACCCGTTATGGGAATGTTATGGCATCAAGAGGTTCTGTGATACCATTGTTTGTTAATCAGATTAAATCTGGCACTCCAATTACTATTACAGATCCGGGGATGACCCGTTATATGATGAACCTTGATGAAGCAGTTGACCTGGTTTTGTTCGCTTTCGAAAAGGGGAATAACGGGGACATTTTTGTGCAGAAATCTCCTGCATGTACAATTGAGGTACTTGTTAAAGCATTGCTTGAATTGTATAATGCTTCAAACAAGGTAAAAATAATCGGAACTCGTCATGGTGAAAAACTCTATGAGACATTGGTTAACAGGGAGGAAATGGTTAAGGTGGAGGATATGAAAAATTATTTCCGTATTCCGGCTGATAATCGTGATCTTAACTATGGAAAATATTTTTCTGAGGGTGAATCGGGAATAGGAGAAATAGAAGAATATACATCGCATAATACACATAGGCTTGATATTGAAGAGACAAAACAGTTGTTGATGAAGTTGAGTATTGTAAGGAAAGATGTTTTAGGAGAAGATGCAGAAGATATTTATGAACCGTGATGTGTAAGGCGTAATGCGTGATGTGTGATGAGTAAATAATGAGTTATCCGATTTATATGAAAACACATAAGGATCTGGATGTTTGGAAAAAGTCAATTGAATTTATTACGGAAATTTATAGGGTTTCAAAAGATTTTCCGAAGGAAGAAATTTATGGTATTACTAGTCAGATAAGAAGGTCCGCTGTCTCAATTCCTTCGAACATATCTGAAGGAGCCGGACGTTCCTCGGATAAAGAGTTTGCTCACTTTATATCCATCGCCTTGGGTTCAATTGCTGAAACAGAAACACAACTTATAATTGCCAGAAACTTGGGCTATATATCTGAAGGTAATTTTAGCCGGCTCGAAAATAACTTGACGAATATCCGCAAAATGACCTTAGGGCTTAAGAAATTTATCAATGACAAATAGCGAACCACTCATTACGCATCACTCATCACTCATCACTGTCGGGATCACCGGTCAATCAGGCTTCTTGGGAACTCATTTGTATAATACACTTGGACTCTATCCTGATAAATTTAAAAGAATCCCATTTGAAGATTCTTATTTTGAAGATTTAAATAAGCTTAGTTCATTTGTGAAACTTTGTGATGTTGTTATTCATTTGGCCGCGGTGAATCGTCATAATGATCCGGAATTCATTTATCAGACCAATATTGACCTGGTCAAAAGACTGGTCACTGCATTGGATAAGTCAGGCAACCGACCTCATTTACTTATTTCCTCCTCAATTCAGGAAGATGTTGACAACCTATATGGTCGTTCAAAAAAGGAAGGGAGGGAGTTTCTCGCAAATTGGGCCGAAAAGAAGGATTCGATGTTTACAGGATTAGTTTTTCCAAACATTTTTGGTCCATTTGGTAATCCTCATTATAATTCATTTATTGCAACTTTCAGTCACCAGCTTACCCACAATGAAAGACCAAAGATTGAGATTGATAAAAATGTTCCTTTAATCTACGTAGCAGAAGCAGTAAAAATATTTCTCGACGCAATTTTGAGAAAGATTGATAATAAAGAATATAGAATCAATCATACCACAGCCAGAAAAGTGACCGATATTCTGGAACTTATTAAGTCATTTAAAGCATCATATTTTGATAACGGGATAATTCCGGAATTGAAAGATCAGTTTGAACTCAATTTATTCAATACTTTCAGAAGCTATATCGATATTAAACAACAGAATCCGGTCCTTTTAGAATTAAATACTGATGACAGAGGTTCTTTTGTTGAAATGTTAAAATCATCCCCCGGGGGACAATTCTCATTCTCGACTACAAAGCCCGGGATAGCCCGTGGGAATCATTTTCATATAAGAAAGATTGAACGTTTTGTAGTCATAAAGGGAAAGGCAAAAATTCAATTGCGAAGGATAGGAACAGTGGAGGTTTTGGATTTCTATTTATCAGGAGACGAGCCATCATATGTTGATATGCCAATATGGTATACACACAATATCACAAATATCGGTGATGAAGAACTCTATACATTATTCTGGATCAATGAATTTTATGACCCGCATGATCCGGATACTTTTTTTGAAGAAGTCTAGTTATGCGTAATGTGTAATGGGTAATACATTTCCACTCAAGTCACAGATCACGCATCACTCTTCACGAATCACACAGAACATATGAAAACAAAAAACACTGCCCTGAAAGTCATGACCATCCTCGGTACCCGCCCCGAGATAATTCGTCTCTCAAGAGTGATGCCTTTATTGGATCAACATGTTAATCATATAATAGTGCATACAGGTCAGAACTATGACTATGAATTGAATCAGATTTTCTTTGATGAACTCGAACTGAGAAAACCCGATTACTTCCTGAATGTTGATACCACTTCCCTGGGATCTTCAGTTGGAGATATAATTAAAAAATCAGAGGAGGTACTCAAAAAAGAACAACCCGATGCACTACTGGTTCTGGGAGACACAAACTCTTGTCTTTCTGCATATATGGCGAAAAGAATGCACATTCCAATATTCCATATGGAGGCTGGCAACCGTTGTTTTGACCAGAACGTCCCTGAAGAGACCAACAGGAAAATAATAGATCATATCGCAGATTTTAACCTTGTCTACACCGAACATGCCAGACGTCATTTACTATTAGAAGGATTGCCACATCGCCGGATTTACCTTACCGGTTCTCCCATGAGGGAGGTACTCGACTATTACAAACCTAAAATTGACAAATCTGAAATTCTTCGTAACTCATCACTCATCACTCATCACTATTTCCTGGTTTCCGCTCACCGCGAAGAAAATGTAGACAACAAAGAAAATCTATTAAAAATACTCACTATCCTTAATCGACTTGTTGAAGAATATCAACTTCCCGTCATAGTCTCTACTCATCCACGAACCAGGAAAAGATTAGAAGAAGTGCCTTCCGCCTTCCGCCCTCAGCCTTCCGCCTTAATACAGTTCCTTAAACCCTTCGGATTTATTGATTATATCCATTTACAGCAGAATGCCAAATGCGTTATTTCTGATTCAGGAACCATTAGTGAGGAATCTTCTATTCTATCATTTCCCGCGATTTCTTTGCGCCAATCTATGGAACGGCCGGAAGCACAGGATGCAGGGAGCATCATCCTGACCGGATTCGATACAGAGGTAGTAATGCAATCTATTTTTGCCACAATAAAAGAATTTGAATTTATTCAGAAGCATGGATCAATTCCATTTGAGTATAAAATTGATAACACTTCCTGGCGAGTACTAAAATTAATACTGGGGAATTCAAAATTAAGTAATAAATGGTCGGGGATAGAAAGAGAAAAATAAAAATATTATTAGTATCAGGTTTTACGACTAATAAAAATTCTGCCTCGTATAACAGAAATTTATCTATTCAGAAGATGGTCTCCGACTCTTTTGAGTATGAAACAATTCAAGCTCCTGACATTAAATTTAAGCCAAAATGGAAAACTTTTTCAGCTGTTCGCAGGTATATTCTTTTCCTTTTTACTCTTTGGCAGATAATTAAAAAAACAAAAGATAAGGGTTATATATATTTTGTCTTCTTAAGGTCAACCAACCCTTTTGTAGCCTTAATTGTATGGATGATTTCGAAACCAAGAAGAATTAAAATAGCTATTGAAAGAAATGAGTTTCCCGCAGTAATTAGAAATCGGGATAATAGTTTATTAAAAGGTCTATTTTACAAGATTTTTTTGTTAACATGGCACTATAGCTTGTTTGATATCATTTTTTTTATGACTGATGAATTATATCAGTTTTATGGACCTCATGCCAGCAGGAAAGCAATTATTAAGAAATTGCCAATGACTGTTGATTTTGTTCGTTTTGAAAACATTGAAGAAAAAGATTTTGGCCAATACATTTTTTATGCCGGAAGTTTAGAGGAGAAGAAAGATGGTGTAGAAAGTTTGATATATGCGTTTAATGAAATTGCAGCAGACTATCCTTTGCTTCAATTAAAAATTGCCGGTGGTAAAAAACATGAATTAAAAGAGGTAAAAATTAAGCATTTAATAGATCAGTTATCTTTGAATGGAAGAGTAGAAATGTTAGGAATTGTAGATCGCTCAAAAATTCCGGAAATAATTATAGCATCAAAGATATTGGTTTTACCCAGACCAGACAGTATTCAGGCACGTGGCGGTTTTCCCACAAAACTAGGTGAATATTTGGCTTCGGGTAAGCCAGTAATAGTTACAAGAATTGGAGAAATACCTGAATACTTATCTGAAAAAGAAGTATTTTTCATTTCTCCTTATAATATTGTTCATGAACTGGCCGCCAGAATAAAAGAAATAATTAATGATTATGATAAAGCAAAGCAAAGGGCTATTTGTGCAAAAGAAATTGCCAGAACGATCTTTAGTTTAGAAGCAAATCAGGTAATCATTAAAACAACATTTGAAGAAGCTTCCAGATAGAATCATTTGCCTGAAAAGGATTAACTCCTAACCGATGAAGGATCATAATAATTCTGATACTATTTCCCTCTTGTTCGCCGGAGACTTTATTCCTCCAGAAAGTTCAAAGAATATATTCACTGAAGATTTACTAAAAGTACTGAGGGCGAAAGATTTTTCAATAGTAAACATGGAAGCTCCATTAACAAATGGGGGGAAGAAGGTTATAAAATCGGGTAATAGTTTTAAGGTTTCTCCCGAAGGGATCCTTCATATTAGAAATGGTTATTTTAATGCGGTCTCTCTCTCAAATAATCATATCAGAGATTTTGGTTGTCAGGGAGTAAATGAAACCATCAAAACCTGCGAACAGAATAATATTTTGACTGTCGGAGCAGGAGCAAATCTGCATGAGGCCTCTAAACCGCTAAGGATAACAATAAAAGGCAAGAAATTAAGTTTTTTAAACTTCAGTGAAATAGAATTTAATTTTGCAACCGAAAATAAAGGAGGAGCTAATCCTTTTGACCTTATCGATGCTTTAAACCAAATTAAGTCTGAAAAGGAAGCCAATGACTTCGTAATTCTGATTTATCATGGTGGTTTAGAATATCATCACTTACCGACACCCGGTATTGTTAAGTTATTTAAATTCCTTGTTGAAGCCGGATCAGACTGTATAATAAGCCATCATACTCACAGATACAGTGGGCTGTTATTTCATAATAACAAACCGATAATATATGGGCTGGGTAATTTTTTGGCGAAAACTAAAAGCAAAAATGCTAATGGTTGGTACATTGGCTTAATTGCAAAAGTCAAACTCGAGAATAATTCTGTTTCTGCTGAAATAATCCCAACACAAATTGGAAGTAATTTTTTAACCGTAGGCTTAGTTTCTGAATCGAAAAGGCAGATGGTTTTGGCCCATATTACTGAAATCTCCGAAATAATAAATGACGAAAAACTGCTTCAGGAATACTGGGATAAAGAGTATGAAAAGTCTCAAAGTAAGCTATTTGATATTTTAAAATCTGATTGCAGGTTTGAATATCGATTAAGGAAATACTTCCCCGTTTTATTCAACCCCGGAATTTCGCAGTACAGACTTATAAATATTCTAAATCTGATGCGCTGCTCCTCTCACAGGGAACAGCTGATAATGCTACTTGAACGCTATTATAAAAGTCTAGAAAGTTAAAATCCTATTTATCCAGGCAATAATGCTATTTGTACTTAAAAGAAACTCAAACTGCATCTAAAACATTATACTCTGAAAGAACAAGAAATGTCTTTATAAATGGTGAAGAATCAAAAAACGTTGAAAACTGAAGAACAATTCTTCTATTTACTTTTTTCTTTATTCCACCACAACGTGTTTTATAAAGATGATCTGTTTGATTTTAAAACAGATGAATTATATACGAAATTAAATTTTAATAAAAAAATTGCTTTAACTGATATTGCAAATACTATCAGTCAAACGATAATCACAAATCTGCAAGGTCTGGAAGATGAAGAGATATCGGTCACCCTGACCGGGGGCATGGATAGCAGGGTCATATTGGCTTGTTTATTGAAAAGCGGCATTAAACCAAACTGTCTGACCTATGGCAACCCACAATCCAAAGACATTTTCTTCGCCAGAAATCTGGCAAATAGGTTTGGATTAAAATTTCATAATACTTGCGAAAAACCGCCAACAAAAGAGTGGTATTATAAATGGGTGATAGAAACAATTAAGCGCGACCATGGTAATTCACATCTTCACCGTGCACACCGGACTGCTGCCATAGCTGAACATGCTGATATATATGCTCCTAAAGTACTATTTACAGGCCACATGGGAGGTGAAAGCCTTCGGGGTTTAAATTATAACAATTATTTTGCTTCCTACTTTTTTGAGATGGTAAACGAAGGGAAAGCCTCACCTGAAGAAACCGCCAGTAATTTGCTCGATAACTATTTTATAAAATATAATCAAATAGAACTAAATAACCTGTTAGATATTGTTAATGAGCTATCCTGGATGAAGCATGATCGTGATACCAATAAATTCTTCTTCCTTTACGATCTGGTTGGGAAAATCCATCATTCACAGGATATCCGTCTGTTTAAAACGTTTGTAACCGATGTAATTCCTGTTTACCTGCAAAAGGAATATTTACAGAAACTCTTTAGCTCTGAATATCACTTTCTTGCAAAGCCAAAAGGTATTTTGGGCCGATTTGCAAATCCTTATGTTCATTGTAAACTTATTCAGCTTATTTATCCTGAGTTATTAGATTATCCGCTGTCTAATGGTTTTTCTCCCCGCGAATACCTGAAGGGCCTTTGGTACTATATTCCTTTGAAATTATTTCGAAACCTGAAGCAAAAAAACTTATTCTCACCGACGTTCTCTTATGGTTCCTGGTATGTCGAATTTGTAAAGGAGCATGCTCAAAATATAAGTCCTGAGATTTGGTATATATACGACAAGAAAAAATACATGAAAGCGCTGGGAAAAAGAAACCATGGAACAGATGAAGGATACTGGCATAAATTCTCAAACCCCATTTATTTTGACCTTATAGAAAAATATAAAAAAGGTGTTCTTTAAAAACGCTGATGAATATTGCGATATTAAGGGATAGTAATCCCGATTCTTCACTTAAATGGGAAATAGCCTGCCAAAACAGGGACTTTTCATATCTGGTTATAGACCTTCTCCGAAACGACTGGCTGGAAAACCTGAGAAGGTATGATCCTTCCTTTTGTGTCAGCCGTCCTCCCGGGGATAATACACAAAACAAAAAAGTATTTGACGAGAAACTATTTTTTATTGAAAAATACACAACTTTCAGAGTCTTCCCGGGTTATCATGAAACTGTAATTTATGAAAACAAAGCTTCTCTGGCTTATTTCCTTGAAGTAAATAATATTCCCCATCCCGACACTTTTATAAGTTACTCAATTGAAGAAGCCCAAAGATTCATTGCAGAAGCAGATTATCCAATTGTATCCAAGACATTGATTGGAGCGGCCGGCTCCGGGGTGAAAATATTGAAGACAAAAGCTGAAGCCGGGAAATATGTAAGAACTGCTTTTAAAGAAGGTATAAAACGGCGCTATGGCCCAAACAGAAAAACCGGATCGCCAAAAACCTGGTTGAAAAAGACTCTGATTTCACCAGCATATCTAATTAAAAAGCTTAAGGAGTATCATGCCAGAGATAAGGATATACAAAAAGGAGTTGTATTGTTTCAACAATATATTCCGCATGAATATGAATGGCGTTGCGTTAAGATCGGGGGATCTTATTTTGTCTATAAAAAGTTAAGGATCGGAGATAAGGCGAGCGGATCAAAACAATTTGACTATGGAGCACCTCCGCATGAAATACTAGATTTTACCAGAGAGTTGTGTGAAAAATACCAATTCAACTTTATGGCAATAGATATGTTCTATGAAAATAGAAAAATACTGGTAAACGAACTTCAAACAATATTCGGGCATAAAAATCCATATATCTGTAAAGTAAATAATAAACCGGGGAAATACATCTTTAATGATGGCACATGGTTATTTGAGGAGGGTGACTTTAATACAAATGAATCCTATGATTTGAGGCTAAAAGAAGCCATCAAGATTTATGAAAGACAAAACAAATAAAGTATTATTTCTGGTCCCCTCACCGAAATCCAAAGGAGGGATATCAAATTATTATTCGGTTATAAAGGGCAGCATTAAATTCCCTTATGAATATTTTTACCGAGGAGTTAGGAAACAATACTCTTGGGCAAATCGGTTTTTTTCTCTGTTCATCAATATATTCGATTATATTGTTTTTTTCTTTAAACTTAAAAGTGGGGAATTTTCGTTGGTAATTCTTAATACATCCTTTGGAAGAACAGGGTTCTGGCGTGATTATTTGTTCATTCGGATAATCAGGTTTTTCAAAATGAAATACATAGTTTTTTTTAGGGGAATTGACTATACTGTGTTTGATAACATCTATAGAAGGCAATGTGCTCCATTTAAAAGTACTTTCCTTCAGGCTGATGGGATCATTGTACTTTCCAGCGAGCTAAAGCAAAGACTTATCGCGCTTGGGTACAAGAAAGGCATAAATATTGAGACAACTGTTGTTGATTCGGACATGCTTAATGGCGTAAGTATTGATAAAATAATTGAAAAAATGTCCTCAGTGGATTTTCCTATCTTGTTTCTATCGAGAATAGAAAAAAGTAAAGGGATTTATGAATTATTAGAATCCTTTAGGATGATCCATAAAAAATATCCACATGTTTCACTTCGTTTTTGTGGGGACGGCACGAAACTTAATACTCTTAAGAAGCAGATTCATAAAACAGAATCTGTTTTTTTTACAGGCTATATTGATAATAAAAACAAGATACGTGAGTATTCTAATGCTCAGGTTTTTATTCTTCCATCTTACCATGAGGGTTTGCCAAATTCAATAGTTGAAGCGATGTCCTTTGGATTACCTGTAATAACCACTTCAGTTGGAGGGATCCCTGATATTTTCATTGATGGAGTTAATGGAATATTATTAAAGGAATTAAATCAAACCACAATCTTCAATGCACTTGAACATTATATAACTAATATTGGCGATAGAAAAGATACAGCACTTTATAATTTTAATTATGCGAAAGGTAAATTCTATAAAGAAGACGTTGTTGTACGCTTAAGCCACATAATAAACGAAGTAGAGTAAGTTGTCGTTTTACGAAGTAACATAATGGATAAGAGAATTCCCGATATAATTAATGCCCTGATAAACAAAAATATAAATGATGGATTTAAAGGGTTTGATCCCTATGATTTTTCAAGTTCCTCGATAAAGACATTAAGCAAACAAGGGACAGGGGTGATTGCAAAACTCTCTTACCTGAACAAGATTTCTTTTATTAATTTAAGGCCCATTCTTAGAATAAAGAAAACTTTCAATTCAAAAGCTAATGCACTTTTTCTAAATGCCCTGACTTTGCTTGATTATCAACTGTATGAAAATGAGATTAATCTTTTATATAACTGGCTTTGTAATAATCAACCTGTTGAATTCAAACCATATTTTTCTTCCGGGTTTGCTTTCAACATCTCAATGAGTGGTTACACTTCCGGTCCACAGAAAACATCTCTGGTTATTTCATTATTTGCTATATATGCATTAATTGATCTTTACAATAAAACAAAACATGCAGATATTTTAACTCATATATTGTCATTTAAAAGCTTGATAGAAGAAAAACTGCCAACTGTCGAGAATTCTGACATGCTGTATTATTCCTATCATTTTGATCGGTTTGATGAGACCTATAATGCAACGGCAAAAATTGGCAAGTTTTATGCGTTGCTTTATAAAAATGTTTCACAAAATGATGAATATAAAGCAAAAATAACTAAAATATTAAATTATCTGAAAAGCAAACAAAGGACTGATGGTTCTTGGCCTTATTCCAATAAGCTAAGCTATTCAGACAGCTTTCATACAGCTTTTATACTGGAATCGATTCATCATATGTTGAAAGTATGTGGCCAGGTTCCCACACATCAAGAAATGTTTAATTCCGGGCTCATGGATTATAAGAGAAACTTTTTTAATAATGGGAAACCTTTACATTTTCATAAGATACACAATAAAACAGGCGGAAGATCAATCATCGGTATTGAAATGCGCGATTGTGCCAATGCAATTATCCTGTTTTCGTCTGTAGGAGATTCTTTTAATGCCAGCGAAATAATTCGTTGGACCTTACATAACCTGTATTCAAATCCCAACGTGTTTTTTTATAAAAACAGGTTTTGGACCTGTAAAATTGATTACATACGTTGGAATGCATGGCTACTGTATGCACTGGTTGTTTATAATAATAAGTTTTTAAAATAGGGGAATAGGCATTTCTATGGGAAATGGTGGTGTAATAATCATTGAAGGTCATGTTCAGGGTCTTTCCAATGTACGTTCACTGGGAGAAGCAGGAATTCCGGTTTATGTTGTTGATAAGGGCGACTGCATTGCCAGATATTCGAAATACTGTAAAAAGTTCTTTCGATGCCCCCCTTATGAAAGCAACGATCTGGCTGATTTTTTAATTAAAATAGCAACGGAAATGAAATTACAAAACTGGTTGTTGCTTCCATCAAATGATCATGCAGTACTTACAATATCAAAGCATAAAAAAAGACTGGAGCAATATTATAAAGTTATTACACAATCAATTGATATCATTCAAAATATTTATGACAAATCCAAACTTCTTAAAATAGCAAAGGACTCCGGAGTCCCTTTTCCTGAAACATATTACTTTAGATCAGTTGATGAAGCCATATCTAAGAACCTGCCCTTTCCTGTTATAATCAAAGGGCGTAATGGCCTATCTTTTTATAAAGCACTGGGGAAAAAAGCTTTTTTGGCGATAAATAGGGAAAAATTAATAACACAGCTAAAAAGGATATCACATAAAATTGAAATTGTTAATACTTTAATACAAGAGGTAGTGCCTTTTACTGGGACAAACAATACTATCTCGTTTACAGCATTTTGTGAGGTAGGTACGATCAAAACGTACTGGATAGGTCAGAAGTTAAGAGAACATCCTCTGCAATTCGGTACAGCCACTTTCTGTACAAGCATATTATGTGAAGAACTGATTAAACCCTCTGCTAAGTTAATAAAGTCATTAAATTTCACAGGTGTTTGTGAAATTGAATATCTGAAAGATCCCAGAGACAATGTTTATAAACTAATAGAAATCAATGCCCGTACATGGCTTTGGGTGGGTTTGGCTAAAACCTGTGGTATCAATTATCCGCTTATTATTTATAATTTTATTAATGGAGTAAGGTTTACTTATCCAGATAGCTATAAAATTAATATTCAGTGGATTAATTATTTAACAGATATTCCTTATAGTATGGCAGCAATATTTATAGGGAAACTAAATCTGTTGTCCTATATTAGATCTTTAAAGAAAGTAAAAGTTGATGCACTGTGGTATAAAAATGATATCAAGCCATTTTTCGCTTATTTCCTTTTATCCTTTCATTTTTATTAAGGACCGTTAGCCTTTTTAAAAATTTGAATCTTACATTTTCATTTTTTGATTATTATTTTAATAATTAAAGCTTTTTTTGATCATGCGCATTGCTTTTTATTTCGCCCATCCTTCTCAATATTATGTTTTTAAACACATTATCAATTTACTAAAGCAGAAAAACCATAAGGTATTTGTTTTCATTAAATCCAAAGATATTCTTGAGGAGTTGCTTATTAGTGATGGGATAGATTTTATCAATATTTTTCCAAAAACTAAGAAGACAGGGGTTGCTGGCCTTGTTGCCAGTGTGATCAGTAAAAACACAAAACTATTTAAGTACATCAGAAGGGAAGAAATAGAAATTTTAGTTTCTGCAGCTTCTGATAGTTCTCAGGTAAGTTTTTTATTGGGTATCCCTTCTATTATTTTAAACGATGATGATGCCAGCATTATAAGGAAATCAATTTATTTTGGCTGGCCCTTTTCCTCTGTAATCATAGCTCCAAGGAGTTGTAAAATGGGTTATTTTGAGAGAAAGACAATTAATTATTTTGGATATCAAAAGCTTGGCTATTTACATCCAAAATATTTTCAACCGGATCAGAGCGTTATTGATAAATACGGCTTATCTAAAGGCAAGTATTTTTTAATGCGTACTGTAAATCTTTTAGCGCATCATGATAAAAGCATCAGGGGATTGAATAATGAGATTGTTAATGAGCTGATTAAAACCTTATTGCCTCATGGAAGAGTCCTCATTTCCAGTGAAAAAGAATTACCAGAAAATTTACAACAATATAAATTAAATATAAATCCTCTTGATATTCATCATATAATATATTATTCATCTTTACTGGTAGGAGACAGTCAAAGCATGGCACACGAAGCTGCTTTACTTGGAACACCTTCTATTCGATTCAATGATTTTGTGGGTCGTATCGGAGTCCTTGATGAATTGGAGCATAAATACCAACTAACTTTTGGTATATCTCCGGATAATCCGGATTTGCTAATCCGGAAGATTGAAGAATTTTTGAATCATTATGATAAAAGTTTTTTCCAAACCAGAGCAAATAAAATGATGGCTGAAATGATTGACCTACCCGCTTTTGTCACCTGGTTCATCGAGAACTATCCGGAAAGCAAAAAGATAATGAAAAAAAATCCTGATTATCAGGAGAGGTTTAAGTAGTTTTTAGAGTAAATAGTAAATAATGTATGGATTTTACATTAGAAGCATATAAGACATTACTAAATACCCTGAAGAATCAGGGTTTTTCTTTTTTAACAATTTCGAAATTTATTTCAAATCCTTCTGAAAGAATAATTGCACTGAGGCACGATGTGGACAGGCTTCCGCTGAATTCGCTTGAGTTTGCAGGGATAAAGGCGAAGTCGGGGATAAGAGGAACTTATTATTTCAGAGCGATGACGGAATCATGGGATGAAGAGATAATCAGGAAGATAGCGAAGATGGGGCATGAAGTAGGGTATCATTACGAAGACCTAACCAGCGTTGCTGAAAGACAAAAGATAAAAGTCAAAAGACAAAAGTATCAAGGCTTAGAATTCAGGGAGAAGAGTAAGAAGTATATAGCAGGAAGTAAGGAGTATGAAAAATTTGAGAGAGAACTGGTAGATATAGCTATTGGAAGTTTTGCTAAAAATCTTGAGAAGTTAAGGAAGATAGCACCTGTTAATACTATCTGTATGCATGGCAGTCCAGTGAGCAGATGGGACAACAGGTTGTTGTGGAAATATTATAATTACCACGATTTTGGAATAATAGGGGAACCATATTTTGATATTGATTTTGATGAAGTGTTGTACCTTACAGATACTGGCAGAAGGTGGAATGGGGAATCTGTTTCAATGAGGGATAAGGCTGAAGGCTCCCACCTCCGCTCTTCGAGCTTCGGCGGGCAGGGAAGGCTGAAGGCAGAAGGTGAAAATCCATATAAAGACTGGAAAGTAAAACCTGTAAAATTTAGAGTAAAAGGTAAAGATACTTTCTCCCCCTCTCGCCCTCTCCCCCTCTCGCCCTCATCATATAAGTTTCACGCAACTTCCGACATAATTAAAGCCGCCGAAGAAGGTAAACTCCCAGATAAAATCATGATGACTTTTCATCCCCAGAGGTGGACTGATAAGCCTATACCCTGGGTGAAGGAGCTGGTTTGGCAGAATGTGAAGAATGTTGGGAAATACTTTCTGGTAAAAATTAGAGATTAGTATATAATAAGGCTGAAGGCTGTGGGCTGTAGGCAGAAGGGAGTCAGATAATATCCTTCTGCCATCTGCCTTCCGCCTTCTGCCTTTTTATGATGAATCAGATTCAATTATTATCAGTAAATTTAGAGTGGAATAAAAATTGTCTAAATTTAAAACTGTTGCATTATGAGTCATTTTGAAGAATTAAATGTTTGGAAAAGGTCGGTGGACCTTGCTGTTAAAGTTTATGAAATTACAGGAAGAAATCCTTTTAACAAAGACTTTGGACTACGTGATCAGATGCGAAGAGCATCAGTCAGTATTTCAAGCAATATTGGAGAGGGGGATCAACTTGAATCGGACAAATCTTCAGTAAGACATTTCCGGATTGCTAAAGGATCGGCCGCGGAATTATTTACTCAATCAATTATTTCCCATAGAATTGGATACCTGGAAGAAAATGATTTCAACTTTCTAAAACAGGAATGTCATGAAATTCTTTCAATGCTATCAGGTCTTATAAAACACAGAAAAACAGTACACTAATATTTTACTGGTCTAACCGATCTTAATAAAACATTAAGTTGCAAACTAAAGGCAGTAGGATAGAGTTTAAAAGATTCCCCTTCTGCCTTTTGCCTTTCGCCTTCTGCCTCTAAAAACGTGCAACCTTTTTTACTATCTTACAGTCTTAATTCTTAGCCAAATTGGCTTAGTTTTATATCGCAACTAAAACAACCTGACATGAAGCCATCATCCACAATTGAGAAAACCTTGGTTACTACGGTCAAAAGGTTACTTTACATTATTGTCTTATCATATTTCAGTATTAATAGTGTTTTTGCACAACCTGTTTTAATAACTCAGGATGCCTCAAATAATATATATCCAATAACATTTACTTCTGCAGGTCAGAATCAGTTAATTCTTAGATTTGATTCCCAGGTTAGTGCTACCCCCACGGCCTGGCTGGTTACTGGCTGGTCAATCTCAGGAACTGCAGCAACAATTACTACCGTGGTTAGTAATCTAACCCAGATACAGATAACTATTTCGACAGCAATTACTTATAATCAGCGAAATAATATCAAATTATCATATGACGGATCAGGAAACACTCCTATTGCAACATTTTCTAATGCCCCGGCAGTAAATAATTATCTTATTAGTTGCAATGATTTTAACATTTCTTCAATTAACCTTGATAATAGTAGTATAGTGTGTCAACAGGTAACAATTGATGCAACAGGAAATATTGTTGTAACTGCGGTCGCCAGGAATAGCATTTATTTCAATGAGACGAATGGAGTTGGTATCAATTTTGTCTGGCTTTTAAGTCCCTTAACCAACGAAACGATAAATTTTAATGGGAATGAAACTTCACCTGGTTCAGGTATTTTTACAGTTACCAGATCTCATCTTTATAATCCTTATGTTAATGATTGCCAGATATCTCCATATTTATATATCATGTATTATTACAACAGCGGGGATTATATGGATACTCATGACCCTGAAGGCGACCATAGGTTAAGATGTAATGATGCCTCATACATAATTCAGGAAGTATTTCCAACTTTTTGTACAGATAATTTATATTCTGGTCAGATAGTTCTTAATGAACCTGTTGAAGGACGGGAATATTGTATTGGTGAAGATATCCCCGGAGTACAATTCATCAACGGATCTCTTTTAAACTGCAGGATGGATGCCCCCGACCCTTATGGTCCATTAACTGCTGAAGAAGCAAACCGCGGAACCCGCTGGGTCAGGTTTGTTTATGGTACTCATTCTACTGCCGGTATTCCAAATGTTTCAGTAGATATTGGGGGTATTATGACACCGGTTACTGATGCAGATGGCAATGGTTTAAGTATTATAGGTAATGTACAGGAATATCTTTCGCCACAGGATGCAGCTCAGGGTTTATCAGAGGAGATTTACCATACAGGAAGTTATGCTACAGATGAAGTTAATGATGTTTTTGGTGTTACAATGCAGATGTGGAATATATGTAATCCTTATGAACTTGATATATTCGGTATTCCTATTAATGCTCCTGTTGAAACATATAATGACCTGATAATAGTTAGTGGACCAATTGCTGATGCTGGAGCAGATTTTTCAATTTGCGAGGGCAATACAACCGGAGCACTAAATGGGCAGATTTTTTTAGCAGCAGACAGGGGTGTGTGGAGTACTGTTACTGGTGATGGCACATTTAACGATCCCAACTATCTGAATACTTACTATACTCCAGGGAGTAATGATATATCAGATGGAGGAGTGTGGTTAGTTTTGACAGCCATTGACGATGGTGCTTTAACATGTCCTGAACATAAGGATAGTGTGTATGTAACAATAAATCCTCTTCCAAATCAACCATCCATTAGCGCATCTCCTGCTGACACAGAATTCTGTGAGGATGGAACAGCTGTCGTTCTTACGGCCGTGGATAATGGAGGTATGGATAGCTGGAGATGGGAAAGGAACGGATCTTTTTATTCGAGCGCAGCAGTAATAAATGTTGGTAACAATCCACAGAATTATACGTTTGAGCTGATTGCTGTTGGTCCTGCACCAACAACATGCTGGAGCCCTCCGACATCAAAGAATGTAATAATTTACGACAGGCCCGAGATTACATCAATCAGTGGTACCAGCCCAATATGTTCAAACGGTAACACAAGCCTTTCAGTAACCCTCGGTGGAGGTGCATCCTCGGTTACATGGACATCGTCCTCAGGGTATTCAGCCGGTTTCAGCAGCACCACAAGCCTGACACCAACATATACCCCAAGTGCAACTGATATCTCAAATGGCACGGTTACGCTGAGAGCGACAACAAATAACAACGGAGAATGTGCAAGTGTGTTTGATGAGGTTGTTATTACGATCGTACGTGCCCCAACAGTAAATGCCGGGGCAGATGCTAACATCTGCCAGGGGACACCATATGTAGTTAATGATGCAGCAGCAGCTAATTACAGCAGTCTTGTATGGTCTGAAAATGGAGCCGGTACTATAACTGCAGGCCAAGGAACTCTTGCCCCAACCTATACACCGGATGTAGGGGATATTGGGGTGACAGTAACTCTTACCTTGAGGGCAAACGGTAATGCACCTTGCGCGTTTGTAACTGACAGTAAACTGCTTTATATCGATCGCACACCGACTGCCACTGTAGGAGCAAGGCAGGACATATGCAACTCGACAACGGCCAACTTGTCTGGTAACACATCCGGAACAGACCTGCTGAGTAGTGCATACGGTGATTGGATCTTTATTAATAATCTTGTATGGAATGAATCATTTAATGAAAGTCCTGATTACTCAACTTCCGGTGCACATTGGACTACATCAGGTATTACTCCGGATGTTAATACCTATTTCAGAACTGAGAGCCGGCAAATAGTTGGAAGAGATTTAGACGCTCAAGCTGTCTGGCGATCTGAATTAATTAATATTTCTTCTGTTTCTCCTATAAAAATAAGTGTAGAAATTACAGGTGTTGGTTCTTTGGAAAGCAATGATTACTTGAGAGTTTATTATCGATTAAATGGCAGCGGTGAAGTAATTTTTCCTACAAATGGTGATAATACTGGCGCTTTTGGAACAAGAACAGCATCTGTAAGCGGTTTAATCGGTAACGATGTACGAGTTGTAATTAGAGTTAGAAATAGTGCACAAGATGAATATTATTATATTGATAATATTGAAGTTAGAAGTGTTCCTGTAACTGCAGAACCATCTATAACATCAAGAACAACATCAAATTCCGCAGTATCCGGATTATGGCAGGGCGATAACCTTTTCAGATGGTCGGTTTTCTCACAACATAATGGATGTGATTCCGTATCATCTGTTTATACAATTCGACGTTTTTTACCTCCAACAACAGCTAATGCAGGTCCTGATGATGATGTCTGTGAAAACATATTGATATATACTCTTGCAGGGAACGTACCTACTATTGGGACAGGTACATGGACAACCACGGGAGGATCGACTATTACAACACCCGGGTCTGCTACATCAGGAGTAACCGGATTAGATGTTGGTAACAATGATTTTACCTGGACTATCTCAAATGGTACATGCCCGGTTTCAGCAAATGTTGTAACCATTTTCAGAAATAGTCCTGTTTCACCGGGAACTATTTCTGCTGATCAACAGATTTGTGAGAACGAAACGCCTGTAGCTTTTACCGGATCTGCTGCTTCAGGTGGCGATGGATCAACATATACATATTCATGGCAATATTCAACAACATCAAATGGCGGACCTTGGACTACAATATCCGCAACTAATACTACAGGATATAGTCCTGCTGCTTTGACAACTACAACATGGTACAGACGATTGGTATCAAGTGGCGATGCAGGATGTCTGACACAACAAAATATTCCATCGACCAATGTTATTGAGATTACTGTTGAACCGGAACTTCTTCCGGGTTCTATTTCCGGAAACCAGGACATCTGTTCCGGTGACCTTCCAGTTGCTTTTGTATCAGACGCCCCTGCATCAGGGGGATCCGCGCCAACGTACTTATGGTATCATAAACTTAATGCCGGGGCATGGGGGTCATTACCAGGTGAGACTAATCTAACCTATACAGCCCCTAATACACTTGTGGTTGGAACTCATTATTACTATCGCCAGGCTATCTCCTCAACAGGATATTGTGGTCCGGAACAGACAAATGAGGTTAATATAGTTGTGAATCCAGGACCTACTTTACAAGTAAATGCTATATCCGGTGATGCCTCTAAATGTGAAAATGAAAGCATAACACTCACCTATCCTGCAGTACTCAACGCAACAGAATATGTCTGGGACTTCTCCTGGGTACTCGGTGCAGTTAATGCTATTACAGCAACACCTGATATTACCATTGACCTTTCAACATTTACATTTTCTTCTCCTTTCGAGGATGTTACAATAAATGCCGCCGGTATTAACGGTTGTAACAATGATCCTACACCCGGATCAGGTGATTATCCATGGAGTGCCGCACATAACCTGCGCGTCTACAGGAATCCAAATGCTGATGCCGGCACTGATGATGATATTTGCGGTTCTTTAAATTTAACGCTTGCTGCAACAGCAAGTGTCGGAACTGGTACCTGGACTGGCCTTGGTACAGGCCCGGGAACAGTTTCTTTCAACAATGCAAACCTGCCCGGAGCAATTGCAACGGCAACACTATATGGAACTTATTCTTTACAATGGTCTGAGAATAATGGTGGGTGTACTGATGATGATGATGTATCAGTTGCATTTTATCAACAACCAACTGTGGTTGCCCCGGCCGACCTCGATCTTTGTAATACTCTTTCAACAACACTTAATGCAACACCTTTTACATATCAGGCAGGAAGTACTTTCTCCCCGACATTTTTATGGGAATGGGTAAACGGACCTGATAATACCCCCACATTTGGAAGTGTAAATGCAGCAAGCACAACTGTTACAGTTGATTACTACGGGGTTTATGAGTTCAGGATAACTGAGACAAATGGAACTTGTTCAAGCAGTGATATAGTCCAGGTTGTATTCAGCGAGGAACCAACTGCAGCAGCAGCAGGTACAGATATAGATGTTACATGTGATGACCTTTTTGTGAACCTGGGAGGAACAGCCCACACTTACCTTGGTGGCAGCAATGTAGATGCCGGAACAAGGACTTGGAGCTTTGTGAGCGGACCAAACGCAGCGGTCGTCTATGCAGATGCAACAAACCCAACAACCCTGATCACAGTACCTGAGTTTGGGAATTATGTATTCCAGTGGACAGAGATTAATGGCTCATGTACTGTCTCCGACCAGGTAAAGGTTAAGTTTTTCGAAGATCCGGATGGAATTGTCGGATCAGGACCATATATAGCAGATTGCGATGATAAGGTGGATAATATTACCGTTACTGCTCATACTTACCTGGGAATAGCCGCAAATCACCCTGAAAGCACAAGGGGATGGAGCTATTTTAGCGGGCCTGATGCTACACCGACATTTTCTGCTCCTACTAATCCAACCACTACAGCTACTGTTGATAATTATGGAACATACGCGTTCAGATGGACAGAAACAAACGGAACCTGTAGTAATTATGTTGACGTAAGTGTAACATATTACGAGAATCCGGACGGAGCTACTGCCGGAGATGACTTGACTTCTATTTGTGATAGTAAATCCATAAACCTGGCAGGATTAGCCCATGGCTATGAAGGTGCTCCAAGTACACATACTGGAAGTACAAGGGGTTGGAGCTATTTTTCAGGACCTGATAATACACCTTCATTTACATCACCAACAAGTCCTACATCTGAAGTTGTTGTCGATTACTATGGTACTTATATTTTTGAATGGACGGAAACTAATGGAAATTGTACCATTACTGACCAGGTTACCGTAACCTTTAATGAATACCCGGCTGATGCAAATGCAGGCCCTGATATAGTTGCGACATGTGATTCATATATAGCAACATTGGATGGTACAGCTCATACATATGAACTTGCTCCTAACGATCATACTGGAAGTACAAGAACATGGAGTTATTTCAGTGGACCTGATGCCACACCAACATTTGCCGATCCTACCGATCCGAAAACAACGGTTCAGGTTGACTACTATGGAACTTATGTATTCCAGTGGACAGAAGTAAATGGTAACTGTACCAGATCCGACCAGGTTACAGTTACATATCATGAGAATCCGGTAAATGCTTCTGCCGGAACAGATATCGAAGGTGCATGCGGAAGTTTGACTGAGGCCTTTGCTGGCACAGCTCATAGCTACGATGCTGCACCCAATCTTCATACAGGCAGTACACGTACGTGGGCTTATGTTAGCGGCCCGGATAATACTCCTGTCTTTGATGATGCAACTGATCCGACAACCAATGTAACAGTTACTCAATATGGAGCTTACGAATTTAGCTGGACAGAGATAAATGGAAACTGTACTGTTTCTGAAACAATAAATGCTACATTTTATGAAACACCAACGGTAAGTGTAACACCTGTACCTGACGTTTGTCGGGACAATACTCTTGCTGTAATACCAATATCAGGAACATTCGGTGGAGGAGCATCCTCTGCAACATGGAGTATATTTGCAGGAGACGGAGGTTTTCAGAATATTAATACAGTTGGTAATACTGTAACTGCTGAGTATGTACCAACAAATAATGATATCACTGCTGGAGGAGTTACTCTAAGACTAACAACAAACGATCCAACCGGTTCGTGTATTCCGGTGTTTTCAAATCTTATTATTAATATTGATGAAGCAGTATATGTAGTTATTGATCAGGCTCCCACAGTTTTTATTGCAGAAGGGGGAAGTGCTGTTCTTACTTCAACTATCTCTGGTGCGGGGGGAACGGTCACAACCGGTGTATGGACAGAGGAAGGTGCTCTTACAGGAGGAACTTTTACACCAAATAACCTGGTAAACAATATAACATTTACTCCTACTCCTGCACAGGAAGCTGCAGGAAGTGTAGTACTCAGGCTTACATCTCTCGATCCTGGTACTTCATGTGGACCTGAATTTGCTGAAGTGACAATATTAATCGGAGTTAATCCTGTTGCTGATGCAGGTGATGATATAGAAGATTGTGAACCGGCAGATGGTCTTCTTCATCTGTCAGGATATGCCAAAGCATCAGCCAATGATGCTAACTGGAGTATTATTACCGGAGCTGGTACTATTATTCTTCCTCAGACTAAAATATGGTCAGAACCTCAGTCTGCTCCTGATCATGATGAAAATGACTCGCTGCTGGTTGAAGCTGTTTACCAGCTGGCTCTGGCAGATTATGGCTCTCCAAGTACCGGGTCAACATTCGATTTTATGTTAACAACCGATGATCCGGATGGTATCGGACCAGTCTCGGATGACCACGATAACATGCTTTATACAGTTCACTGGGGACCTCATACTCCTGCTATCGGTGGTGGTGGCAAAGGAAGTATGTGTGTGGATACTTATGGACAGTTTTACTCTGTCTCATTGACTCCCGGAAACACGTATGCATGGACAGTGGAAGTATTGACTGGTGGAGGAGTAGAAGGTCCAACTGGTGATTATGATATTGTTGGTGGTGGAACAGGATTTAATTTTATAGCAATTGATTGGATTACAGAAGGAACATATAACCTGAAAGTAACCGAGACAACATATCTGAGCGACCTTGTTACTCCCTGTGTAGGAGAAGAGATTGTTAAGCCAATCGCAGTTTATCCGGAACCTGTTGTAACGGCAGGGTCGGATGCAACAATTTGTATTGGAGACACATATAATCTTACAAGTACCGTAACTGATGGATCCGGAACTTATTTCTACCAATGGAGTCCCACCGTGGGTCTCAACGATCCTAATATTGACAATCCTGTTGTGACCGGTACTTTTACCGGAGATGTTGATTACACTCTTAAGGTAACCGACCTTGTATCAGGATGTGAGAGTGTCTCAAGCACAGTTACAATCACATCAGATCCTTTACCAAATATATATACACTCACAGGCCCTTCATATTACTGTTTCGGCGCTGGTACGGGAGTTACTCTTACACTTAGCAATTCTGAAAGTGATGTTTATTATCAGTTAGTTAATGGTGCAGTGAATGTTGGAGGTGCTGTATTAGGAAATGGAAATCCAATAACATGGATAAACAACTATGACGGATCGTATTTTGTTGAAGCAGTTCGAGACGCCGTACCTGCCTGTACCCGTACAATGGCAGGCGTGGTTGACATTGCGGCCAATCCGCCAATCACAATGACAACTAATTCTGTTGTTAATGTGAAATGTTTCGGAAGTAATGAAGGTGCAATTTCAATTACACCTTCAGGCGGTACTTCGCCTTATTCTTTCCTGTGGTCAGGCCCCGGAGTATATAGTAGTACAAATGAAGATATAACCGGGCTATATGCCGGTGATTATAGTGTAACAATAACTGACAGTAGAGGATGTACTTATGCATCCGGCCCAATTACAGTCTCAGAACCTGATCAGTTGTTGCTAACATCAGTTCTTGAGACTCAGGCTGTAACCTGTTTTGGAGGCAGTGACGGAGAGGCTGAAGTTGTTGTTAATGCAACCACAGGGACACCGCCATACGATTACCAGTGGTATTATGATGCAACTTTCTCAAGTCCTGTTGCAGGAGCTATATCAAGCACCCTTTCAGGCGTTCCTGCAGCAACCTATTATATCCTGGTTCTTGATGCTAATCTTTGTACTGTCAAAGGAAGTGTTACAATAACACAACCTCCGGCATTTACTGTTATACTCAACAGCCAGACGAATATACTTTGCTATGGTGATGCTACAGGAACTATCAGTGTAACAGCCGGAGGAGGAACAGCACCTTACACATATACATGGACGGGAACAGATTATGAAGGAACGGCGTTTAACAGTACTGATGAAGACCTTACGGGGCTGAAAGCAGGCACCTATAATCTTACAGTTACAGATGCGAACGGTTGTACAGTTTTACTGGCTGTAGTAAACATCACACAACCTTCAGATCTGATAGTTACTCTTAATAGTCAGACAAACGTATTGTGCCATGATGCAGCTACGGGAGCTATTTACATCACAGCCAGTGGAGGAGTACAGCCAACGGGAGGATATCATTATTCATGGACAGGTACAGATTACCTTGGAGGAGCTTACAGCAGCACAGCAGAAGATCTTTCAGGACTGAAGGCGGGGACATATGATCTTACAGTAACCGATGACAACGGTTGTACGGTAATATTGCCGACGGTAACCATTACCCAGCCTGCGGATATGACAGTAACGCTTGACAGCCAGACCAATCCTCTCTGCTACAATGCAGCAACAGGAGAAATTAATGTTACAGCAGCAGGAGGCGTAGAGCCGGCAGGCGGATACATTTATACATGGACAGGATCAGACTATCTTGGCACCTACTTCTCAAGCGCATCAGAAGATCTGACGGGGCTCAAGGCAGGGACTTATAATCTTATAGTAAAAGATGATAATAATTGTACTGTCACACTTCCGACAGTGACCATAACACAGCCGACACAGCTTACTGTGGTCAAAAACAGTCAGACCAATGTTCTGTGTTATGATGCTTCGACAGGTGTAATAAATGTAACAGTTGGAGGAGGGACAGTTCCATATTCATTCGCATGGACAGGAACCGATTATCTTGGAGGAGCTTTCAGCAGTACGGATGAAGATCTGACAGGACTGAAAGCCGGGACATATGATCTGGAGGTAACGGATGGTAATGGCTGTACAGTGGCACTTGCGACGGTGAGCATAACCCAGCCTGCAGAACTGACAGTGACTCTTAATGGTCAGACAAACATACAATGCTATGATGATGCCACGGGAGCGATCTATGTCACAGTTAGCGGTGGAGTAAAACCTGTTGGTGGTTACACATATGCATGGACGGGGATCGATTATCTTGGAGTTTTATATTCAAGCAGTATTGAAGATCCTGCAGGGCTAAAGGCAGGAACATATGATCTGGTAGTGACAGATAATAATCTGTGTACGGTTACCCTTCCTACAGTGACCGTTACCCAGCCTGCGGATCTGGCGGTAGTACTTGACAGTCAGGTTGATGTGCT
>Ga0307419_10000265_pt1 | contig 25455 bp, 22 predicted proteins | sample SalMarWE160230MG_2_FD_202512 | JGI IMG/M metagenome (GOLD analysis project Ga0307419, IMG submission 202512) | Salt marsh sediment microbial communities from the Plum Island Ecosystem LTER, Massachusetts, United States - WE1602-30 | ecosystem: Environmental > Aquatic > Marine > Intertidal zone... | reverse complement strand
GCGGCGGCATAAATGCCTTGCGCCGTGGCGGCACGGTTTTCGGGTACGGCATGCGCCAGAAAATGGATCGCGGCGAGATGGGTCGCGCCGAAACTCAGGGCATGAAGCATCTGAGCCGGACCGATGATCCAAAGCGGCGGATCGACCGCGAGGATGCTCCAGCGTAAAGCCGCCGCGAGCCCGGCGAGCATCAACAGCCGCGCCGTTCCGCAATAGGCAATGACCCGGCCCGAAACGGCAAAGAGCCCGACCTCGGCGACCACGCCGACCGACCACAGCGCGCCGATCACACCATCGGGGATGCCTTGCGCGCGCCAATTAAGCGTACCGAAGCTGTAATAGAGAGCGTGGCTTCCCTGGATGAAGCTTGCGGCAAGCAGAAACAAGAGAAAGAGCGGCGCGCGGACCAGGCCGAAAGCATCGGCGAGTTTGACCCCGCGCAGGACGTTTGGGGCGACATGCCTCCGGGCGCCAAGCTCGCGTGGCAGGCGATGAGCACCGACGACCAGCAGCAAAGTGCCGGCAACCAGGATCGGCAGCACCACCTCCGGCCCGACCCTGCCGATGATAATGCCGCAGCCGAGACTTGCGGCAATGAAGCTCAACGAACCCCATAGCCTGACCCGTCCATAGTCGAGGGCACCGCTACGGATGCCGCCTGCCGCGACGGTCTCGATCAGCGGCATGATCGTGGTCCAGTTGATGGCAAGCAGGATGGCGGCGAGGAGCATCTGCCAAAACCCGTTGGCGGCCCAGAGCAGGAGGAATGAAAACAGCGCCCCCCAAGCAAGCACGATCACGATATTTCGCCGCCCGCCGACAAAGTCCGCAGCGAAACTGATCAGTGGCGTAAAGAGGATGCGGGTGAACAGCGGGGCGGCGAGGAGCACCGCGATCTCATCGGCGTCGAGGCTCCGCCATTGAAGCCAAACCGGCATGTAGGGCAGGTAGCAGCCGACCACCAGGAACAGCGCGGCGTAAACGAAGCCGAGCCGCCGAGCGAAAGAGCGGGCCAAATCGGGGGACAGATTTTGCATGGCGGCCGGCAAGTCCCTCGTCGATAGCCCTACGCTGAAATCGCAGGGAGCTCAGCTCCTTATGCCGGAAGGAGCCCCTGTCAGCACGGCCCTTGCTGCCGCAAGCAGCGCCGCCAGGCCATGACGTGAAAATTTTTTCTCCATATAGACCAATACTTTAATGGAACAGGACGAAATTTTTCGGCATCCCCTTGAATCGGGGAAAGCCCTTAACCATGTCTAGGCGGACGCGAGTTCCCCCAAAGCGTCCCCCAAACTGACGCATGAGAGTAAGGCGGCCCGGTTCCCCCCAACCGGGCCGTTCTCTTGTGCGTCTGCCGTTCAGGCGCGCTTGACTTGTGCCGGAGCCCTCAAGGGCGCTATCGGCACACCACAATGGCTCCCAAGGGCAAGGGCGGACGAATGGAGGATGGCGAACTCTCAGAGCGGCTCGCGCACGTCCTCGGCTCCCCTGTCGTCGATCTAAGGCCCATGGCCGTCGGCTTCGGTCTCACCGGGCTTCAGGTTGCACTCGCCGACGGAAGACGCCTTGCGGTCAAGGCGCGGGCGCAAAATCAGGACCGCGCGACCGATCTGACGCTTGAGGCTTACATGCTCGCGGAGCTCGCGCGCCACTCGGAGCTTCCGGTCCCGCGTGTCCACTACGCCGAGCCCGACCTCTTGGCGATGGATTTTATCGAAACCGACGGAAGCGGGATCACATCAAGCGCCGAACGCCACGCGGGCGAGCTGATCGCAAAGCTGCATGCCACACCCCGCCCATGCTTCGGCTATGAGCGCGATACGCTGATCGGTCCTCTGGCGCAGCCCAATCCTCAATCGCAAGAGTGGGTCCCCTTCTTTCGCGACCGGCGACTCCTGTTCATGGCCGAGCAGGCGCACCGCGAAGGCCGCCTGCCCTCCCCCATGCTTCACCGCATCGAACGCCTGGCGTCGCGGATCGGGGACTACCTGATGGAGCCTGCCTTCCCAAGCCTGCTTCATGGCGATCTGTGGACGGGCAATGTGCTGGCGCGGGGCGGCAGGATCGCAGGATTTGTCGATCCCGCGATCTATTGCGGGCATCCGGAGATCGAGCTCGCTTTCTCGACCTTGTTCGGCACGTTCGGACAGGCCTTCTTCGCGGTTTACGAAAGTCTTGCGCCGCTCGAGCCCGGCTTTCATGAGGTCCGTTCAGGTCTCTACAACCTCTACCCGCTTCTCGTGCATGTCAGGCTGTTCGGCGCAAGCTATCTTGGCGGAATCGATCGCACGCTGGCCCGGCATGGCCTCTAGCAGGGCACAAAAAGAACCGGCCCGGACAAAGCCGGGCCGGCCTTCCCTGCGAAACGAGCCGAGCTATAAAGGCGTCGCCTTAACAGCGGGCTTCGGCTCGCCCCCCCATCAATAATCCTGAGCCTTAGATCTTTCGGAAGTTGCTTCAGGTCCCTCTAAGCTTCGATCGGTAGACTGAGCCCCCCAGCCCGTCCCCGTTTCAATTTGTGATCGAAGGCTAGCCCAGCCCCGCGGCGGGCTTCAACATTGCGGCGACGCCGGCATGCAAAACGAATGAGGACTGTTGCACAAATGCCAATGGCCTCCGCCGAGGCCTGACGCCGAGCCTTTTTCTACATATAACTCAATATGTTGGGTTAAGCTCGGCAGGCCAAGGACGGGCGGAATACGGCCTGGACTCAGGCCCTTTGGGCGACCTGAACCGCAAATTTCGGAATAAAAGTTTCGAGCCCTTGTTGCAGTTTAGCAACGGATGCCGATCGACCCCTTCACGGCGGGCATCATGATTCCTTTCAAGGGTGAAAGCCCAATGCCCGGAATGCCAAGGCTGGAGGCCATGGCATGAGGCGTCCCGGGCCTGCGGATCGCGGTAATCGGCGGTTTGCGCCTCTAGCGATGCAGTGAGACGCTTGCGGCCTTCCGATACCCGCCGGAGCGCTTGTCGAGCTGCACGATGTTGATGGTGTGACGCGATCCGGACACGTTGATACGCATACGGCCGGTGAATTTGTTGCCGGAGATGTTGGCGTTCACCGTGTTCCCTCTCGCGGTCCCAGAGACGCTGCCGGACGCATCGTAGATCGTCTCGCTCCATGACCCGCTGATCCTGCCACCCCGATAGGTGAGATTTGCGCTGGTGTAGAATTTGTAATCCGTTCCGGCGCAGCGCATGTTCTGTGTGACCGCGCTGCCCGCGACCGAGTAGGTCACTCGGCAGCTCACCTTCTCGGTTTGGCCCTTCGGCGGCGTCACCGTGCCGCCCCCTGTCCAATAGCCCTTCAATTTATCGAACGGATTACCCGGACCAGATTCAACCGGCGCCGATGAAAGCGCCACAAACAGAAAAGCCGCGATGGGTAAAATCAGACCTGTCGACATGGTTTGCAAACGAACTGCCATGAACCTTTTCCTCGATTGATCTGCTGACTCTAACGCCTCGACGCCGGTCAAGGCCATGGCGGGAAGTTGCCGCCGCACAGTTGCCCGTGCATGATGCAAAAAAAATCGGACCAGGGGAAGATCGCATGAAGCTCCTTCGTTATGGCGCGATTGGACAAGAAAAGCCGGGAATTCTCGATGCGAGTGGCGCGATCCGCGATCTGTCTGGCGTGATCTCTGACCTTGCCGGGACCGCACTCGGACCTGAGAGCCTCAATCGTATCAAGGGGCTCGACCTTGGGACGCTGCCTTTGGTCGAAGGTGCACCCCGGATCGGACCCCCGGTCGGGACGGTGCCGAAATTTTTGGCCATTGGCCTGAATTATCGAGACCATGCCGAGGAAACAGGCCTGCCAGTTCCCGAAATTCCGGTCGTTTTCGCTAAAGCGAGTTCTTGCGTGTCGGGTCCTAACGACCCCGTGCTTGCGCCGCCCGATTTCCGGCGCATGGATTACGAGGTCGAACTTGCGGTGATTATCGGCTCTCGCGCCAAAAATATCTCCGAGGCCGACGCGCTCGCCCATATCGCCGGATATACGATCTGCAACGACATCTCAGAGCGCAGCCTGCAAAAGGGTGGCCCCGGCGAGTGGATCAAGGCCAAGAGCTACGACACTTTCGGACCGCTCGGGCCCTGGCTTGTCACCACGGACGAGATCCCCGATCCGCAGAAGCTTAGCCTCGCGCTCGACCTCAACGGCGAACGCATGCAAACCGGATCGACCGAGACCATGGTCTTCGGGGTGGCCGCGCTGGTGAGCTATGTCAGCAAGTACATGACGCTCGTGCCCGGCGACGTCATCACCACGGGAACGCCGCCAGGTGTCGGCATGGGCCGGAACCCGCGCGTGTTCCTGAAACCCGGCGACGAAATTCGTGCGACGATCTCCGGGTTGGGCGAACAGCGGTTCAAAATCGTCGCGGAGACTTGAGCCTTAGCGTTTCGGCATGCGCGGCCAGAGCGCATGGAAATGATGCACCGGGCCCCTGCCCTTGCCGATGTGAAGATCGTCGGCGGCCACGATCGCCGCGGTGACATAGGCCTTGGCGGCAATCACCGCGTCGCGGAGCGTAGCCCCCTTGGCAAGCTCGGCGGCAACGGCCGACGACAGGGTGCAACCGGTGCCATGGGTATTGCGGGTGTTCACGCGCGACGCCTCCAAGCGCAGCGTGCCTTCTTCATCGAGCAGGATATCGACGGAATTTTCTCCCTCGCCATGTCCGCCTTTGACTAGGACGGCGCCGGGACCGAGCTGCTTGAGCGCTTGAGCTTGCGCCGACATTTCGCGTTCGGTGCCGGCTTGACCTTCGCCGAGAAGCTTGGCCGCTTCGGGAAGGTTCGGCGTGAGCAGGCTCGCACACGGAATGAGCACGGTGCGAAGCGTCTCGATGGCTTCGTCATCGAGAAGCACATCGCCAGAGGCTGCGACCATGACCGGATCGAGCACGACAGGGACGCCGGGACAGGATTTGAGCCCTTCCGCGACCGCTTCGATGATCGCGCCTGTCGCCAGCATGCCGATCTTGATCGCGCGCACGTCAAGGTCGCGCGCCACGGCTTCGATCTGCTTGCGCACGAAATCGGCCGGGACCGGGTAAAGGGCCTCGACGCCTAGCGTGTTCTGAGCGGTCAAGGCGGTGATCGCGCTCGCGCCGTAAACGCCAAGGGCAGCGAAGGTCTTCAGGTCGGCCTGGATGCCGGCGGCACCGCCAGAATCCGAGCCGGCGATGGTCAGCGCGATCGCGGTCATGACCCTTGTTTATCGAGGCTTAGGCAAGAAGGCGAGCGTGCCGATCAGCCGATCTTTGCGAGCCCCGGAAACATCTCGAGCATCCAGGTCGCAATCAGCGTCATTGAGTCGGTGAGAAAGAGAATGCCGGTGAGCACAAGGAAGCCGCCGAGCACTTTCTCCATCACGCTCAGATGCTTGCGAAACCGTTCCAGCGTCCGCAGGAACGGCCTGATGGCAATCGCTGCCAGAATGAAGGGAATGCCAAGCCCGAGCGAATAGACCAACAGCAGGATGATGCCTTGGCTGACGGAGTCCTCTCCGGCGGCAACGGCCAGGATCGCGCCGAGCACTGGCCCGATACAGGGCGTCCAGCCGAAAGCGAAGGCAAGCCCGATCACGAAGGCGCCGATAAGGCCGGCAGGCCGCGCGTCGGCGTGATAACGGGCCTCCCGATGCAAAATGGGGATGTGGATGATCCCGAGAAAATGCAAACCGGCAATGATGATGATCACGCCCGCGATCTTGCTGAGAAGAGGAAGATTGGCGACAACGAGCTGGCCCGCGGCGCTGGCTGTCGCGCCGAGGATCACGAACACGGTGGTGAAGCCGAGCACGAAGGCGACCGATGACAGAACGACGGTGGTGTAGACGTGCGATGGCGTCTCGTCCTCGCCGGTCAACTGATCGAAGGTCGTGCCGCCGAGGAAGCACAAATAAGGCGGCACCAACGGCAACACGCAGGGCGAGAGAAAGCTCAACACCCCGGCGATCAGCGCCCCGATATAGGTTACATCCAAGTTCGGCCTCTTGGTTCCATCGACGCAAAGGCGCGCCTTTTATACAACGCGCCAACTCAAGCTAAGGGTGAAATGACCGCCCGAACCGCTCCATGACAAGTCACTTTCGTGTTAGGCGGCAAGTCTTTGCGGCTTGCCCGCTTAGCGGCTAGCGGCCTTAAGCGGCGGCGGCGCGGGCGCGCATGGCTGCCGCTCTGATCGCGGCGATATTTTCGGCGTAAGAGCCGCCCTTGAACACGCCGGAGCCGGCCACGATCACATTGGCGCCGGCCGCGACGACGCGCGGCGCCGTGTCCGCGTTGATGCCGCCATCCACTTCGAGGTGAATGGGCCGCGCGCCGATCATCTTGCGGATCGCCCTGATCTTGTCGAGCTGACTCGGAATGAAAGCCTGCCCACCGAAGCCTGGGTTGACCGTCATCACCAGCACCAGGTCGATCTTGTCCAGCACATATTCGATCGCGCTCTCAGGCGTCGAAGGCGTGATGCTGACGCCCGCCTTCTTGCCGAGGCTCCTGATGAGCTGAAGCGAGCGGTCAAGATGCGGGCCCGCCTCGGCATGAACGGTAATCAGGTCGGAGCCGGCCTTGGCAAATGCCTCGATGAAGGGATCGCAAGGCGCGATCATCAAATGCACGTCGAACAGCTTGCTCGAATGCGGGCGCAGCGCCTTCACCACATCGGGCCCGATGGTGATGTTGGGCACGAAGTGGCCGTCCATGACATCGACATGGATCCAGTCGCAGCCGGCGCGATCGACCGCTTGCACCTCTTCGCCAAGCTTGGCGAAATCGGCCGAAAGGATCGAAGGGGCGATGATAATGTCGTCGCTCATGGCTCCTGGCCTTGTCTTCCGGCCCCGCTCGCCAGCCTCAAGGCAGCCCTTCTATGTCATTGCCGGGCGCGATAACGCAATCCCCATAACAGGCAAACGCGGAGTGATGGTTACTCGATTCCCGCTGCCACGGGAACGACCCTTGCCGGAAATCGACGTAAATCTTCGTGAGAGCTTAAGCCGGCCTGCGCGCGTCATGTCTGGCAAGCGCCAGCACCCCCGGCAAATCGTGGCCACCGAGCCATTCGAGAAACGCACCGCCCGCGGTCGAGACATAGGTAAAGCTTGAAACCACACCCGCCGCTCTGAGCGCCCTCACCGTCTCACCGCCCCCGGCAATGCTCACGAGTTGGCCTGCCTCGGTGAGGCGGGCCACTTCGCGGGCGAGCGCGAGGGTCCCCTCGGCGAAGGGAGCGATTTCGATGGCGCCGAGCGGCCCGTTCCACAGCACGGTGTGGACGCTCGCCAAGCGGCGTTTGAGGGCGGCGACGCTCTCGGGCCCGACATCGACGATTTCCGCGTCGTCGGGCACGTCGCCGATCTTGCACACCCGCCAATCCGCGCCCTCTTTGAGGTCATTGGTGATCACCACGTCGGAGGGCAAGACGAGCGCGCAGCCGGCCTTCTCGGCGCGCGCCATGATCTCTTTTGCCGTTGCCACGAAGTTGGGCTCGCACAGCGAATTACCGATTTTCACCCCCCGGGCGAGAAGGAAGGTATTGGCCATGCCCCCGCCGACCGCGAGCACGTCCATGCGCGACACGAGGTGGGTCAGCACTTCGATCTTGGTCGAGACCTTGGCGCCGCCGACGACGGCCATGACCGGACGCTTGGGATTTTCCAGCGCGCGCTCAAGCGCCGAAATCTCCGCCATCATCGAAAGACCGGCATAGGCCGGAAGAAGATCGGCGATGGCATCGACCGAGGCATGCGCCCTGTGGGCGGTGGAGAACGCGTCGTTGACATAAATATCGCCATGCTCGGCGAGCTGTTTGGCGAAGTGCGGATCGTTCTTCTCCTCTCCCGGGTAGAAGCGCACATTCTGGAGCACGGCCACTTCACCAGGTTTGAGCGCCGCCAGACCCCGCCTTGCTTCTTCGCCCACGCAATCGCCGATGAAGTGAATTTTTGTGTAAGGCATCAGCTCGCGCATCTTCAGCGCGACGGGGCGCAACGAGGTATCGGTGGACGGTCCTTGCTTGGGACGTCCGAGATGCGACAGCACGATGACTTTCGCGCCCGCATTGGCAAGCTTTTCGATGGTCGGCAGGACACGTTCGAGCCGCGTCGTGTCGGCAACAACGCCGTGCTCGATCGGCACATTAAGATCGGCGCGGACCAGCACGCGCTTGCCCCGCACATCGACCCCTTCGATGGTCCTTACTCGGGAGAGGCCGCGATCGCCGGCTCCCCCTGTTAGGGCGCCAGGCGAAGCCGCCTTGTTCATATCAGGCGCCCCATGGCGACCGCCGTGTCGCACATGCGGTTGGAGAAGCCCCATTCGTTGTCGTACCAGGCCACGACGCGGCAGAAGGTGCCGTCGACCACATGCGTGCCTTTGAGGTCGAAGATCGCGCTATGCGGGTCGTGATTGAAATCGGTCGAAACGAGGGGCTTGTCGGTCACGCCCAAGATTCCCTTGAGCGGGCCGTTGGCTGCCTCAGTCACCGCCTGGTTGATCTCCTCCACGCTGGTGGGACGCGCCGCTTGGAAGGTCAGGTCGACCAGACTGACATTGGGAACCGGGACTCTGATCGAGGCGCCGTCGAGCTTGCCCTTGAGTTCTGGCAGCACAAGGCCAACGGCCTTGGCCGCCCCGGTCGAGCTCGGGATCAGGTTCACCGCGCTCGCACGTGCCCGGTAAGGATCCTTGTGCAGCATGTCGACCACCCGCTGATCGCCGGTATAGGCGTGCACCGTGGTCATGTAGCCATGCTTGATGCCGATGGCCTGGTTCAGCACTTGCGCCACCGGAGCAAGACAGTTGGTGGTGCAAGAGGCGTTGGAGACGACGTGATGCTCCTGGGTCAATCTGTCGTGGTTGACTCCAAACACGACGGTGAGATCGGCATCGGAGCATGGCGCCGAGACGAGCACGCGCTTGGCGCCGGCTGTGAGGTGTGCGGCGGCGGCATCACGCTTGGTGAAGCGCCCGGTGCACTCCATCACGATGTCGACGCCGAGGTCGCGCCAGGGAAGCTTCTCCGGCTCAGTTTGCGACAGGACGGCAATATCCTGGCCATTGGTTTTGAAGTGCCCGTCAGCGACATCGATCCTGCCGCGAAACCGCCCATGCACGCTGTCGAATTCAAGCAGGTGCGCGTTCATCTCGGCCGAGCCGAGATCGTTGATGGCGACGAAATCGAGATCTTCGCGGCCGGATTCGAGAAAGGCCCTGAAGGTGAGCCTGCCGATCCGCCCAAAACCGTTAATGGCAACGCGCTTATTTGACATCCTCTCCCTTACCTCTTCCCAATCAACTCACGGGCTGCAGCCGCAACCGCCTCGGCGGTGATGCCGAAATGCTTATATAGGTCTTGTGCAGGCGCCGAAGCACCGAATCCGTGCATGCCGATGAAAGCGCCGTTCGGTCCCAGCCATTTCGACCAGCCGAACGAAATGGCGGCCTCCACCGCGACACGCGGGCCCTCGCCTAGCACAGAATCTTGATAGTTTTTGCTCTGGGCCTCGAATAGTTCCCAACACGGCATCGACACCACGGCGGCGCTGATCCCTTCCGCTTCCAGGGCCTTCGCCGCGGCAACGGCCAGAGACACTTCCGAGCCCGTGCCGATCAGCGTCACGTCGCGCCCACCCTCAGGCTCAATCAGCACATAGGCGCCTTTGGCGGACAGATTTTCCTTATCCGCGGCGATGCGCAGCAGCGGCACGCCCTGGCGGGTGAGAGCCAGGTTCGTCGGCGTTGTCTTGGATTGAAGCGCGATCTCCCAGCATTCGGCGCATTCGACCGAATCGGCGGGACGCATCACATTGAGATTGGGAATGGCACGAAGCGCCGCCAAATGCTCGACCGGCTGATGCGTCGGGCCGTCTTCGCCAAGCCCGATCGAATCGTGGGTCATCACATAGATGACGCGCTGGCCCATCAGCGCAGACAGACGAATCGACGGACGGCAATAGTCGGAGAAGACGAGGAACGTGCCGCCGTAAGGCACGATCCCGCCGTGCAGCGCCATGCCGTTCATCGCCGCCGCCATGCCGTGCTCGCGGACGCCGTAATGGAGGTAGTCGCCGGCAAAGTCGCCGGGTTTGATCACGGCATGAAGCTTGGTCAGCGTGCCGTTCGATCCGGTGAGGTCAGCCGAACCGCCGATCAGGCCGGGAATGACGGGCACGAGCCTCTCGAGCACCTTTTGCGAGGATTGCCGCGTTGCAAGCTTGGCGCCTTCGCTGACGAAGGCCGACTTTGCTTCGGCGATTGCTTTCGCCACCGCGGCTTCGACTTCACCCTCGATCGGATCGGTCAGGCCCGCGCGCGCCGGCGCATCGAGCCTGTTCGCGGCCGCCTGCCACGTGTCGTAGGCCGCGCGGTGGCGCGAGCCGGCAGCGCGCCAACTGGCGAGAATCGGCTTCGGCACGTCGAAAGGCTGATGGCCCCAGCCAAGCGTCTCGCGCGCGCCCTCGACCTCGTCTGCGCCAAGCGGAGAGCCGTGGGTGGCCGCCGTGCCCGCCTTGTTCGGCGCGCCGTAGCCGATCACGGTGCGGCACGCAATCAGCGAGGGACGGTCTGTCACCTGCTTGGCATTCTCGATGGCAAGCGCGATCGCTTCCGGATCATGGCCGTCCACGCGCGCGGTGTGCCAGTGCGAGGCCTTGAAACGCTCGATCTGATCGTCGGAGACGGCAAGACTGGTCGGACCGTCGATGGAGATCTGATTGTCGTCGAACAGCACGATGAGCCGCCCGAGCTTGAGGTGGCCCGCCAGCGAGATCGCCTCCTGGCTTATCCCCTCCATCAGGCAGCCATCGCCCGCTAGGCAATAGGTGTAATGATCGACGAGTCCATCGCCATAGCGCTGGTTCAGCAAGCGCTCGGCCAGCGCCATGCCGACGGCATTGCCGAGCCCTTGGCCGAGCGGGCCGGTGGTGGTTTCGATGCCGGGCGCGTGACCGTATTCCGGGTGCCCCGGCGTCCGGGAGTTTAGCTGGCGGAAATTCTTGAGCTGCTCAAGGTCCATCTCCGGATAGCCGGTGAGATAGAGCAGCGCGTAAAGCAGCATCGAGCCGTGGCCGGCCGAGAGCACGAACCGGTCGCGGTCGGGCCAGCCGGGATGGGCCGCGTCGAACTTCAAGAACCGCGTGAACAATATTGTGGCCACGTCGGCCATGCCCATCGGCATGCCGGGATGGCCGGAATTGGCCTTCTGCACGGCATCCATGGCCAGCGCCCGGATGGCGTTGGCCATGTCTTGATGAGACGCCTCTCGTGTCGCCTGATCCTGCATCAGGGCTTCAGCCATCGAGTCTCCCCAAACGTTGGATTGTTACTCTAGATTTTTACACTTAGGCGCGGGCACCCATCGCCGCCTTAACCGCATGATACCCAACGAGAAGTTGGGTCAGCGCCAAGGGGTGGCTCTTGGCGCCGTTGGCGATATCGATACGGCCTACCTGGTCACGCAAATGCCCCGCCTCCGGGATGAGGTTCCATAGCAGATCTTCGATCCGTTCGGCCCTCTTGTCGGAGATATTCCCGTTAATCTCAAGTACGTCGACAGGCTTGCCGTCACGGTCGCGGGCAAGCTCGAGGTTCAACCCGGCGTTGCTCGACCCGTCGAACAAGGGGGTGAAGTCGGGATGCGGCAGCGTCGGGCGCAGGATGTGCAAGACGTCGAGATGGGTATCGGAGCCATTGGCATCAGTCGCCTGCTGAAATCTGATGACAATGTCGGCGAACGTCCGCTGCGGGTGAATGAAATTGGGGCTGTCATTTTGGCGCCGTTCGAGTACTGCCAGAACTTCTTTCTTCTTGTAGCCGCGCATGGTGGTATCGCGATGTAGCTTCCACCTTATCCGAAGGTCTTCCTCCGGATCGAGATAGATCTTCACGTCATAGCAGTCGCGCATGGTCCGCGTGGCGAAGCCGAGCAGGCCTTCGGCGATCACGTAGTCCTTTGGTTTGACGTATTCGGGAGGCTCGAATGTCCCGCGCTTATGGTCGTAGACCGGCTTTAGGATCGCCTCGCCCGTACGCAAGAGACGCAAATGCTGTTCGAGGATATCGATATGGTTGGCGCGCGGGTCGAGCGCCGACAAGCCCGCGGCCACGCGGGCCGCGCGGTCGTAGCGATGATAGTCGTCAGTGCAGATCACCGTGCAGTGTTCTTCGCCCAGGATCTGGGCTACGCCCATTGCAAGTGTCGACTTTCCTGACGCTGAATCACCTACGATGCCGAGTATGATCGGATGCTCGACTCGTTTCGGCATTTCGCAACTCCAGGCACTCCTCCCAAATCGGGCGTCAAGCGACTTCGCGCGCCGCAGCGCTCGCCATACGCGCGATCGGCATGAAGGTCGTCATGATCTGCCGCTCGCCGGTTGCGCCCGTTATCATCATCGTTTGTAGCTTGTAGTGAGACTTCGTCCGCTCGACACCGTCGAGCATGAGACCGGTGGTAATCCCCGTGGCACAGAAGAACACGTTGTCCGACGCGATGATTTCGTCGCGCCGATACCATTTTGTGGTGTCGATCCCGGCGTCCTTGACCGCCTTCGCCTCGGTCTGAAGCTGCGGATCGAGGCGCGCCAGAAACTCGCCGCCGATTGCCCTGATCGCGCATGCCGACATAACGCCTTCCGGCGAGCCTCCGGTTCCCATCAGCGCATCGATTCCTGAACCGGGAATGGCGGCCATTAGCGCCCCGGCAACGTCGCCGGCAGGGTAGAGCGCGACCCGCGCGCCCGCTTTCAAGATGCGATCGACCAGATCGCGGTGCCGCGGCTTCTCCAGCACAAAGACGGTGAGATCCGAGACATCCTTGTCGAGAACCTCGGCAAGGGTGACGAGTTTCTTCTCCACCGGCCAGTTCGGATCGATCTTGCCGAGCGCCGGTGCGCTGGCAACGAATTTCTCCATGTAGAAGGCGGGCGCCGGATTCATCATGGCGCCGCGGGCCGCCACTGCCAGCACGGCCAAAGCATTGGTCTGTCCGCGCACGAGATAGCTCGTTCCCTCCACCGGATCGACGGCGACATCGGCCTTAAAGGCAGAGCCAGGGCGTCCGAGCCGTTCGCCCCGCTGCGGCTGAGGCGCTTCGCCGGGGGTTGCTTCGCCAATGGCGACGACGGCGTCGATATCGACATCGGCCAGCGCAGCCTTCATGGCGTCGAGCGCAGCCCGGCCGCCATCGAGGCTGTCGCCGCGCCCGATCCAGTTGAAAGCGGCGCAAGCCGCGGCTTCCGTCACGCGGCGAAGCGAAAACACAAGTTCCGGATTGGCCGGACCAGAAATCTGCATAGAGGCTCCTTAAGGACGATCCGGCTCAGAGCCGGGCCAGGCACACGTCAGGGGTTAAAGCCACTATACCTTATGGTTCGATGCCGACCTAGTTTGCAAGGGCCCGGGCAAAACCCCTGGCGTGGACGGTCAATCGGCCCTCCGGCGCGGATCGAGCGCGTCGCGCAACACATCGCCGAGGCCGTTGACCGACACAAGCAAGCCGATCAGCACCAGCCCGGGAAGGATCGTGATCCACCATGCGCCGGCGAACATCAAATCGTAACCGGAGCGGATCAGCGTGCCGAGCGAAGGCTTGGTGACCGGCATGCCGAGACCGAGGAAGGAGAGCGCCGCCTCGGCCATGATGGCGCCGGCCACTTGCGTGGCCGCAATCACGATCAGGGGCGAAGCGATATTCGGCAGGATATGCCGCCACATCAGCCCGAACGTGGTAACGCCAAGCGCGCGGGCCGCCCTGACATAGTCCTTGGCCGCCTCGACTTGGGTCGCGGCGCGCGCGGTACGCGCGAAATGCGGCCACTCGGCGACGCCAATCACGACGACCAGCAAAGGCACGGCGAACCGGCCCAGGCTCTCGCCGCCAAGCGCGGCGCGGAACAGCGCCAGAGCGATGATCGCCATCATCAGGGTGGAAAGCGAGAGCTGAATATCGGCGGCACGCGTGACGAAGGCATCCATGCGTCCCCCGGCATAACCGGCAAGAAGGCCGAGCGGCACACCGATCGCCGCCTGGATGACAACGGCGAACAGTCCGACTGTGAGCGAGATGCGCGTGCCGTAAAGGATCGCGCTCCAGAGATCGCGGCCTTGCGCATCGGTGCCAAGGAGAAAGCGCTCATCGCTCCCCGCCAGCCACGACGGCGGTATGCCTGCGTCGAGCACGTCGAAGCTTTTCAGATCGAACGGATTTTGCGGCGCGATCAACGGGGCGAGGATGACGGCAAGCGCGATCGCACCGAGCACGCTGGCCGCGACGACCCCGCCTGGATGGCGCGCAGCCAGATGACGCAGCGGGCTTGCATTCCTTCTGAGTGCTCCTGCCCTCATCGCTCGCCCTCCAGGCCGATGCGCGGATCGAGCAAGAGGCTCACGATATCGACCAGCGTGTTGGTGACGACGAAGAGAAGACCGACAAAGACAAGATAGGTGGTGATCAGAGGAATGTCGGCCCGGGTGACGGCTTCGAGAAAGAGGAAGCCCATCCCGGGCCACTGGAACACGGTCTCGGTCAGGAGCGTGTAAGCGATCAGGGTCCCGATCTGAAGCCCGCCGATGGCGGCGAGCGGCAGCAAAGCATTTCTCAGCGCGTGCGACAGCCAGACCCTGAGCGGCGAAGCCCCTTTCGCGCGCGCCGTGCGCACATAATCGTGGCCAAGCTCGTCGAGCATGGCGCCGCGCACCAGCCTGATGAAGAAAGGAAGCATGATGGACGACAGCGTGAGCGCGGGAAGAATGAGGTGCGCAAGCCCGTCCGCGGTCAGGAGACCCGTTTCCCAGGGCCCGAGGCGAATCGTCTCGCCGCGGCCGAAGGCCGGCAGCCAACCGAGCCAGACCGAGAAGATGGTGATCAGAAAAATGCCGGTGAGAAAAACGGGGATAGAGATACCGAGAACGCTGATCGCCAGAATCAGCCGCGCACCCCACGCCCGTGGACGCACGGCACAATAGATCCCTGCCGGGAGCGAAAGCAGAAGCACGATCAGGCTCGCGCCGAGAACCAGCTCGAAGCTCGCCGGGAATTTGGCAAGGATCACTTCGAGCGTCGGACGCTTATAGATGGTGGACGTGCCGAGATCGCCCTGAACGGCACCGCCCAAATAGCGTGCGAGCTGCACCGGCCAAGGCGCATCGAGCCCGAGCTCATGACGAAGCTCCGCGCGTTCGGATTCGGGCACGGCCTCGCCCATGATCTCGCGCAACGGATCGCCGAGAGCCGAGCGCACGGCGAAGGCGATGAGCAATATCGCCAACATCACCAGCATCGCCTGGATGAGACGCCCGGTAGCGAAGCCGAGGCCCGCGAGGAGCGCTCTCATGATCGCGCCCGCTTGGAGATCACGCGGTTTGACGGGTCAGCACGTAAGCGATCGAAGCGGCGACGGCGGCTTGCCAGGGCACAAAGAGGAGTGCGATCGAGCCCGAATTGGCGGCTGGATAAAGCAGGAGACCAAACAGTGCACCGGCCGTCACGATGGGACCCCAGCCATCGGGTCTCCAAATCGCGCGGTCGGCAATACCGGCGCCGAACGCGATGAGGCCGGCTCCAATTGCGCCTCCGACGAGGCCCGCTAGTATCCACCCGACGACCTCGCGGTTTGCTTTCGCGCCTTCGACCGTGCCGAACAGATCGGAATCCACCACAACCGAAAGCACGTCATTCGCCGTATTGACCGCGGCAAGCCAGCCCGCAAGCGTGAGAACCATGACGAGCAAGCACTTGCCGAGATCCCGGCTTACCCAAAGCCACAGCATGGTGGCAAGGCCTACCCCGAAGGCGATACCGGCATGAAGGGGGACGCCCTCGGCGTTGATCAGAATCTCAGGCTCTTCGAGACGGATCTCGGGCAACGGCGATGGCAGGCTCGAAATCAGACCGGTGAGAATGCCGACCCCGGCCATGACCGCGACGGCGCGGCTTCGCGCCGGTGGTTTCGGAATCGCGGCTGCTCCGGCGGTTAAAGAGATCATCCCAGCCCCGCATTGCCGGTGAGCGGATAATCTTCATTGTAGCAGTCCGCCGGACCCGCCGCCACGTCCGGCCGGTCCAGACCGGGAGCGATCTCGCGCCTTAAGTCACTGGGATATATCGCCTAATTGCTGGCCGCCTTGGCCGCTTCAGCCACCGATTTCATTTGCGCCAGGCCCTTCTCCATGTCGTTACCGATCATCTTCTTGCCGTTCATGATCAGGCAGAACGCCTTCCCGAGGAAACCGTGCTGGCTCGACATGGTCCAGGTGACGGCGGTCTGATCGCCCTCAGGCTTGAAGTCGAACTCGGAAATGCTGGTCCCTTCAATAGGCTCGACGTAATCGGCTCTAAGCTTGACGAGGTCGCTCGGCCGGCTCTCGACCACGGTCAACGTCCCCTCGCCGACTTTATCGTTGCCGGCCCAATTCATGACCGCGCCCTCTCCGGCGTCCGCACCTTCAAACGTAATCTTGGCGTCGGGGTCGAGTTTCGCCCACGGCGACCACGCATCCCATTTGTGGAGATCGTTGACCTGGGCAAACACATCGGCTTGAGGCGCCGCGATGGTAGCGGTCCGTGCGACCCGGAACTCTGACGGCTGCAAGGCAACCACCACGACGAAGATGCCGATCAGCACTGCAAGGGCGATGAGGATTTTCTTGAGCATAGTGGCTTCTCCTATGACAACGCCGAGTCCGTCCGCTACTCGATGACGAGATCACCGAGATACGGCATATCGATGACATTGACGACCGCGCCAATCTTTACGTTCTTTCGTGCCGCCCAGGAAAGATGCTGCCAGTGCAGCGGCAACAGCGCGGCATCGTCGTAGATGAGCCGCTCAATCTTTCGCAATGTGGCGGCACGCGCGTCACGGTCGGTCATGGTCTGGGTTTCAATCGTCAGCCGGTCGATTTCGGGATTGGAATAATTGCCGGCATTGTATTGACCGTACCCCTTAGCCTGGTCGGGCGTCATCACCAGGAACTCGTAGAAATTCGCCGAGTCCTGTGTGTCGGATTGCCAGCCGATCATCATGATATCGGCGGCGCGCTCATCGAACCGCTGCCAGTACTGCGCCTTGGGCATGGTCTGCAGATCGACCCTGATATTGATCTTGGCGAGCATGGCCGCGACCGCTTCGGCAACCCGCGCATCCTCGATGTAGCGATTGTTGGGAGCCATCATCGTGACTGAGAAACCGTCCTCGTATCCCGCCTCCTTCATCAGGGCCTTGGCCTTGGCGAGATCGTAGCGGGGAACGAGCGCAGGATCGTGCCCGTCATAACCCTTTGGGCTGAGCTGGCCGGCTTCGGTGGCAAGCCCGCGCATGATCTTCTCGGCGATGCCCGCGCCGTTGATCGCATAGGTCATCGCCAGACGTACGCGCGGATCCTTGAAGGCCGGGACCCGCTCCTGATTGAGCTGTAAAGTCAGAATGTACAGGCTCGGCATGGTGATGAGCGTGCAGCAGGACGCCTGCTTGATGCGGGCGAGATCGGTGGGCGGAACCGGCGCGATGAAATCGACGTCTCCGGCGAGAAGCGCCGCCACTCGTGTTGCCGGTTCCTTGATCGGCGTGAACACGATCTCGCCGACATTGCCCGGCGAGTCCTTGTCCCAATACTCGTCGAAGCGCTTAAGCTTGAGACGCACCCCTTGCTCGCGCTCGGTGACAATGAAGGGTCCGGTCCCGCTTGCGTGAGTCGAGGCGAACGACGCGCCGTGCTTGACGATCGCATCCTTAGGGCGCCCGCGCTCGTCGGTGCCGGAATAATACTCCCGGTCCATGGGAAAGATGTAGGTGGCGAGGTTGAGCACGAGCGGATAAGGACCTTTGGTCACAAGATCGACGGTGAGATCGTCAACGGCGCGCGCTTCGCTAAAAGGTTCGAACAGCGCCTTGAAGTCGGGACTCTGTTTCAGCCGGTTGAAGGTCCAAACCACATCTTCGGCTGAAAGTGTGCGTCCGGACTGAAACTTCACGCCCTCGCGCAAATGGAAACGCGTCGTGCGTTCGTCGATCGTCTCGAAGCTCTTGGCGAGCCGCGGCTCGAGCGAGAGATCCTGGCGAAAACGGATCAGCGGATCGAACAGGAGGTGAGACATCTGCAGCGTCGCGACCGACAGCTGCTGGTGAGGATCGAGCGAGGTCGGATCGGAATCGTAGGCCATGCGCAGAGTCTTGGGCGCCAGAGTCTTGGCCTCGATCGCTTGCGAGGCGCAGGCGGCGAACAGAGCGGAGGAGAAGATGGCGGTGAGAAGAAGGCGCATGCGCCTTCTATGTCGCCCGAAAGAGGCAAACCCGTCCACCCCTTTGCCTCGCGCTGACCGCCTCTATACAGTCCCCTTCTCTTGCGAGGAGCCCTTCAGGCTGGAGCGAAATTGCAGGGTTTTTTCGTCACTGGATCCGACACCGATGTCGGCAAGACAATCGTCTCGGCCTGGCTCGTGGCGCGTCTCGGCGCCTGCTACTGGAAGCCGGTCCAGGCCGGGACCGATCCGGAGACCGATTCCGATGTCGTGCGCCGCCTCTCCGGCGCGGATCCGGACCGCATCCTACCGGAGGCTTATGTCTTGCCCGAGCCGCTCGCCCCGCACGAGGCCGCGCGGCGGGCGGGAACGGCCATCGAGATGGCGAAGCTCGTGCCGCCGCCTTGCGACCCGTTGCTGGTGGTCGAAGGCGCGGGCGGTCTGTTGGTGCCGCTCGACGAAAAGTCTTTCATGATCGACCTTGCGCACGAGCTAGAGCTGCCCTTGATCCTCGTCGTGCGCTCCACGCTCGGCACCATCAACCACACGCTGTTGTCGGTCGAGGCGATCAGGCGCCGCGGCCTTCCCCTTGCCGGCGTTGTGATCAACGGTCCCGAGACGCCGCATAATCGCGCCGCCATCGAGCGTTACGGCAAGGTGGAGGTCATCGCCGAAATTCCCTGGCTCGATGAGCTGACACCGGCGACACTCGCCGCCATCGAGCCTGAGCTCGATCTGACCAAGCTTGCACGGGCGGCGGCATGAACGAGGACGCAAAACCTAAAAGCACCTCGGCAGCCGATGAAGTGCTGGCGCGCGACCGGCGCTATGTCTGGCATCCCTTCACCCAGCATGGGACCGAAAGCGATCCCATCGTCATTGCGCGCGCCAAAGGCGCCTCACTGTTCGACGCCGGCGGCAAGGAATATCTCGATCTCGCGTCCTCGTGGTGGACCTGCACCCATGGACACTCGCATCCAAAACTGAACGCGGCGCTGGCCGAACAAGCGCACCAATTCGAGCATGTGATGTTCGCGGGCTTCACCCACCAGCCGGCGGCGGATCTTTCCGCTTTGCTGGCAAAGGCTCTTCCGGGCGATCTGAACCGAGTGTTCTTTTCCGATGACGGCTCCACCTCGGTCGAGGTCGCGCTCAAGATCGCCTATCAATATTGGATCAATTGCGGAGAGCCGCGGCGCCGGACATTGATTGCGTTGGACGGCGGCTATCACGGCGACACGCTCGGCGCCATGTCGCTCGGGCGCGGGTCGCAATTTTTCAAACCGTTTAACGATCTGATGTGCCAGGTCATGGTGTTGCCTTATCCCGCGACCTTCGAAGGCGACGACGCGGTGGAAGACCGGGAGGCCGACGCACTTTCGGCCTTCGAGGCAATTCTATCCGACCGCAAGCAGGGCGTGGCGGCGCTGATCGTCGAGCCGCTGCTGCAAGGCGCGAGCGGCATGCGAGTCTGCCGCCCGAGCTTTCTCAAACGTCTGGTTGAAACGGCCCGAGAGGCGGGCGTGCTCGTCATTTTCGACGAGGTCGCAACGGGCTTTGGCAGAACGGGAACGATGTTCGCCATGGAGCAGGCAGATGTGGTCCCCGATCTCGTCTGCCTGTCGAAAGGGCTGACCGCGGGCTATATGCCGATGGCGGTGACGGTGGCGCGGGATGGCGTGTTCGAAGCATTTCTCGGCGAAGATTTCGACCGCGCGCTTCCGCACGGGCATTCTTTCACCGCCAACCCGCTTGCCTGCGCCGTGGCGCTTGCTTCGCTCGCGCTGTACGAGGAAGAGAACACGCTTGACCGGATCGCGCGAATTAACAGGTCGCACCAGGCGATGATGAATTCGCTTGCCGGTCGCCCCAACGTGACCCGGCTCCGGACGATCGGATCGATCCTTGCGTTCGACGTCAAGGAAGCCGGCAGTTATGGGTCAGATGCGAGCCGGCGCTTGCGCGATTGGTACCTCGCTCGCGGTCTCAACATCAGACCGCTCGGCGCGACGGTCTATCTGATGCCGCCCTACTGCATCACCGATGCAGAACTGACACGGGCCTATGACGGCGTCGCCGAAGGACTCGACAGGCTCGCCTCCGGCGCGCTGACCGCGCCGTAAACGATATGCCAGGTGACACGACCGCCGAACTGCGAATCGGTGGCGCGGATGGCGCGGCGGAGCGCGCCGGGCGATTGCCGCCGATAACCTTCACGCGGCGTGAACCCGCCAACCGCTTTCACCCGCCTGAGGAAGGAGAGCGTATCGGCATCGGGCGCAAGCTTCTCCTCATCGACCACGCCCGGAAGCGGCGGATTCTCGGCAAGTCCGCTTTCCAAACCGCAGCTTGCCAGACCGGCGCGCCACTCCGCGAAGCTTTCCGGTCCGAGCGTAGCGTAAAGGAGAAGACCGCCAGGGTTCAGCAACCCGCGCAGGCGTTCAAGGCTCGAGACCGGATCGGCGAGCCAGTGAAGGGTCATGCTCGAGACGATCAAGTCGAGCCCGGCATGGCCGCCCGCTTGGCCCGCATCCATCACCTCGTAACTGATATCGGCCGGGCTCAGGCTTGAGAGGTTGCGCCGGCATTGCGCGATCATGGCCGGGGCAACGTCGGTCATCACGAAGCGCCCTCCAGGATAGCGCCGCAGGAGATGGCGGCTGAACAGGCCGGTGCCGCAGCCAAGCTCGAGCACGCGCGGACGTGTCAGCTCGGGCAGAAACCCGGCGAGCCGCGCCGCGATCGCGTTCTGGAGGCCAGCGTGAGATTCATAGCTTCCGGCGCGCGCGCTGAAGCTTTCCGCGATCTTGGCGCTATGCCGGGAGAGAATTGGCGAATTCAAGGACATGACGGGCGCACCATTGCGGGTGCTTTAGGGGAAGAACATGGCCGCCATCCGGCGAGACGATAAGCCCGGCATCGCGCCAAATCGCCTCGCTCATGGCAGCCGGCACGATTGGATCGTCGCGGGAAGAAAGGGCAAGCACAGGGCATGTCAGCTCGTCTTTAGCTTTTCGCGCGTCCCAATGCATCAACCAATCGAGGCCTTCATCGAGGCGCGCAACATCGAGCGCCTCAGGCGGGGCAAAATCCGGCGCGCCGCAAGAGCGCCAGAAGGCTTGCATCGTTGGGTACGGCTCGCGGTCCAGTCCCCGCTTAAGCGCTGCGATCCGCGACGGCGCGACATGGCAGGAAAAGCAATCGAAACCCTGAACACTTGCTAACGCGCGGAACCGCCCGCGTCCGCGCGCAAGCAGCCACAAGAGCCCGAGCGAATGGCCGATAGCGATGGCATCGGACGGCCAGTCCTGCTTGCCCTCAGGTCCGCCGGCGACGAAGCCGAGATTGACCAAAGTGGTTTCGACCCCTTCGAGATGGCTGGCGAATTCGGACCAGAGTCCGGCATGGAAGCCCCAGCCATGGACAAGGACGAAATGCATTTTGGCGCGTCACACGGCTCGCGCCCGGGGGCGTGCGTCTTTGCCCACGAGGACTTCAAGCAGGCGGTCGATATCGGTCTCCTTGTGCGCGGCGGTGAAAGCGAGTCGCAGCCGCGCCGTACCGGGCGGTACCGTCGGCGGTCTGATCGAGCTGGCCCAAAGCCCGGCCTGCCGAAGCCGTTCGCTCATGGCCATGGCTGCGTCTGGCGTACCTAAAATGACGGGCACGATCTGCGTGGTGGAGAGGCCGGTGTCGAGTCCTGCGTCGCGCGCGCGCGCGCGAAACCGTTCTGCGAGGTTCGCAACATAACTCCGTTCGGTGTCCATGCCGGGGACGATGTCGAGCGCCGCATCGATCGCACCCAACACCGGCGGCGGCAGCGCTGTCGAATAGATCACACCGGCACAGCGGTTAATCAGATAGTCGCGTACCGTCTCACTCGATGCGACGAAGCCTCCGAAACTGCCGAGCGCTTTGGAGAAGGTTCCAATTACAATGTCGGCCTCGCCCGACAAGCCCGATCCCCCTTCCCCGAGGATTCCTGTCGCGTGCGCGTCGTCAACGATGAGACAGGCTTCGTGTGCGCGCGCGAGCTCCACGATGTCGCCGAGCGGCGCGACGTCTCCGTCCATGGAGAACACGCTTTCGGTGAGAATGAATTTCGGCCGGTCGTCATCTCGATGGCGCGCGAGAAGCTCGCCGAGATGCGCGGGCTCGCAATGCCGGTAACGGATTTGCCGGGCGCCTGCCGCCTGGCAACCGAAATGCATGCTCGCGTGATTGAGGCGGTCGGCGAACACGAGCGGTTCGGCGCCGAGCACGGCCTTGTCGAGCAGCGCCTGAAGTGCGGCGGCATTGGTCTGGAAACCTGACGCCATGACGAGCGACGCAGGCTTTCCTTTCAGGCGCGCGAGCTTGGCCTCGATCGGCGCGAACGGATCGAGATTTCCGGTGACGAGGCGGGAGGCGCCTGAGCCCACACCCCAGGCGTCAGCCCACGCTTTCGCCCGCTCGATAAGTGTCTCGTTGAAGCGCAGACCGAGATAGTCGTTGCTGGAGAAATTGATGTAGGACCGGTTCCCGGATTGGACGATCCGCGCCTCGTGCGCGGCGACCGCGCGCAACTCGCGCCGCAGACCCTCGCCTGTGCGGCTGTCGAGAAAAGCCCGGTAGCGCTTTTCACTCAGCACCATGATCTTGTCTTAGCATGACGACCATCGAGCCTAGCGCGAGCTTCTACAAAGTTGTAATTATCACATGTTGCAACTATTAATAGAAGATTGTATTTTACGGTCCGTTCAAGTGCTGACGAAGAGGAGAGCGGGCGATGCCTCAATGTGAAAATTTCTTCAAGAATGGTACTCCTAGGGACTGGAATGCAGATATCGTCGAGTGTGGCGCCAAATGGTGGTATAAAGATCAGGGTGATCGTCCGACCGGCGGATCGGATCAAGATTCCATTAGACGTCGATTGAGAAGCGGCGATAGTACTTCGCTTTGGTCGCCCTCTAGTGCGTGCACCTATCAAACTCTTTCGCTTGTGAAAGTGGAAGTTGGTGGGGATTCTCGTATTTTTAGCGACAGAGGTAACGCCGGGGCGAACAAATGCATTATTAGATTTCCTGTATTGCTCGCTCCTAAACTAGTAGATGATTTCTTCGATCAATCATCCGCAGCCGATAGTGTAGAAGACGTTCTCAAGAGAATCGACTTAACTACGGCGAAGGTGATGGGTCTTTTCAGTGATCTGAGATCGGAATAACAGTGAGATCAGAATCTACAAAGCCGGGCCGGTAGCCTATCTTCTACGCAACGACGGTTATGCCGGACCAATGACGCCAGCGGCCTGGCTTATTGCGCGGTAAATCCGCCATCGACGGTCAGCACCGTGCCGACCACGAAGCGTGCCTCGTCGGAGGCAAGATAGAGCGTGGCCGCCGCGATTTCCTCCGGCCGGCCGAGGCGCTTGATCGGAAACCATCCGACCGCTTCGTCACGGCTGACATGGTGATCGTCGAGCCAGCGCAGGAACATGTCGTTGGGGATGTCGAACGCGCAAGAAGCGATCGCGTTGATCGAGATATTTTCGGACGCCACCTGGATCGCGGCGGACTTGGTCAGCCCGATGATGCCGCCTTTGGTCGCGCCGTAAATACCGTTGTCGGGCACGCCGGTGATGCTGCTGGTAACCGAGGCCTGGTTGACGATCGCCCCGCCGCCATTCTTCCGCATCTGCGCGACCTGGTGCTTCATGCCGTAATAGGTGCCCTTCAGATTGGTGTCGATCACCGTCGCGAAATCTTCCGATGGCAAGTCGAGGGTCGGACCGGAGATTTCCTTCGACGCGTTGTTGATGGCGACGTCGAGCCGTCCGAATTGGCTGACGGTGGCCGCCACGAAACCCTCCACATCGGATTCCTGCGAGATGTCGGCATGCTGGTAAAAGCCATCGGCGCCTTGCGCCTTGACCTTGGCAAGCGTCTCTTCGCCGCCTGCGTCGTTGATGTCGCACAGCGCGAGTTTTGCGCCACGTTCGGCAAAGGCTTCAGCCAGAACGCGGCCGAAACCCTGCGCGGCCCCGGTAATCAGTACGACTTTGTCCTTGAAATCGAACATTTCGCCTATGGCCTCCGCATTAGCTAGGCAAATCTTGCCTGGGCGGCGATCATCCCACCTGAGAGCGAAAAATGGAAATCGACCGCCCTGCCCTAATGCTGTATGAGCGAAGGGACTGTCCTCCACCAATCTCAAGTCCTTGCCCCGTGCCGGAACTCTCGGAAATCGTGAATCGTATCAGCGGCGAAGCGCGCCAGTCAGATAGCGCGCAGGAGCGCGACCTCACGCCCCAGACCCGCCATGACTGGACGGGCCAGGAGGTTCTCGACCTTCTCGGTCAGCCCCTGCTCGATCTCGTCGATCAGGCGCGGGCGGCGCACCGGCGCTATCACCGCGACGGCGAGGTACAGCTTGCGAGCCTGTTGTCGATAAAGACCGGCGCTTGCCCCGAGGACTGCAAATATTGCGCGCAATCGGCCCATTACGCCAAGACCACGGGGCTTGAGCGCGAGACTCTGCTCGATGTCGATGACGTGCTTGAGAAGGCTCAGCGCGCCAAGGACGCAGGCGCGACGCGCTTCTGCATGGGCGCGGCTTGGCGCGAGGTTAAGGACGGAAAAGCCTTCGACAGCGTGCTCGCCATGGTCGAAGGCGTTCGCGCGCTCGGCATGGAAGCGTGCGCCACGCTCGGCATGCTCACGCAAGCCCAAGCCGACCGCCTCGCCGAGGCCGGGCTCACCGCCTACAACCACAATCTCGATACCTCGCCGGAGTTCTACGGCGAGATCATCACCACGCGCACCTACCAGGATCGCCTCGACACGCTGGCGCGCGTCCGCAAAGCCGGGGTCCAAGTCTGCTGCGGCGGCATCATCGGCATGGGCGAGACCGTGGCCGACCGGGCGCGCCTGCTCCAGACGCTTGCCAATCTCGACCCGCATCCGGAGAGCGTGCCGATCAACGCGCTTGTTGCGGTGCCCGGCACGCCGCTGGCCGATCTGCCGCCGGTCGATCCGATCGAGCTCGTGCGCATGGTGGCGGCAGCACGGATCATGATGCCGCTATCGCGCGTACGTCTGTCGGCAGGGCGACGTGAACTCTCCAAAGAGGCGCAGATCCTCTGTTTCCTCGCCGGCGCCAACTCGATCTTCTATGGCGACAAGCTGCTGACCACCGCCAACAACGATGTCGATGACGACC
>Ga0307419_10000263_pt1 | contig 25511 bp, 26 predicted proteins | sample SalMarWE160230MG_2_FD_202512 | JGI IMG/M metagenome (GOLD analysis project Ga0307419, IMG submission 202512) | Salt marsh sediment microbial communities from the Plum Island Ecosystem LTER, Massachusetts, United States - WE1602-30 | ecosystem: Environmental > Aquatic > Marine > Intertidal zone... | reverse complement strand
TTTCGGCCGCTTTCGGACATGCCCCCCGACCTGCGCCGACATCTCCGGTATCCGCGCGCGCTGTTCGCGACGCAGGCCCGGGTGCTGCAGGCCTACCACATGACCGATCCCGGGGACTTCTACCGCAAGCAGGGCCTGTGGAGCATCGGGCAGGAGGTCTACGAGGACCGGCCCGCGCCCGTGGACCCCTACTTCCTGCTCATGCCTTTCCCCGACACGTCGGGCACGTCACCGGCCGGAGACTCCTCCCGAGAGCCGGAGTTCCTCCTCACGGTACCGTTCACGCCGCGGAGCCGGGACAACCTGAGCGCCTTCCTCCTGGCCCGGAACGACGGTGACCACTACGGGCAGCTGTGGCTGTTCGACATCTCGAGCCGGCAGCAGGTCTTCGGTCCCCGCCAGATCGAGGTGCAGATCGACCAGGACCCGATCATCTCGCAGCAGCTGTCACTGTGGCGACAGAGGGGTTCGCGCGCCATCCGCGGACACCTGCTGCTCCTCCCGGTCCGGGGCTATCTCCTCTACATCGAGCCCCTGTTCCTGGAAGCCGAGGACCGCGAGGGCGCCGCGCCGGGCCTCAAGCGGGTCATAGCGGCGACGGGGGCGCGGGTCACGATGGCCCCCACCCTGAACGGCGCCCTGGAGAGGCTCCTCTCGGGACAGGAGAGCGAGCTTCCCGCCGGACTCCCCCAGGAGAGCGTCGCGCCGGCGGCGCCGACGCTGGGCCGGCTCCGGGCCCTCCTGGACTCCGCCGACCGCGCGCTACGCTCCGGGGACCTGGTCCGGTTCGGCACGCTGTGGGAGCGCATCCGCTCGGCCGCCGCGGGCGACACCGCCCGTGATGGCCCGGCGCCCCGTAGTCCGCGATGAGCCGCAGCGTGGTGGTGGCCATCGGGGGGAACGCGCTCTCGCCCAGCGGTGAGCGGGCCACGGTCGCCAACCAGTTCCGGCACACGCGAGAGAGCCTGGCCTCCATCGTCGACTTCGCGCTCGACGGGTGGAACGTGGCCATCGTCCATGGCAACGGTCCGCAGGTGGGCGACGAGCTCCTGCGCGGCGAGAGGGCGAGAGAGGCGGTGAGCCCTCTCCCCCTGGGGGTGCTGGTGGCGGCCACGGCCGGGTGGATCGGCTACATGCTGCAGCAGTCGCTCGAGAACGCGCTCAGGCGCGCCGGCTCCTCCCGACGCGTCGTCACGCTGGTCACGCAGGTGGAGGTCGATCCGGACGAGCCCGGGGCGCTGGAGCCTCGCAAGTTCATCGGCCGGGAAGTGGCAGAGAAGGACCTCGAGATGCTGCGGGCCGACGGGTTCACCGTCGAGCGGGACGACCGGGGCCGGCTCCGCAGACGCGTCCCGAGCCCGCGGCCCCTGCGGATCGTGGAGGCACCGCTGGTGGCCGAGCTCGTGAGCCGCGGGGACATCGTCATCGCCGCGGGCGGGGGAGGCATCCCGGTGTACCGTCATCCGAGCCTCGGACTCGAGGGGCTCGACGTGGTGATCGACAAGGACCTGGCGGCGGCGCTTCTCGGAGCCCAGATCGGTGCCAGTATTCTGCTCGTACTGACCGATGTCGAGGCCGTGTATCTTGCCTACGGAACGTCGGATGCGCGGCCGATTGGTCGCCTGACGGTTACGGAGGCCTCACGGCTTCTGACCGGGAGCGAGCTGGGTCGGGGAAGCATGGCGCCCAAGGTCGAGGCGGGCCGCCATTTCGTAATGGCGGGTGGGGAACGGGCCGTGATCGCCGAGCTCCGGCACGCCCGCCGCGCGCTGGACGGAGCGTCCGGCACGGAGATCGTACCCGACCTGACCGATGGAGAGGACTAGCCGCCGCTTCGGCCGCGGCCGCGTCTCCCGGTCGCGGGGAACGAGGGCAAGCGAGGACACGCACATGGAGCGAGGATGAACATCCACGAATACCAGGCGAAGGAGATCTTCCGGGCCCACGGGATGCCCGTGCCGCCGGGGGAGGTCGCAACCGATCCTGAACGGGCCGCGGCCCTGGCCGGGGAGTACGGCGGCCGGGTGGTGGTCAAGGCCCAGGTGCACGCCGGCGGTCGCGGCAAGGCCGGGGGCGTGAAGCTGGCCTCGGGGCCGGAGGAGGCGGCCGAGGCGGCGCGCGCCATCCTGGGCATGCAGATCAAGGGCCTCACAGTTCATAAGGTGCTGGTGACGCCCGCGGCCGAGATCGCCTCGGAAGCCTACGTGGGCATCGTCATGGACCGCTCCAGCCAGCAGCCGGTGTTCATGGTCTCGTCCGAGGGAGGGATCGACATCGAGGAGGTGGCGCGGGAGAAGCCCGAGGCCATCCACCGCCAACCGATCGACCCGCGGTACGGACTCCTCAACCACCAGGCGGCGCGTCTGGCCTTCCACCTCTACGACGACATCGGCATCGTGCGGCAGGCCTCCGATGTCCTGCTCCGGCTGTGGCACGCCTACGAGGACTCGGGCGCCACGCTGGCCGAGGTGAACCCACTCGTGGTGACGCCCGCCGGGGATGTGGTGGCGATCGATGCGAAGATGAACATCGATGACAACGAGCTGTTCCGGCAGCCCGAGATCGCGGCAATGCGCGACGAGGAGGCCGAGGCCCCCTCGGAGCGCAAGGCCCGCGAGGCGGGTCTCAGCTACATCAAGCTCGAGGGCAACGTGGGCTGCTGCGTGAACGGTGCCGGCCTGGCCATGGCCACCATGGACCTGGTCAAGTACTACGGCGGAGAGCCCGCCAACTTCCTCGACATCGGAGGCTCCTCCAACCCCGACAAGGTCGTGGCGGCGCTGTCGATCATCGGGGACGACCCCAACGTGCGCTCGATCCTGTTCAACATCTTCGGCGGGATCACCCGGTGCGACGACGTGGCCAACGGCATCGTGGAAGCCACGCAGCGGCTGGACCTGGATCTCCCGATCACGATCCGCCTCACCGGGACGAACGAGGAGGAGGGTGTGGCGATCCTGGAGAAGCACGGGTTCCGGGCGATGCTCGACATGGACGAGGCGGTTCAGCGCGCGGTGGAGGCGGTGTCATGAGCGTGTTCATAGACGGCGACACCCGGGTGGTGGTGCAGGGAATCACGGGCCGGGACGGCTCGTTCCACGCCGGGCAGATGATGGAGTACGGGACGAAGGTCGTGGCCGGCGTGACACCCGGGAAGGGCGGCCAGCGCTTCCGTGACTCGGTCCCGGTGTTCGACACGGTCGAGGAGGCCGTAGAGGAGACCGGAGCGGAGGCGAGCGTGATCTTCGTGCCGGCACGCTTCGCCGCCGACGCCGTCTTCGAGGCGGCCGACAGCGGCGTGGGCCTGGTCGTGTGCATTACCGAGGGGATCCCGGTCCGGGACATGATGCGGGTGATGCCGTACGTCGAGGAGCGCGGCGTGCGGCTCATCGGCCCCAACTGCCCCGGTCTCATCGTGCCGGGTCAGGCCAAGATCGGAATCCTGCCCGGCCAGATCGTTCGCGAGGGACACGTGGGGATCGTGAGCCGGTCGGGCACGCTCACCTACGAGGTGATCCACCAGCTCACCTCCCGCGAGGTCGGCCAGTCGACCTGCATAGGGATCGGCGGCGACCCCGTGATCGGCACCGACTTCGTCGACTGCTTGAAGGCTTTCGAAGAGGACGACAACACCGAGGCCGTGGTGCTCATCGGCGAGATCGGCGGCACGGACGAGCAGGTGGCCGCGCACTGGGCCAGCGAGTACCTCTCCAAGCCGCTGGTCGGCTTCATCGCCGGCCAGACCGCGCCGCCCGGCCGCCGGATGGGTCACGCCGGAGCCATCATCAGCGGTTCGGAGGGCACGGCGGCCGAGAAGATGAAGACCTTCGAGGAGTTGGGAATCGCGGTGGCCCGGCGCCCCTCGGAGATCGGAGAGATCGTGGCCGAGTGGATGGGAGACTCCTGATGGCGACGACGAGGACGCTCGCCATCCTCAAGCCCGATGCGCTCGGGAGCGGGGAGGGGGGAAGGATCCTGGCCCACCTCGAGGAGAAGGGCTTCCGCATCGTCGGCGCCCGCGTGTTGCACCTGTCGCGCCGGCAGGCCGAGGCGTTCTACTCGGTCCACCACGGGAAACCTTTCTTCGGGTCCCTCGTATCATTCATGACTTCGGGGCCCTGCATGCCCCTGGCGCTGGAGGCGGAGGACGCCGTTCCGCGGCTCAGGGAAGTCATCGGGGCCACCGATCCCTCGAAGGCGGCCGAGGGAACGGTGCGGGCGCTCTATGCGGAGAGCATGGAGCGAAACGCCATCCACGCCTCGGACTCCCCGGAGAACGCTCGGCGAGAGCTGGGCTTCTTCTTCACGGAATCCGAGCTCGTGGACATCGATTGACGCCGCGCCCCACCCAGCGTATCCATGAACGCCCCGACGACGCTGCAGCTCGACCTGCGGGATCTCGAGAGGGCGCCGCAGTCCTGGACCGCGGAGATCCCCGCGGACCGGCCGCCGGGGTCGGAGCTCGAGGTGGAGCTGACCGGTCCGGTGGTGGCCTCGCTGCACGCGGGGAAGACGGGGCCGGGAGGTGTCCACGTCACGGGTACGGTCGCGGCTCCGGTCCAGGTCAGCTGTCGCCGGTGCCTTCAGTCGCTGCCGCGCGAGGTGCGGGTGGACCTGGACCTCCTGTTCGACCGGAGCGTCCGGGAGCAGGAAGTGGACGCGCAGGTCTATCCGCTCGAGGCGGAAGCCTCGGCGCTGGACCTGACGCCGGTCCTGCGGGAGCAGCTGGTGCTGGCGCTGCCGTCGTACCCGCTGTGCCGGGAGGACTGCGCGGGGTTGTGCCCGAAGTGCGGCACGGACCTCAACGTGGAGAGCTGCGACTGTGTCCTGACGGAGCCCGACCCCCGCTGGGACGTGCTCAGGAAATGGAAGGGGGGCGAGACGGCGACCGGCTGATCGGCCCCCCGGGCCGCGCCGGGCGCGCTGGACGCCCCGACCCCGAATACGAGAGAGGACCCGAGCCATGGCCGTTCCGAAGAAGCGCACCTCGAAGCAGCGTAAGCGCAAGCGCCGCACCCACCATCACGACCAGCCGGCCGCCCACCAGGCGTGCCCGCGGTGCGGGGATTTCCGGCGTCCCCATCACGTCTGTCCCACGTGCGGATACTACGACGGGGAGCAGGTCGTCGAGATCCAGGAGTTCTGAGCCGGCTTCAAGCCGGGAGAGCGTGGACCCTGAGTCTCCGGGTCGGGTGCGGGTGGCGCTCGACGCGATGGGCGGCGACTCGGCGCCCGACGCTCCGATCCGAGCCGCCCTGGCAGCCCTGTCCGATGCTCCGGAATCGCTGACGGTCCTGCTGGTCGGAGATCCAGTTCGCCTGCAGGAGCCCGTGCGCTCCTCCGGGTACCCCCCCGAGCGGTTGCGGATCGTGCCGGCCCGCCAGTCCATCGGTATGGACGAGCCACCGGTGGCCGCGGTTCGCCGCAAGCCCGAGAACTCGATCACGGTGGGACTCCGGCTCCAGCGGGAAGGAAAGGCCGACGCCTTCGTCTCCGCGGGCTCGACCGGCGCGGTCCTCGCCGCCTCCCTGTTCGTGCTCGGACGCCTCCCCGGGGTGGACCGCCCGGCCGTCGGCGCACTCTTCCCGACCGCGCTGCGACCGGTCCTCGTCCTGGACGTCGGCGCCAACATCGATTGCCGTCCGGCGCATCTCCACCAGTTCGCACACCTGGGGAGCATCTACGCAAGGGATCTACGGGGTCTCGAGACCCCTCGGGTGGGCCTCCTCAACGTGGGAGAGGAGGCGGAGAAAGGCGACGACCTGGTGGCGGCCACCTACGAGCTCCTGCGCGGCGACCCGGGGCTGTCGTTCATCGGCAACGTGGAGGGACACCGTATCATCGAGGGGATGTGCGACGTCCTGGTGTGCGACGGCTTCGTCGGCAACGTGCTGCTCAAGTTCTACGAGTCCATGGCCGGGTTCATCGTAGGGCTCTTGCACCGCAGAGAAGGGGGCCTGGAATCCGGAGAGGTCGAGCGCATGCTGGACTACACCGAGTACGGCGGCGCGCCGCTCCTGGGGGTGGATGGGGTCGTGGTGCTTTGCCACGGGTCGTCGCCGCCCCGGGCCATCCGGAACGCGCTGCGGGTGGCGGTCGATTCGGTCCGGGCGGGCATGGTCTCGGACCTGGGCCGGGACCTTGAGGAGCTGTCGAGGAGGACGGGAGGAGGCACGACATGACGCAGACGGCCCTGCTGCTACCGGGACAGGGCTCTCAACACGTGGGCATGGGAGCGGACCTCGCCGAGACGTTCGCCCAGGCGGCCGAGCTATACGCCGAGGCCGACGAGGTGCTCGGCGTGCCGCTGCGCAGGCTCTGCCGGGAAGGACCGGCCGAGGAGCTCACCCGGACCGAGAATGCCCAGCCGGCCATCCTCGTCCACAGCTACGTGGTGTGGCGCCTCCTGCCCGAGGCCGTCCGCGGTTCCGTGGTGGTGGCCGCCGGTCACTCGCTGGGCGAGTTCACCGCCTACCTGTGCGCCGGCACGCTCGGCTTCGCGGACGCGCTCCGCCTCGTGCGCCGCAGGGGAGAGCTCATGGCGAAGGCCCGAAACGGCACCATGGCCGCCGTCCTCGGCCTGGACGAGGACGAGGTGCGCGGGGTCTGCGGCCAGGTAGAGAAGGGCGTGGTCGTGGCCGCGAACTTCAACGCGCCAGGCCAGGTCGTCATCAGCGGCGACGAGGCCGGCGTGGCCGCGGCCTCGGCCCTGGCGCGGGAGGCGGGCGCGCGCCGCGTGATCCCGCTCGAGGTGAGCGGGGCCTTCCACTCCCCGCTCATGGAGGTCGCTCGCGAGGGGCTCGAGGAGGCTCTCCGGTCGGTGCCGTTCGGGAATCCCGTCTTCCCGGTCGTCGCCAACGCCTCGGCCGGCCCGGTCACCGACGGGGAGGAGGCGCGCCGGCTGCTCGTCGAGCAGCTCACCTCGCCCGTACGCTGGGTCGAGGGTATCGGAGCCATGCGCTCCTACGGGCCGCAGCGGTGGCTGGAGATCGGACCGGGCTCGGTGCTCACCGGCCTGTTGCGGCGGATCGACCGGTCCCTGGAGGGCTCGAGCATCGGGGACATCGAGGGCATCGGCGTCCTGCAGGAGGAGACGTATGGCTGAGCTGGACGGAAGAGTCGCCGTCGTCACCGGGGGCTCACGCGGCATCGGCTTCGCGGTGGCCGAGGAGCTGGCCGCGGCCGGTGCCCGGGTGGCCGTGACCGCTCGGGCCGAGGAGCGGGCCTCCGCGGCGGCCGAGGCGCTCGGCGGGGCCGGTGGGCGCGGGTACGCGTGCGACGTGACCGACGGGGAGGCGTGCGCGGGGCTCGTGGGCCGCGTCGAGGAAGAGCTCGGCCCGATCGACATCCTGGTCAATAACGCGGGGATCACCCGCGACAACATCCTCGTGCGTCTCAAGGACGAGGACTGGAACGCCGTGCTGGACACGAATTTGCGCGGTGCGTTCCACATGATGCGGGCGGTGGCCCGCGGCATGATGAAGCGGAGGTCGGGGAGGATCGTGAACATCACCAGTGTCGTGGGCTTGACGGGAAACCGCGGGCAGGCCAACTATGCGGCGTCCAAGGCGGGACTCGTGGGGCTCACCAAGTCCGTGGCGCAGGAGCTGGCCAGCCGTGACGTCCTGGTGAACGCCGTCGCGCCCGGCTTCGTGGAGACCGAGATGACTGCGGCGCTGCCCGAGGAGGCACGGCAGACCCTCTTCGAGCGCATTCCGCTGGGGCGTTTGGGGCAGCCGTCCGACGTGGCCGGAGCCGTGCGGTTCCTGGTCGGGCCGGCGGCTTCGTACATCACGGGGCAGGTCCTGGTAGTGGACGGCGGCATGGTCATGTGACGCGTCGCGTCGCGTCGTCCAACAACACCCATCACCACAGAGGAAGGAAGCGCACATGTCCGATACGGCCGCGCGCGTGAAGGAGATCATCGCCAGCGAGCTCGGTGTCGAGATCGAGAAGGTCACCGACGACGCCCACTTCGTCGACGATCTCGGGGCCGATTCGCTCGACACCGTCGAGCTGGTCATGGCCTTCGAGGAGGAGTTCGGCATCGAGATCCCCGACGAGGACGCGGAGGGGATGCAGACGGTCGGCGACGCCATAGAGTACCTGTCCAAGAAGCAGGAGGACTGAGCGCCGGGTGAGCGAAGTTCCAGCAGCGACCGTCGATCCATGAGCGACCGTCGGGTCGTCATCACCGGCACCGGTCTCATCACGGCCATCGGGAACGACGTGGCCTCCAACTGGGAGGCGCTCCTGGCCGGTCGAAGCGGGGCGGCTCCGATCACCCTGTTCGACGCGTCGCGGCACGACGTCCGGTTCGCCTGCGAGGTCAAGGACTTCGATCCCTCGGCCTACCTGGACCGGAAGGAGGTCAAGCGCACCGACCGCTTCCTCCAGTTCGCACTCGTGACGGCCCAGCAGGCGGTGGGAGAGGCCGGGATCGAGGCGGTGTTGCGCGAAGAGTCACCGGACCGCACCGGTGTCATTGTCGGCAGCGGGATCGGGGGGCTCACGACGCTCGAGGAGCAGCACATCCGCATGCTCGAGCGGGGGCCGGACCGCGTGTCGCCCTTCTTCATCCCCATGTTCATCGCGGACATGGCCGCCGGCCTCATCTCGATGCGCTACGGCGTGCGGGGTCCCAACTACTGCACGGTGTCGGCCTGCGCATCCTCCGCGCACGCCGTCGGGCTCGCCTACCGCTCCATCCGCATCGGGGAGGCCGACGTCATGATCGCGGGAGGCACCGAGGCCACGATCACGCCCTTGTGCGTGGCCGGCTTCGCGAGCATGAAGGCCCTCTCGACCCGGAACGAGGATCCCGCGCGGGCGTCGCGACCCTTCGACGCTGGACGCGACGGGTTCGTGCTCGGCGAGGGCTCGGGAATGCTCATCATGGAGAGCCTCGATCACGCCCGCGGCCGTGGCGCCACCATTCTGGCCGAGCTCAAGGGGTTCGGCCAGAGTGCCGATGCGTATCACATGACCGCGCCGGCCCCCGAGGGAGCCGGCGCCCAGGTGGCGATGCGGCACGCGCTGCTGGACGCGGATCTCGAGCCGAGCGACATCGACTACATCAACGCCCACGGAACCTCGACCCCGGCCAACGACGCGACCGAGACGACGGCCATCAAAGCGGTGTTCGGCGACCGCGCCCGGGACATCGTGGTGGGCTCCACCAAGTCCATGACCGGCCACACGCTGGGCGCGGCGGGGGCCGTCGAGACGGTCATCTCGAGCCTCGTGTGCCGGGAGGGGCGCATCCCGCCGACCATCAACTACGAGCAGGCCGACCCCGAATGCGATCTGGACTACGGCCAGCACGGGGTGACCGAGCGACCGGTGAGGGCGACGCTGTCGAACTCCTTTGGCTTCGGCGGACACAACGTGGCGCTGGCCATCGGGCGCTGGGACGGCGACTGACGTCCGGAGCGGATGGGCGCCGCGCGGTCGGCGGCGTCGGTCCGGGCGCTTCCATGATCGGCCGTCTCCCCTTTGAAGCATCGGGAATCCGATCTCCATGCGCATAGGTCTCGGCTACGACTCCCATCCGTTCGACCCTTCGCGGCCGCTGCGGCTCGGTGGCGTGGCGGTCCCGGGCCATGCCGGCCTGGGTGGACACTCGGACGGCGATGCGGTGCTGCACGCCGTCATCGACGCGCTCCTCGGGGCGGTGGGGATCGGGAGCATCGGGGACCTGTTCCCCGACACCGATCCGGAGCTGGCCGGGGCCGACTCCCGCGTCCTCCTCGCCGACGCGGTCCGACGGGTGGAGGGCGAGAACTACCAGGTCGTGAACGTGGATGTGACCGTCGTCGCCGAGGCGCCCCGCATCGCTCCGCACGCGAAGGCCATGTCCGAAACGATGGCGGAGACGCTGCACGTGGCGCCCGGGGCCGTCTCCGTGCGCGGCAAGAGCAACGAGGGGTTGGGCTGGATCGGGAGGGGCGAGGGGATCGCGGTCCTCGCCGTGGTCCTCGTGGATTCGATCAAGGACCTCGACACGCTGCACGCTTCGATCCGCTCGGGCGGCTGACGCCGGTTCCGTGTCCCACGCACTGGAGCGGATCCTCGCCGCACTGTCCTCCCTCCACGTGGCCACCGCCTACCTGATCGTGGCGGCGGGAGCGGCGCTCGAGAACCTCTTCCCGCCCATCCCGTCGGACACCTTCGTGATCGTCGGTGGGGTGCTGGCCGATCGCGGCGTCCTCGACGGTGACTTCGTGGTCGGCGTCGCCTGGGCGGCGAACGTGTTGCTGGCCGGGTTCGTGTACGCGGCCGCCCGCCGCTACGGCCGCGCCATGTTCCGGACTCGATGGGGACACTGGCTCCTGCGTCCCCACCAGCTGGACAGGCTGGCGGACTTCTATGGCCGCTACGGCACCTCGACCATCTTCCTGAGCCGATTCGTCCCCGTCTTCCGCGTCCTCGTTCCCGTGTTCGCAGGAATCAGCGGGCTGGGCGCGTGGCGCACCATGGTCCCGCTGGCGCTGGCCTCGGCCCTCTGGTACGGGATCCTGTTGTGGCTCGGCATCCTCGCGTCGCGGAACATTCCCCGGCTGGTGGGCTGGGTGGCCGGCATGAACCGGGGTCTCCTGGTCGCGGCTCTGGTGCTCGCGGGCATCGCGGCGTGGTGGTGGTGGCGGACGAGACACCACGAAGATCATCGGGATGAGCCGGGGCCGCCCCCGGACGGCCGGGAGGGGCGGTGACGACGGGGAACGGCCGGGAGCGCCGGGGACCGGGGAAGCGAATCTCCGATGCGGAGCGGCGGGCGTGGCTCCTCGGCCCGTTCGAGGACTTCCTGCGCTTCGAACGCGGTCTGTCGGATCGAACCGTGGCGGCCTACCTGCGCGACGCCGGCCAGATGGCTGGCTTTGCGAGGGACGCCGGAGTGGCGGGACCGGGCGCCATCGACTACGAGCTCCTGCGGGATTTCGTGGTCGATCTCGTGGAGCGTGGCCTGGCCGGCTCCACGGTGTCCCGAAAGCTGTCGGCGGTACGTGCCTACTTCGGATACCTGGTGGCCGAGGCACACCGGGACGACGATCCGACCGAGAGGCTCGAATCGCCCCGGCGAGGCCGTCCCCTGCCCGATGTGCTCTCTTATGCCGAGGTGGAGCGCATCCTGGCCGCCGTGCGGACCGAGGACGACCTGGCCTTCCGGGACCTGGCCCTTCTGGAGGTCCTGTACGGCGCCGGTCTTCGAGTCTCGGAGCTGGTGGGTCTCGAGCTCCGTGACCTCCTCCTGGAGGAGGAGCTCCTGCGAGTGCGGGGGAAGGGGTCGAAGGAGCGCTTGGTCCCCGTCGGCCGCCGTGCGATCGACTCGCTCCGCCGCTACCTTCGGGAGACGCGACCCCGACAGGATCGGGGCCAGAGCCGCGGCGTGGTGTTCCTCAACCACCACGGGCGGCCCCTGTCCCGCGTGGGCGCGTGGAAGATCGTCCGCCGGTACGTGGAGCGTGCCGACATTCGTCGGCCGGTGAGTCCGCACACGTTCCGGCATTCTTTCGCCACGCACCTCCTGGAGGGCGGGGCGGATCTCGCCGCGGTGCAGGAGATGCTGGGCCACGCCGACATCAGCACGACGCAGATATACACCCACGTGGACCGCGCGTATCTCAGGCAGGTGCACCGCAGCTTCCATCCTCGCGGATGATCCGCGTGCCCGAGGGCTTTCGGCCCGCCGGTCAGGCGCCGGCATGAGCCGGGCGTCCCGTATCCTGAGCCTGGTCCGAAATCGCCGGCCCCCCAACCGCTTCGCGGACCGGCCGGTCCAGGAGGAAGATCTCGCCTGCCTGCTCGAAGCCGCCCGCTGGGCTCCGTCGGCCGCGGAGGCGCAACCATGGCGCTTCGTGGTCGTGCGGGAGGGGCTCAGGCGGCACCGGATCGCGGCCGCCGCCTTCCATCACCCGCACGCCCGGAGCGCTCCGGTCCTGGTGTTGTGCTGCGCCCGCATCCACTCACACGTGAGTGGCAACGGTCGGGTGAGCTTCCCGGTGGACGTGGCCAGCGCCACTCAGACGATGGCTCTGGCAGCCTCGGACCTCGGACTGGCGACGAGCTGGCTCACCGGCTTCCGGGAGCCCGCCGTTCGCGAGGCGGCCAGTATCCCCTCCGACGTGCCGATCGTGGCGATCCTGGCCGTCGGCTATCCGGACGGGCTCGAGGCCCTCACCGCCCGGGTCGAGCCTGCCACGGTCATCGCCTGGGAGCGCTGGAGCGCCGAGGAGCGGTCGTGAGGAGGCCGTGGCCGCTGCTCGTCGTGGGGCTTCTGGCCGCCTCGGGCCCCGTCTCCGCGCAGCAGGTCTCGTTCGTGCCGCGCCCGGATCGGCCGGCCGAGCGCAGGCTGGACGGCTTCCTCCACGCGGGCGGCTACCGCGTGTGGACGCACGACACGGTGCTGGCCCCCGGCGCCGAGGTGGACGGCCCGGTCCTCGTCCTCGATGCGACCGTGCGCTCCGCGGCTACGATCCACGGCAGCATCTACGTGGTGGCGGGAGACCTCTTCCTGCGCCCGCACGCACGCGTGGAGGGGGACGCCGTCGTCCTCGGTGGAGGCTGGTACGCCTCCTCGCTGGCCAGGGTGGACGGCGAGGTCCTGTATCGACCCAATCTGCTCCTCCGCGTCCTCCGCCACGGTAACGGTTGGAGGATCGTGCCGGTGGAGAGCGTGCCCCGGCCCGTCACCCTGGAGGGGTTCTACGGTTTCACGCTCCCCACCTACGACCGGGTCGAGGCGTGGACCTTCGGCTGGGGCGCCACGGCCCGGGCCACGGGCCTGGGCTGGCAACCGAGCCTCACGGCCGAGCTACGGGTCCACACGGAGGGGATCCAATCGCTCGGAGGCACCCTGCAGCAGAGCTGGTTCCCGACCGGGAGGATGCGCGTGGATCTCGTGGCGGAGCGTCGCACGCGCACTCAGGAGGACTGGATCCGGGGCGACCTCAGCAATTCGCTTGCCTACCTGGTCGGCTCCGGCGACTACCGTGACTACTACCGGGCCGATCGCCTGGGAGCGGTCCTGCGGACCTCCGGGGGGTCGGACTGGCGAAGCGAATGGTCCGTGTTCGGGGAGCGGGACCGCAGCCTCCCGGCGCTCGAGCTGCCGGTGTTCTTCCAGGCGGATTCGGCCGTCCGCGCCAACCCGGTCATCGACCCGGGCACCCTGTGGAGCGTGCGCGGCCGCGTAGGGTGGGGCCACCGGGCGGCCACCTGGAGGCTGGAAACGTGGCTGGGCGCGGAGGCGGCGGACTCGTCCCTGGCCGGGGACTTCTCCTTCCTCCTGGGCGAAGCGAGGGTGGCCGGGCGCACGGAGAATCTGCCGGCGGACCTGGAGCTCGATTTCTTCGCCCTGGCACGGGCGGACCTGGCCGGACGCCTTCCGGGACAACGCTGGTCGGCGCTGGGCGGGGCCGGCACGCTCCCCACGCTCTCGGTTCTCCCGCTCCGGGGACCACGCATGGTCTTCGCCCAGGTCACCCTGGCGCTGCCCCTGGACGTGGTCTCGTTCCCGGTCGTGGGCGGACCCGAGCTCTTCCTGCGAGACGCCATCGGCTCGACCTGGAGCGCCGGCGTCCGGCCCCATTTCACGGACAACGTGGTGGGCGGCGTCCGCCTCTTCCTCCTCGAGGCCGGACTGGCCATCGATCCGGCCGAGTCCGACCTGAACCCGACGCTGGTCCTGAGCGTTCGGCTACCCGGGATCCAGAACCGCTGACCGGACGCCGCATGACGCCGCCGAATCCGTCGGCGCGCGGCTTTGACACCTCGTTTCCGCCGGGGTACGTTCCGGTGCGTGACTGGACCAGCTCACGCACCCGTCCGGCTCGGCCGATGACCGTTCTCTGCGTCCTCCCCGCGAGGCTCGGCAGCCGCCGGATCCCCCGCAAACCGCTTCAGCCCCTGGCCGGTCGCCCCCTGGTGGAATGGTGCTGGCGGGCCGCGCGTCGCGTGACCGCCTTCGACGAGGTGTGGGTCGCGACCGAGGCCGAGGAGGTGGCCGAGCGGGTGCGCTCGTTCGGGGGTCGCGCCGTCCTCACGCGAGCCGATCACGCCTCGGGGACGGACAGGGTGGCCGAGGTGGCCGCCCTCCCGGAGGCACGCGACTTCGACATCCTGGTAAACTACCAGGCCGACGAGCCCTTCCTGGACGCCGGGGCGGCGGCGGGCGCGGTGGCGGAGGTGGCCTCCGGCCGGAGTCCGGTGTCCACGCTGGCCGCTCCCATCCGTGACCGTACCGAGTGGGAGGCGAGCTCGGTGGTGAAGGTGGTGACGGCGGCCGACGGCCGGGCGCTGTACTTCTCTCGCGCGCCGGTGCCACATCCGCGGGACGGACCGCCCGAGCTGGAGGCCGCCGCGGGAGCCTACCTGCGGCACGTCGGCATGTACGTGTTCGCGCGGGCGGCGCTGGAACGCTGGAGCCGGCTTCCACCCTCTCGCCTGGAGCGGATCGAGAAGCTCGAGCAGCTGCGGGCGCTGGAGGCCGGGATCCCGATCACGGTGGTGGTGGGGAAGGCGATGGAGGCGGGGGTGGACGTTCCCGAGGACGTGGCGAGGGTCGAGCGACGACTCGCCCAGGTGGATCCAACCGAACGAGCCGAGGCCGATGACTGACGACAGTGCCGCTCCGACCCGATTCATCTTCGTCACGGGAGGCGTGGTCTCCTCCCTGGGGAAGGGCATCGCCGCCGCCTCCATTGGCCGCCTGCTGGTCGAGCGCGGCCTCAAGGTCACGATCCAGAAGTTCGACCCATACCTGAACGTAGATCCGGGCACGCTGTCGCCCTTCCAGCACGGCGAGGTGTTCGTGACCGACGACGGGGCCGAGACGGACCTGGACCTGGGTCACTACGAGCGCTTCATCGACGAGTCGCTCTCACAAGCCAACAACGTGACCACCGGTCGCATCTACCAGGACATCCTGACCAAGGAGCGCCGCGGCGACTTCCTGGGGGCCACCGTCCAGGTCATCCCGCACGTGACGGACGAGATCAAGGCCCACATCCGTCGGCTGGCACCCAACCGGCAGGTCGTGATCACGGAGATCGGGGGCACCGTGGGCGACATCGAGTCGCTTCCCTTCCTGGAGGCGCTCCGCCAGTTCCGCCAGGACGTGGGGCGGGAGAACACCCTCTTCGTTCACCTCACCCTCGTGCCCTACATCGGCGCGGCGGGGGAGCTCAAGACCAAGCCCACGCAGCACTCCGTCAGGGAGCTGATGGAGACCGGGATCCAGCCTGACATCCTCATCTGCCGCACGGATCGACCGCTGGCCGAGGACGTTCGCCGAAAGATCGCCCACTTCTGCAACGTGGACGTCCACAACGTCATCGAGTCACGGGACGTGGAGACCATCTACGAGGTGCCACTCCGGTACCGGGAGCAGCGGCTGGACGACCACCTCCTCTCGCTCCTGCGTCTCGAGGCGCCCGAGCCCGACCTCTCGGCCTGGAGCGCCATGGTGGACCGCATCAAGCACCCGGGCCACGGCGTAACCAGGATCGCCGTCGTGGGGAAGTACACGCGGCTGGTGGACGCCTACCTGTCGGTCCAACAGGCCCTCATCCACGGCGGGATCGCGTGCGACGCTCGGGTGGAGATCGACTGGATCTCCTCCGAGGAGGTGGCTCCCGGCAACGTGGAGTGGCTCGAGGCCTACGACGGGGTGCTGATCCCGGGCGGCTTCGGCGTGCGCGGCGTCGAGGGGATGGTGGAGGCGGTGCGCTTCGTCCGGGAGGAGCGGATCCCGTTCTTCGGCATCTGCCTCGGGCTGCAGTGCGCGATCATCGACTTCGCTCGCAACGTGTGCGGCCATGCCGACGCCCATTCGGCCGAGTTCGACCGGAACACGGCCGATCCGGTGATCTCGCTCATGGACTCGCAGCGCCAGGTCACCGACATGGGTGGCACGATGCGCCTCGGGGCCTATCCCTGCCGCCTGCAACCGGGCACACGGGCACGCGCCATCTACGGGCAGGATGACGTCTCCGAGCGCCACCGGCACCGATACGAGGTCAACAACCAGTACAGGGAGACGCTGGCGTCCCACGGCATGGCGTTCAGCGGCCTGTCGCCCGATGAGCAGCTCGTCGAGATCGTCGAGCTGGCCGATCACCCCCACTTCCTGGCCACGCAGTTCCATCCCGAGCTCCGCTCCAGACCCAATCGCCCCCACCCGTTGTTCGCCGCCTTCGTGGAGGCGGCCTCCCGGCGCCGCCGCGAGCGGGAAGGGGAGGCGGCCGCAATGTCGGCGGAGGAGCGCGGAGAGCGGGCCGCAGTGGGCCGGTAAGCTTGCCTACGGGGCCCGGCGACCTGTTCCGCGCGGGCGGCCCCTTCTTCTTCATCGCGGGGCCGTGCGTCCTCGAGGACCGGGCTCTCGACCTTCGCGTCGCCCGCCACGTGGCCGAAGTCTCCGAGCGCCTCGGCATACCGGCGGTATTCAAGGCCTCCTTCGACAAGGCCAACCGGTCCAGCGCCGACTCGCCGCGGGGCCCGGGACTCGAGGAGGGCATCGCGCTTCTCTCCGCCGTCCGGGACGCCACCGGACTCCCGGTGCTCACCGACGTGCACGAGACCGCACAAGTCGAAGCTGTGGCCTCCACCGTGGATGTATTGCAGATCCCCGCCTTCCTGTGCCGACAGACGGACCTCATCGTGTCCGCCGCGGCGACGGGCCGACCGCTCAATCTCAAGAAAGGGCAGTGGATGGCGCCCGAGGACATGGCACTGGCGGCCGCCAAGGCGCGCCAGGGAGGGGCGACGCGGCTGGCGGTGACCGAGCGCGGCACCGCCTTCGGGTACGGACGCTGGGTCGTCGACATGCGGAGCTTCGCGATCATGGGGGAGACGTGCGGGTGCCCGGCGCTGTTCGATGCGACCCACGCGGTGCAGCTGCCGGCCGCCGAAGGTTCGCAAAGCGGCGGCGAACGGAAGTTCGTAGAGGTGCTCGGCCCGGCGGCGGTGGCGGCGGGCGCGAACGGTCTCTACCTGGAGGTGCACCCCGATCCCGACCGGGCGCCCTCCGACGCCGCGAGCATGCTACCACTCGACCGCCTCGAGCCGCTCCTCACCCGGTCGCTGGCCGTGCGGCGGGCGCTGGAGACGTCGTGATCGACCCCGCCGGGGGAGACGACGCCGGCCACCTCGCGACTCGCCTCGCGCGGGGCTTGCGCCTGGTGGTGCTCGACGCGGACGGCGTCCTGACCGATGGCGGGATCTACGTGGCCGATGGAGTGGGCGGCGAGCCGTTCCAGCTGCGGCGCTTCCACGTCCGGGACGGCCTGGGACTCCACCTCCTCCGGACGGCGGGTATCGAGCCGGTCATCGTATCGGGGCGCTCCTCGCCGGCGGTGCGCGAGAGGGCTGCGGAGCTGGGTATCGGAGAGGTGCACCAGGTGGACGCGACGGAGAAGGTGGAGGTGGTGGAAGGCCTCCTTCAGGCCAGAGGCCTCCAATGGCGCGAGATCGGCTGCCTGGCGGATGACCTCCCCGACCTGGCCCTGATGGAGCGGGTGGGCCTCCCGGCCGCGGTGGCCGACGCCGCGGACGAGGTCCGGCGGGCTGCGCGCTGGTGCTCGACGCGCCCGGGAGGACAGGGCGCCGTCCGCGAATTCGCGGAGGCGCTTCTGAGGGCCCGGGGCGAGTGGGAGGACCGGGTGGAGGAATACGTGTCGCGGGGCCGGCGACCGGAGGGGCGCCGCCCCGGAGACGGACCGGGATGACCGACCGGGAGATCCTCGAGCGGGGTCGAGAGGTGCTGGCGACCGAGGCCCGCGGGATCGGCGCCGTGGCCAGCCGCCTCGGGGACACCTTCGTGGCTGCCGTGCGACGGCTGGAGGCCTGCGAGGGCCGTGTGGTCGTGACCGGGGTGGGGAAGTCGGGCGTCGTGGCGCGCAAGGTCGCATCGACTCTGGCATCGACCGGGACACCGGCCATCTTCCTCCATCCGGTCGAAGGCGCCCATGGCGACCTCGGGGTGGTGGTGCGGGGTGACCTCCTGCTGGCCGTGTCGCGAAGCGGCGAGTCCGAGGAGATCGTGCGTCTTCTGCCTCCGGTCAAGCGCCTGGGGGTGAGCGTCATCGCCCTGACCGGCGCCCCTGGCTCCGAGCTGGGCCGGCACGCCGACATCGTCCTGGACGCTGGCGTCCCGGAGGAGGCCTGTCCCCTGGACCTGGCACCCACCGCCAGCTCGACGGCCGCCCTGGCGTTGGGCGACGCCCTGGCCATGGCGCTTCTCGCCGTGCGGGGGTTCGGCCCGGAGGACTTCGCGCGACTGCACCCGGCCGGTGCCCTGGGTCGTCGGCTCCTGTGGCGGGTACGGGATGTGATGATCGCCGACCCCGACGAGATCCCTGCGCTCGGACCCGGCGACACCCTGGCCGTCGCCATGCGTGAGATCGCCCATCGGCGAGGCACGGTGCCGATCGTGGATGGCGCGCACCGCGTGATGGGAGTGCTCACCGCCGGCGACCTCACGCGGTACGCGGAGGAGCATCCCGACTTCCTGCGCGCGTCGGCACGGGAGGCAATGACGTCGGAACCGCGCCTCATCGGGCCCGACGCGCTCGCGGCCGAGGCGGTCCGGCTCATGGAGGAGCACGGCATCATGGCGCTTCCGGTGGTCGACGGGGAGCGCGTCCTCGAGGGGATCGTGCACCTCCACGACCTCCTGCGGGCGGGCGTGGCGTGAGCGGGGCAGCGGGACGACGAGGCGTGGCTACACGCGCGTGGCTGCTCGCCGGCGCCTGGCTGCTCGCGGCCGGCTGCAAGGGAGGCCGAAAGGTGGACGTCGCGGGCCCCTCGCTCCTCGACCTCAACGCCGACCAGGTCATGATGGGCGTCGAGCACACGATGACCCGTGACGGCGTGCGCCGGGCGCACCTGGTGGCGGACACCGCCTACTTCCTCCAGAACGGCTCGGTCGCGCACTTTCGCCACTACCGGATCGACTTCTTCGGCAAGACCGGCGACCGGAAGTCGACGTTGACGGCCGTGGACGGCCTGTACGACATGAAGTCCGGCGATATGACCGCGAAGGACGACGTCGTCGTGGTGGACTCTTCGGGACGCCAGCGGCTCCTGACCTCGGACCTGCGCTACGACGCAGGTTCGGATCGCCTGCAAAGTGACACCAGCTTCGTCCTCTATCGCGGTCTGGACACGCTGCGCGGCCGCGGCTTCGTGACGGACCCGGGGCTCGACACGGTGCGCGTGCTCCGGCCGGCGGCCGTGTCGCCTCCGGATACCGCCGCCGGCCGGGGGGCCGGCGGTGGCCCGTGAGGCGACCTCCCGGGCTCCCGACGCTCGTGGCGGCGTCCTGCGTGTGGCTCGCCGTCCCGAGCCCGGCACGGGCTCAGGGCGCCGACACGACGGCCCGGGCGCTCCCGGACACGGGGGCGGCGGGCCGCGCGAGGACGGACACGGCCGGAGGCGGTACCCGGAGCTGTACGCTCGTCCTGTTTCCGGGCAGCGACAGCACGCGGATGGTGAGCCACCGGGTGGGACCCGACCAGTACGTGACCCACGTCGGGGGCGGACTGCGGTGGACGTGCGGGTCGGCCCGCATGGTCGCCGACAGCGGGATCAAGTACGACCGTGAGGACGAGCTCCGGATGATCGGATCCGTGGACTACCGGGACAGCGTCCGCACCCTGACGTCCGACTCGCTCACCTACTGGCAGGACGAGGACCGCATCGTGGCGTATGGCCGCGTGCGGCTGGTACGGCTGGCCTCGAAATCGGTGCTGTCCGGGCCGCGGATCGAGTTCTTTCGATCGGGCGGCGGACGCCAGCGAACCGTGGCCACCGGGCGGCCGCACCTCACGGTGCGCGACACGACCGGGAAGGGGCCGGCGGCCGAGTTCGACGCGGACCGCATGGTCTTTCTGGGCGAGGAGGAGGCCCGCATGAGCGGCCACGTACGCATCGAGCGCGGGAAGACGCGAGCGCGGGCTGACAGTGCGGTCTACCTGGCCCGGGCCCACGAGGGCCGCCTTCTGGGCTCACCCGAGGTGACGAGCGAGGACTTCCGACTGGGTGGCAACGTGATCTCGGCGGTCATCGACTCGGGACACGTGCGGAGCATCCGCTCCCGGGGCGGGGCCGAGGCCTCGGGCCAGTCCTTCCGTCTGTTCGCGGATGGGATCGACGCCAGGGTGGCGGACGAGAAGATCGACCGGCTGTGGGCGCACGGCCAGCGACCGGCGCTGGCGCTCTCTCCTCCCTACCGGCTGGATGGCGACTCGCTGGTGTTCGCATTCCGCGGCGGCGACATCGACAGCCTGATCTCGATCGGGAGCTCGAGCGCCGTGGAGGTGGGGGACACCATCGCCGACACCCTCGGGGCGGCTTCGCGAGGCTCTCCGCCGCCGCCCGAGGCCGGGGAGCAGAACTGGGTGCGCGGCGACACCCTGCAGCTCGCCTTCGCGCGCCCGGACACCGGCACGACGGCCGATTCGACGGGCGCACCGGCCGATACGACCACCCGCCGGTCAGCTGCCGCGCCCGAGCCGGGCGCCGGGGCGACGGCCGGAGCCGGCGCGGATACCGCGGCGGCGGTCGATACCACGGCCATCGGCGACACGGGGTCCGCCAGCGCGGGTCGCCGGCGGCAGCTGCGCCAGATCCGCGCGGCTGGCTCGGCCCGCGCGTATTACCTGGTTCCGCGCGACTCTGCGGATGGCGGCGGGAAGGCCAAGAACTACCTCGTCGGCCGCGAAATCGTGGTATTCTTCGCGAACGGAGACGCACAGCGGGTCGAGGGCCGACAGTCGATCGGCGTCTTCCTGGATCCGACACCGCCGGGATCGAGCCCGACCGTGCCCGCGGACACCACGACCGGCGCCGAAGGGGGAGGGACGTGAGCGAGGCGGGACGCGCCGATGCCGTGGAGAGGGGAGCGCCCTACCGTCCGGGGGACGCGACGCAGCGCCAGCCCACCCGCCCGCGACCGGAGGGCGCCAGCGTGCTGCGGGCGGAGGGGCTCGTGAAGTCCTTCAAGAAGCGGCGGGTGGTGGACGACGTCGACGTGAGCCTGTGGCAGGGCGAGATCGTGGGGCTCCTGGGGCCGAACGGGGCCGGGAAGACCACCACGTTCTACATGATCGTCGGACTCCTGCAGGCGGACGAGGGCCGCGTGCTCCTGGATGACGCCGACCTGACCGAGGTGCCGATGTACCGGAGGGCGCGGGCCGGGATCGGCTATCTCTCGCAGGAACCGTCGGTCTTCCGCAAGCTCACGGTCGAAGAAAACGTGATGGCCATCCTCGAGACGCTGGACCTGGACGCATCCGAGCGTCGCCGCCGGCTGGAATCGCTGCTCGACGAGCTGTCGATCAAGCACCTCCGCCACATGAAGGCCTTCGCGCTCTCGGGCGGCGAACGGCGCCGGCTCGAGATCACGCGGGCGCTCGTCACGTCCCCCAAGTTCATGCTGCTCGACGAGCCGTTCGCGGGCGTGGATCCGATCGCCGTGGACGACATCCAGCGCATCGTGGCCGAGCTACGCGAAAAGGGGCTCGGCGTCCTGGTGACCGATCACAACGTCCGCGAGACGCTCTCCATCACCGATCGGGCTTACATCATGTTCAACGGCCGCATCCACATCGAGGGACCCGCGGAGGTGCTGGTGAACGACCCGGAGGCACGTAAGATGTATCTCGGACAGGACTTCCGGCTCTAGGTAGGAAGCCGACCGGCGCTCCGGTCAGGCACTCACAGATTGCGCGCAAGATGCGTGCGCGCCCACCAACTCGTATACTTCCTTCGCATGCTGGCGCGAAAGCGTCGGTCCAACGGAGAGACGGTCCGCGCCCGGAAGCGGCGGGCGCGGTCGCGGCACGATTCCACGCATACGGCTCCCCATGGCGAACGTGAGAGGCGGACTTTCCCAGGAAGTCCGCATGAAGCAGGAGATGAAGGTCAACCCTCGCCTCTACCAGGCGATGGATCTTCTGTACATGCCGCTACTCGACCTCCAGCAGCACCTCAAGCAGGAGCTGGTCGCCAACCCCTTCCTGGACCTCGTCGAGCCGGGCGAGGAGGAGGATCTCCTCGAGGAGGAACGCGAAGAGCTGGAAGACGAGGAGATAGACTGGGAGGAGATCCTCCTGGACGGGTTCGACGCGGGGGGACGCCAGGCCGAGTACGAGGAGAAGGAGTTCTATCGGCCCACCCCCTCGACGACCGAGGACCTGTGGGACCACCTCCGGGAGCAGCTCAAGCTCCTCCCGCTGTCGCCGCGCGAGCTCCTGCTCGGCGAGGAGGTGATCGGCAACATCGACCGGGACGGGTTCCTCACCTGCTCGATCGAGGAGCTGCACGCCTCGATCAACGCCTTCCTGGCAGAGACGGACAACGCCGCCTGGGACGGTGCCGGCCCGTACGCGCTCGAGGATGTTCGGCGCGCGGTCGAGGTCATCCAGGGGTTCGATCCACCGGGCGTCGGAGCGCGGGACCTGCGGGAGTGCCTGCTGCTGCAATTGCGCGCGCGGGACGAGCAGGACACGCTGGCCTACCGCATCATCCGGGACCACTTCGAGGAGCTCGTCAACCACCGGTGGAGCGAGCTGTCCAAGGAGCACGGTATCTCCCCCAGGGAAGTGCAGTCGGCGGCCGACCAGATCTCCAAGCTCGATCCCAAGCCGGGCCTCAAGTACGCGGACATGCGGGACAACTACGTCACCCCCGATCTCATCGTCGAGAAGATCGGGGGCGACTACTACGTGTTCCACAACGACACGTCGCTGCCGCGGCTCCGGCTGTCACGCGCCTACCGCGAGGTGGCCAGGGACAAGAGCAAGTTCCAGGGCGACAACAAGGCGTTCATCTCCAAGAAGCTCAACAGTGCGCAGTGGATGATCCAGGCGATCGAGCAGCGCCGGCAGACGATGCTCAAGGTCATGAACTTCATCGTGGACCGGCAGCGCGAGTTTTTCGAGAAGGGGGTCGAGCATCTGCGGCCCCTCACCCTGCGCGAGGTGGCCGAGCACATCGACATGCACGAGTCCACCGTCTCGCGCGTCACCAACGAGAAGTACGCGCAGACTCCGCGGGGCGTGCTGCCGCTCAAGTTCTTCTTCTCGAGCGGACTCTCCACGGACTACGGCGAGGACGTCTCCGCGCGCGGTGTAAGGGCCAAGATCAAGAAGCTGGTCGAGGACGAGGACCCGCACGATCCGCTCACGGACCAGGCCATCGTGGACAAGCTCAAGGAGGACGGTGTGCAGATCGCTCGCCGCACCGTGGCCAAGTACCGGGACCAGCTCGGTATCCTCTCGGCGCGCATGCGCAAGAGGGTATGAGCGAAACCTCCTCGCCGGGCGTGAGCCCGGCGTCCGGGGCGGCACCCCGCATCTCCATCCTCGTCCCGGCCTACGACGAGGCCGACAACATGCCGGACCTCTTCTCGGAGCTGGCCGCGACGATCGCGGACCATCGCCTGTCGGCCGAGATCGTCCTCGTCGACGATGGCTCCCACGACGGAACGCTGGAAGCGGCGAGGAAGGCGGCATCGGAGACCGGGCCTCCGCGGGTGACCTTCCTGCGTCATCGCCGAAACCGCGGAAAGACGGCCGCCCTCGTCACGGGAGCCGGCGCGGCCCGGGGCGAGATCCTCGTCCTGTTCGATGCCGACCTGCAGCATGCGCCGGAAGAGATCCCACGCCTCGTGGCCGAGCTGGACCGGGGCTACGACATGGTCGTGGGCCGCAAGATGGGTCACTACGAGAAGCGCTTCGTGTCCGGCATCTACAACTGGCTGGCCCGGCGCATCTTCGGCGTCCCCGTGCACGACCTGAACTCCCTGAAGGCCTTTCGGCGGGAGGTGCTCGACGAGGTGCGGCTCCGTAGCGACTGGCACCGCTACCTGGTCGTCCTGGCGCACGCGCGGGGCTTTCGGGTGGGGGAGATCGACGTGGAGCTCCTGCCTCGCCGTCACGGCATCTCCAAGTACGGCGGGCGAGGCCGCATCGTGGTGGGCTCCCTGGACCTCGTGAGCGTGTGGTTCCAGCTCGTATTCAGCCGCCGCCCCATGCTCCTGTTCGGGGTCACCGGGCTCCTCCTCCTGGGGGCGGGCGCGCTGGTGGGGCTGGTGGCGGTCTATCTCCGCGTCGTCCTCCACGCGGGCTACCGGCCGCTGCTCACGCTGGTGCTGCTGCTGGTCGTCGTGGGCGTCCTGTTGTTCGCGATCGGGTTCCTGGCCGAGCTCATCGCGTCCCTGCGGGGCGAGGTGGACGACCTGAGGGCCCGGCTCGAGGAGCGCCGGTGAGGAGACGCGCCGCGGCCCGCGCGAGGTCGTGAGCACGAAGTCGGAGCGCCCTCCCGCGGAGGAGCAGCCGCGAACGGTGGAGGCGGCGCGAACGCGGGGGCTGTCGTGGCGGGGATGGCTCGCCATCGCCTGCGCGGTGCACGTGGCTGCCGCCCTCCTCCTGTACGAGCCCACCCTGTTCCCCGGCGGCGACAACGCCGGCTACATGATCCTCGGACGCGCCCTGCGGACCCTGGCCGGCTACCGGGACCTGTATCTGCCCGGCGCGCCGCTCCACGCCAAGTACCCCCCCATGTACCCGATCCTGCTGGCCCTCGTGGGCTGGGCCGGGGGGCTGCAGCTCTTCAAGCTGGTCTCCCTGGCCCTCACGACCGCGACCGTGGCGTTGGCGGGACTCCTGGGACGGCGATGGCTCGGGGCGGCCGGCGGACTCCTGGCGGCGTTCGTCGTCGCCCTCGACCCCGTGCTGCTCGAGTACGGCCACTACGTCCTCTCCGAGGCCCCGTTCGTGGCCCTCGTGCTGCTGGGCGTCTGGGCCCTGGAAGAGGAGAGTCACGCGCCGTTGTGGCTCGGTCTTTTGGCGGCCGGCGCCGCGTTCCTGACCCGCACGGCCGGGCTACCGCTCCTGGCCGCGGCCGTCCTGGCGCCCCTCCTGGCGCGCCGCGGCCGGCGCGCCGCCTGGGCCGTCGGGGTGGCGGTGCTGGCGGCCGGTGGCTGGGCGGTCTGGCAACACGTGGCGGCGCCCGCGCAGGCCGGCTACCTCCGGCAGCTCGTGCTCATCGATCCGTACGACCCATCGCGGGGTAGCGTGGGGGCCGCCGGTCTCGTGACCCGGGGCGCCCGGAACCTGTGGAGCTACGTGTCGGCCATCTTCCCGGCGTCCCTGAGCGGCGGGCCGGCGGGTGCCGGCGCTGCCGGCGGGGCGGGGGGGCTTCTCACCGCCTCCGGTCTCCTCCTGACGGCGCTGGCCGCGGCGGGCTGGATCCGCCGGGCCACCCGGCGCCTGGGGGCGGCCGAGCTGTTCACCGCGCTGTACGCCGGCATGATCGCCCTGTGGCCCTCGGTGTGGACCGACCGCCGCTTCCTCCTTCCGGTCCTGCCGCTCCTCCTCCTCTACGTCCTGGTGGGCGCCGGGGCGCTCGCGGAGGTCGCGACGGACCGGGACGGGGACAAGACCGGGAGGCCGCCGGGAGGGGCCTCCCGGGCCGGTCGTAGGGCCCGGACCGCGGGGGCCGCGGCGGCG
>Ga0307419_10000262_pt1 | contig 25535 bp, 21 predicted proteins | sample SalMarWE160230MG_2_FD_202512 | JGI IMG/M metagenome (GOLD analysis project Ga0307419, IMG submission 202512) | Salt marsh sediment microbial communities from the Plum Island Ecosystem LTER, Massachusetts, United States - WE1602-30 | ecosystem: Environmental > Aquatic > Marine > Intertidal zone... | reverse complement strand
GGCAAACCAAAGGTACCCGCAGCGGCAATAGAGCCGTATTTCTGACTGGTCAGCATCTTTAACGTGAGCGCTGAGCGATTGACCTGTTCACGCCAGCGCCCCTGGTACTGCGTTTGTCCAACCCAGCGATGCCAGAAATTAACGGTTTGCTTAAAGGCATCCGATACGAAATTCGGAGCGCTCGAAAGCGATTCCCCGGACGGAACTGCTTCCTCAAGCACAAAGGCTGCTGACTCGCCAGGCCTTAACTGGAAATGTGCGACAGCAGCCCCATCATTAATGTCTACTGGAAGCTCAGTTCGCAGCCTCAATCCAGTGATCGAATCGTCTTCCGGAATAAACAGCACCTCTCCATTCCCTGCCTCGATTCGGTGACCGGAGCGGCCATAATCGAAAGCGGGTTTGCATATCATCTGGCAGGCAATTTCACCCCGCACTGATTTAATTCTGCGAACAAGGTTGTGTTGAGGGCTGATGGTCTCGACCGGCATAAAATCGGAAACCTCTGAGACGCCCTCCTCCGAAAGAAAGCGGGAAAAGAGTATATTGGTGTCGCTGAGATAGATTTGTTTCTTGCGGGCGTTCTCCAATTCGGGCGCGAGAAGAAAAAAGCCGCCGTGATCATGATCCAGGAGCCGGGCGAAGATGCTCGGGGAATCGAGATCCGGGAAACACATGAAATCGATCGAGCCGTTCATGCCTACAAGTGCAATCGTGTGCAGATCTCCAATAACTCCGTAATACCCGATTGGTTGATACCGCATGTGAACTCCTTCACCTTGAGTAATTCTAGCACGGCGGGTTTGGGCGACCTGCTCTAGAAGGCTTCAACCTGTAGTTGAAGAGTTTCGTTCTCTATTCTAGAATCATTCTGGGTTGATTACCCAATGTGCGGAAGATGGGCGTGGAAGGAGGCGGTGTGATGGTTCTCAAGAGGCCGACAGCAATCGAGGTATTTACCAGCACGCATTGGATCCGGGGAAGTATCACGCCTGGCGCACAGGGGATCTTCAGCCATCTGAATTTGCCCACTGAATCGTCGATCGAGCTCGAGTCTGGCGAGCTCAGCCCACTCCACGAGGTCGGACAAAAATCAGAACCTTTCACTACGCTCTGGCTGGTTAAAAGTGAAATCCTGGGGATTCTGGTAACAAACCGTGCTGGATTGGGACCGGCAAGTATGACCAGGTCGGGTTACACCAAGCCATTTCCGCACTGGGTCAGGATACTGCTGGAGGGGTTTGAACTTATCGGTCAGATTCAAGCCGGTGGTCGGTTCGATTTCCGGGCTGTCATTTTCGAGGGTGGGAACCTGTTTGTGCCGCTCTATGATGCCCGCGTGACGGCGCTGTTCTTCCCGCGCGTCACAGCCGATGCACCCGCCCTGGTGTTCAACCGCAAACGTGTCCAGGGGATTTCTGTCATCGGGAGTGAACCCTGATGGGTTAGATGTCCCCCGAAACGCGTTTCTTGCTGATTTGACAGGCACTCGAAAATCACTACAATACATGGCCTGAAGTCAGGGCTTTCAAGGTTTGCACCGCCTGGGGCCCTGACCACGACGCCGGCTGCCATTCCTCATGGAGCCGGCGTCATCATGTCGGATTGAGCTAGAGGTTTCCAACTTCTTCACAATCACTTGGGTTGGAGTTAACCTTGTTCAGTTCAATACTTCAAGCTGCTGCCTCCGATGAACTCACGCAAGACTGAATCGCTCGGAACGGGTGAATCATCGATAACAGGCTCGATTGCTTCGAGCACTTGCCTGACGCGGCTGGCCCGCATGTAGGCATCCTCCCGCAGCGGGTCATCCATATACTCAGCTTCCCATCGTGTAAATTCCTCCAACAGCCGGGCGCGGTATAAGCACAGTTCATAAGGCATGGCGCTGTTGATAATGAAATCAGCTGTTCCCTGGAAGGGAATGATGTTGCGCATCTCGCTGGCCCGGACGTAATGCCAGTGTTCGAGAGTGCGCTGTGGGTCATACGCACGGTGTACCGAATCACGCAGCATCCGGCGTATCAGCCGCAGGTCGGTCCAACGGATGTATTCACCATCCAGCCCCCGCATCTGGAGCAGTGGCTCCAGGTACAGGCTTGCCCGGACTTCGCTGTCGATGCCCTCGGTCATCGGGGGATAGAGGCCATGCAAACTGTCGATTAGGAGGATCTCATCCTTCTCAAGCACCATCGGTGTTTGCTCGTCTGTGCGGTGGCCAGTTTTAAAGTCGTAATAGGGGACCATGACCTGCTCTCCCTGGACGAGATGTCTCAGATGCTCGTTGATGAGAGGTAAATCAAGAGCCTGGGGAGTCTCAAAGTCATAATCTCCGAATTCATCCTTCGGGTGCAGTTCGAGATCGAAGAAGTAGTTATCAACGTTTAATGCACGGAAGCGCAGGCCGCGTTTCTTCAGTCGCTGCTCAAGTTTGATGGTGGTAGTCGTTTTTCCTGAGGAGGAGGGGCCAGTAATCAATACCATCTTGAGCAAATCGCCGCGCTCCGCCAGGATTTCTGATGCCGTATCGAGATCATCTTCGTAGGCGGCTTCCGATTCATGCACGATTTGTGGAAACTCCCCCTTTCCAACGCGATCGTTGAGCGATTGGATTGTGTCGAGATCGTGCCGAACAGCCCAGTCCAGGACATACCAGATCTTGCGCCAGGGTACATTCTCTGAAGGGCGCATCGACCGCCTGGAATCCTCTCGACGCTTCCGGTCACGTTCATCCCGGTAGAGGATATACGCCTTCGCTACCTGGGCATGACCTTGTTCAATCAGGATTTTCTCTACCGCATCCTGAATTTCCTCAATCTGCGGGGTGTGATCCGCCGGCAAATTCTGCGCCAAATATTCCACCACCTGGTCAGCGAGGTCCTCCGCCCGGCCGCGATCTCGACCGCCAACAGCGACGGCGGCCCGATAAATCGCGTTAGCAATCCGCTCACGGTTGAAGGGGACGATCGCTCCACTGCGTTTGACGACATGTTCGAGTGGGTTCATTTCACCTTCCTTCACACGGGATTCATGTGCAAGTCATTATAAACGCGCAAGGTGGGCAGGGGCTAAGGGGCTGCAATTTGGTTACCTGTGGTGTTGTCGCGCTTGGGCTAATAAACAAATTCGCGAATGTCGTACCGGCTGATGTGAGGTGTACCGCCTGAGGCATTGAAGGTTAATCCCAATTCGATCTGCTCTGCCTGAGAATGGCGTTCAACATCATCAAGGGGGTCTAACTCCGCCTGATAAGCAGGGAGGGTGTAACTCAGCCCCTCATTCTGCACAAGTTCAGAGAAATAGATTTGATCGTTCAAATCAAGTGACATCTCATTCAACACGCGAATCGTATCGAGGATGTGACCTACGGCGTATGTTTTGCCACCCGCACCAAGCAGGATGATCACCCCGACGCCAATTCCTGCGGATTTCAGGGCGCGAATTGTATGCAGACCGTTCTCAGCGTTTCCCGGCTTTTTCAGGAATTTAAGCAGCGGATCATGACCGCTTTCCAGGCCGATGTAAACACGTTCAAGCCCCTTTGACCTGAGTTGCAGATAGTCAGATTTGTCTTTCTTCTCACCGCTGAAGGCATCCTGGAAAGCAAAGATGCCCCCGAGTTCTTCGACATTGAAGACCGCATGAACTGCATTGAAAAGCTTGAGCAGGCGCTCCTGAGGGACAACCAGGGCATTCGCATCGCCGAGGAAAATTGTCCGGCGAAGTGACAAACCACGTCCGAGGTAATCGTGCACAGCCTCGCAGTGTGCGTGAAACTCCGATTCGGTTTTTATATGAAAGGGAAGATCCTTGTAGAAATCACAAAATGTACATTGGTTGTACGAGCATCCTTCGGTAGCTTGAAGCAGCACAGCCTGGTACTGGTCAGGTGGTAGTATCCCAACTGGCTTGTAGATCGAATGGAACGTTGAGACATCTCCTGCAGAAGCAGCCATCGAATATGCTCTGATGCGCTCCAGGAGCTCACCTGCCTCTTTGTCGAGCGATGGCTTGAAAATGATCGTACCGGCTTTGTGATCCTGCCACAGCATTGTCATGACATGCCGGGCATCTGTCTCAAGAGCCAGAGCTTCTGATTCGGATAGCCAGCGTCTCTGACGGTTCCCAGGCGGGTCAATCCATTTGGCCACAACGCGTCCGTTCAAACCGCGCTGATAGAAAGTATTTTCACGCATGACACTCCACAACCTGGCCGCGCGATCGAAGTTCATGACCTGTGGAGCGGGAGTTGTCTCCAACGTCAGGGATATCCTACTCTTCGTTGCGCTGAAAATCGTCGAGGTGTTCTGCCAGATCGTTGAGTAGATTGTCATAGGCCTTGAGCTTTCACGGTGGGTTCAACCGTCGTTCGCACATTCAACGTACCTTTTTCCGGGAACTTGATTTAAGGGATCAGCTTCGCCGACCAACCGATGCAGAGAAGATAGAGCGGTTCCTGGGTTGGCGCCAGCCCAAAGATCATGGCAATTTGATCGTCATTAAATGCCCCGACCGGTACACCGCAAAGTCCACGCGCGCATGCCTGCAGAAGGAGATTCTGCGCGGCATGACCGGCTTCCAAGGCGATATATCAAGGGGAGCGATCAGGTCCATATCTACTTGAAGTTTTCAGAGGCTGGGAGGTCAACAGGAACGAGCAAGCTGCGCGAACGATAAAGTCCTGGTTCAGTGCCGCCTCGGTAATCCGTCCTCGAAAATCTCCCTGCTGAACCACCAGGATTGAATGCCCTTCAGGATCATAACGGCCGAGAATTGTCCGGGTGGCGAGATATAGATCAAGAGGATACAGGGCTCCGGCGGATGGTACCGTTCGCAAGCCTTCTGGATGTGTGATGCCCTGGGCTGCCCACAGCAGCTGCCCGAGGAGAGCAAGATCCAGGTCTTTCTCGATAAAATCCCGGCGTGTTCGCCGGTTGAGGATAGCAGACTCCAGGCTGACACCGCTTGTTTTTTGTGGCTCTGGAAGCTGGATGATGTTGCTCAACTCGAAAACCTGCTTATTCGAACCCGTGTTCAATTCTAGCCTAAGCTCGACGATTGTGCCTGGGTCGGTTGGGTAACATTATCATTTGGTTTGACACGGGGTAAGCAATTGTGGGCTTTCACCGGTCTGTGGGGCGCGCTTGGATAGTTCGTTTGGATTTAAAGAAGCCTTAATGCCTGCTTAGGTCGGCAGGCGAATAGCTTGGATATAATCTGATTGTATTCATAATTATCGGGTAGCCAGCAGACGCCAACGTCCTGATGCTTGAAGCTATTCTCATATGATGCAGGAAGGAATTGGCGGAACTCGAAGCGAGGGATGATGTTCAATTTTGAGAACAAGGTGGCAGTTGTGACCGGGGCTGCTGGTAACCTGGGAGGGGCGTTAGCTCACGCACTGGATCAGGCCGGGGCAGTTCTTTCGCTAGTCGATCTCTACCCGGACCGGCTGCGTGAAACCTGTGGGGACATCGGTGAATCGGATCGGCATTTACTGATTGGATCTATTGATCTCACCTCTGAGAGCTCTGTTGCAGGGGCAGTTGCGGAAACGATGCAGTCCTTCAAGCGCATCGACATGCTCTTCAACATTGCGGGCGGTTATCGTGCTGGGAATCCTGTCTCAAAGACTTCAATCGAGGAATGGGATTTGATGCTCAATTTGAACGCCCGCTCTGTTTTTCTCGCCTCACGCGCTGTGTTACCCCAAATGCTCAAGCGTGGTTCAGGTCACATCGTAAATATTGGGGCGCGGCCTGGCCTGGGAGGAGTCGCAAACGCCGCCGCATACTCCGCGGCGAAGTCAGCTGTTTTGAGGTTGACGGAAAGCATGTCGGCTGAAGTTAAACACCAAGGAATCCATGTCAATGCAGTTATTCCCGGCAGACTCGATACGCCTGAGAACCGGGATGCTGCGCCGGACGTGAATACCTCGGATTGGGTTAGCCTTGGGGCTCTATGCGATGTGATCATGTTCCTGGCTTCAGAGGGTGCCCGGGCTGTTCACGGAGCGGTGGTTCCGGTTTATGGAACGGGATAAAAGCTCATCCCTCGAGCTATCCTCCTGAGAACTTTCGAAAGGACGAATTGTTGTTAAACATACTGGAAAGCTTACAGAAGCGTGGGCAGTCGATCTGGTATGACAACATCCAGAGAATGCTGATAAAAAATGGCGGGTTAGCAGAGCTCGTTGATCAGGGGGTCCTGGGTCTGACCTCGAACCCATCCATTTTCGAACATGCAATTGCAGGAAGTGATGATTACGATTTGTCACTTTTACGAACCGCCTTGAAAGGTCAGTCCCCGCAGCAAATTTATGAGGCGCTTGTATTAGAGGATATTCATGACGCAGCGGACATCCTGCGCCCTGTATATGACCGGTCCCGAGGACTTGATGGCTTTGTAAGCCTCGAGGTCGCTCCTACCCTGGCGCATGATACGCAGGGAACGATCCGCGAGGCAAAACATCTTTTCGCTGCCGTTGGGGTACCGAATCTAATGATAAAGGTGCCCGCGACGGAAGAAGGTATCCCGGCGATTGCCGCCCTGATCGGCCAGGGGATCAACGTCAATGTCACCCTGATCTTCAGTCTGCCGAACTACCGCCAGGTAGCCAACGCCTACATGGATGGACTGGAGGAATTGATTGCCGATGGCGGTGAACCGGAAAGCGTGGCATCGGTAGCCTCATTTTTCGTCAGCCGCGTCGATACCGCCGTTGACCACATCCTCGATCAGAAGGGGTTGGATCAACTGCGAGGAAAAGCTGGTATCGCAAACTCAAAGCTTGCATATCAGGCATTCCGAGAGATATTTTCGGGTGATCGGTGGAAAAAGCTTGCGGCGCTCGGTGCAAAACCTCAAAGACCCCTTTGGGCAAGTACCTCCACGAAAAATCCGCGTTATCCGGACACGATGTACGTGGATGGTCTCATCGGTCCTGAAACCGTAAATACCGTCCCGCCTGCTACCCTGAATAAATTCATTGATCATGGTGAGGTTGCTGAAACATTGACGGCTGATCTTGACCAGGCAAAGGCCGTGATGAACGGGCTTGAAAAAGCCGGGGTTGAGATGGCCGATGTGACTCGCGATCTGCAGCAGGAGGGTGTGAAAGCCTTCACCGCATCCTATGAAGAACTGCTTGCTGCAATTGATGCGAAATCGCGCCAACTGATGCGGTTCCGAAGTGGGATCCGGCTCGAAGCCGGAGATGCGATTGAGAAGGTGGAACAAGCGCTTAGAACCTTCGAGTCCGACTCTTTACTGCGCCGTATCTGGGGGCATGACTATACTATCTGGAACCCTGAGCCCAAGGAAATCACCAATCGATTAGGTTGGCTGGACCTGCCAAATCAAATGCGCGCTGAGCTGCCGCGGCTGCGTCAATTCGCAGACCGGGCGCGTAAGGATGGGTTTACACATGCCATCCTGCTTGGGATGGGTGGTTCGAGTCTGGCGCCTGATGTCTTTCTGCGGACCTTCGGGATTGCTCCCGGATTTCTCCAATTGATAGTTCTCGATAGTACTCATCCCGATGAAATTCAGAAGGTAATCGATGAGACTCCCTTCGAACACTCTCTCTTCATTGTCTCCACAAAGTCCGGATCGACCGTCGAGACGCTCTCGCTGTTTCGAACGATGTTCAATCGTGTTCAGGAGCTGGTAGGGAAAGAGGCGGCAGGATCGCACTTCATCGGCGTGACGGACCCTGGCAGCCCGCTCGAGACAATTGCTCGAGACCTCGACTTTCGCGATTTATTCTTGAACGACCCAAATATCGGTGGACGGTACTCGGCCTTATCGTTTTTCGGGCTGGTGCCTGCTGCGTTAATTGGTCTGGATCTCGAACAGCTGCTTTCCAGAGCGAGATCGGCGGAAACAGCCTGTGACCCAGAGCTGCCAGTGACTGGAAACCCGGCGGCTCGACTCGGCGCTCTGATGGGTGAGCTAGCCCTGGGCGGCAGGGATAAACTGACCTTGGTTATTGGACGCTCCCTGGAAAGCTTCGCGGACTGGCTGGAGCAGCTGCTTGCTGAGAGCACCGGGAAGGATGGCAAAGGCATCTTGCCGGTTGCAGGAGAGGCGTTGTTGCCCCCCGATAGGTACCGCCAGGATCGATTGTTCGTGTGGATCCATACACCAGGCGATTTGGAGCACGCTTCAGAGATGGAACTTTTGCGAGCCAGCGGCCAGCCCATTGTTGAGATATTCTTCGAGGATACCTATGACCTGAGCGCTATGATGTTTACTTGGGAGCTGGCAACTGCGATCGCCGGTGAACGGCTGGGCATCAATCCCTTCAACCAGCCGAACGTCGAATCGGCGAAAGCCAGGGCCCGTGAGATGGTCGCGGCCTATGAGAAATCCGGGAAACTACCTGAAGAAACACCGGTCGTCGAGTTTGATGGGGTGGAAATATTTGCAGCCGAATCTATCGTCAGCAATATTGCGCACGAGAAATCGATCGTGGCAGTGGTTGAGGCATTCCTGGCTGAGGCCGCAGACGACGCGTATGTCTCGCTCCAGGCTTATCTGCAGCCAACGGAGAGAACCCGGCAGGCATTGCAGGCGCTTCGAACTGCCATCCAGGAACGAACTCGCCGGGCTGTAACGCTGGGCTTTGGGCCGCGCTTTCTCCATTCAACCGGTCAGCTTCACAAGGGTGATGCGGGTCACGGGATGTTTATTCAAATATCAGGCGATAAGTTGACAGACATCGCGATACCCGAAGAAGCTGGCTCAGATGAAAGCCGGATAACCTTCGGGATCTTAATCGAAGCACAGGTGAGGGGTGACTGGCAGGCGCTTCAGGAAGCTAACCGGGCAGTCCTGCGGTTGGATTTGAAGCAACCGGTTGACGAACGATTGAAACGACTAGCCGAATCGTTTTAATCCATCCATCAGGGATCGACACAAGGGATCAATGCAAAAGGAACGAGAATGGGAATTGGGAAAAAGCGCCCCGTATCTTTGCGCATAGCCAACAGGAATGGATATTGATGGACGAGGCACCTAGTTCAAAGACGATCGCGCGTTGGAAGCGCCAAGCTGGCGAGTACGCCGTTCAGTTTGTCAGGAGCGGTATGGTTGTGGGTCTCGGGTATGGAAGCACGGCGATCCACGCACTGCGGCTTATTGGCAGCCAGATACGTGCTGGCAAGCTCGAGAACATCCTCGCAGTTCCAACCTCAGTTTCGATTGCCAGGGAAGCGGAGGAAGAAGGGATCCCACTGACGACGCTCGAGGCCCATCCAGAAATTGATCTCACGATCGATGGTGCAGATGAAGTCGATCCGCAGTTCAACCTGATTAAGGGGGGAGGCGGGGCACTCCTGCGTGAGAAAATCGTTGCGCAATCAACCCGTAGGGAAGTTATCGTCGTTGATGGGACCAAGCTTTCCCCACGCCTAGGAACACGCTTTCCCCTGCCGGTCGAGGTATTACCTTTCGGCTGGAGCACCCAGAAAGGCTACCTTGAAAGTATGGGGGCGTTGGTAGAACGTAGAGTGGGCCAGTGGGGAGAGCCCTACACAACCGACGCGGGCAACTTCATCCTTGATTGTAGATTCGGACCGATCGAAAATCCCGCCTCTCTTGCCGCTACCCTGGACGCCCGTGCAGGGATCGTTGTGCACGGGCTGTTTCTTGGGTTGACACATGACCTGGTCGTTGCCGATCGTGAGGGAGTTAGGCATCATACAGCGACCTGAAGGAATACAGGAGCAAAAGCAATGGAAATTGGAATGGTTGGCCTGGGTAAGATGGGTGCGAACATGAGCAAGCGCTTGCTTGTCAATGGGCACTCAGTTGTCGTCTACGATCGTAACGAGCCTAAGGTGCACAGCCTGGAAGGAGAGGGGGCTAGTGGAGCGCACTCCCTTGAGGAACTGGTTGGGAAACTCGATGAACCCAGAGTCCTCTGGATCATGGTGCCTTCCGGCGATGCAACCGAGACGACAGTCATAGCGCTCTCCTCCCTGCTGTCAGCCGGCGATATCCTGATCGACGGGGGAAACAGCAATTACAAGGATACACTGCGCCGGGGCGATATGCTTGAAGAGAAAGGGATCCATTATGTTGATGTTGGCACGAGTGGGGGAATTTGGGGCTTGAAGGAAGGCTATTCAATGATGGTCGGTGGCGACCAGGAAGCCGTCGAACGCGTTACACCGGCGCTGAAATCACTTGCGCCGGGTCCGGATAAGGGGTGGGGGCATGTAGGCCCGCGCGGTTCAGGGCATTTTGTGAAAATGGTTCACAATGGAATCGAATACGGAATCATGCAAGCCTACGCTGAAGGCTTCGAGATCCTCGACGCAAAAAAGGAATTCAAGCTTGATCTGCATCAAATTGCTGAGATCTGGCGCTACGGATCCGTGATCCGCTCCTGGCTGCTCGACCTGACCTCAGATGCACTTGAGGACCGGGTGGCGTTGAATGAGATCAAGGGCTGGGTGCATGACAGCGGCGAAGGCCGATGGACGGTGAAAGAGGCAATCGATCTCGCTGTTCCGACGCCGGTCATTTCACTTGCGCTTTATATGCGCTTTGTCAGCCGGCAGGAAGACAGTCTGGCCGCAAAACTTCTCGCTGCGATGAGAAATGAGTTTGGGGGTCATGCTGTCAAGAAGGAAGATGAAGAAGAGCCCTCTTGAGTCAGTGCACCGTCTTCATCAGATAGGAGTAACTATGTCCGGGCTGGAGCAGCAAGAACTGCCGATCAGCATCATCATCTTCGGTGCGTCCGGTGATCTCACGCATCGGAAGCTAGTCCCGGCGATCTTCAACCAATACCGGAAGGAAAAAATTCCACACGAGCTGAACATCGTCGGCGTATCCAGGACACCGATGTCGCATGAGCAGTTCAGGGGGGAGATGTACTCGGGTACACTTGAATTGGCGAAGATGGAATGTGAGAAACAAGAGTGGGATGATTTCGCAGGCCACCTCTGGTATTTGCCCGGTGATGCAAAAAAGAATGAAGATTATCTAGCTCTGGATGAATTCCTAAAGGAACTAGAAAGTGGTCCGTCGAATCGTCTGTATTATCTGGCGACCGCTCCCGGTCTTTTTTCAGTTATCGTTGACGAGTTAGGTTCGAGTGGATTAGCAAGATCGGATGAAGGCTGGCGCAGGGTGGTGGTTGAGAAACCATTTGGCCATGATCTCAAGAGTGCGATCGAATTGAATGCCGCCCTGCACAGAGTTTTTCAGGAAGACCAGATCTACCGCATCGATCATTACCTGGGCAAGGAGACTGCCCAGAACATCCTTTATTTCAGGTTCTTGAACACGATTTTCGAACCGGTCTGGAATCGTAACTATATCAGTCACGTCCAGATCACAGTTACCGAGGAGGTAGATGTCGGCCACCGGGCTGGCTATTATGATCAAGCTGGTGTGGTGAAGGATATGTTTCAGAATCACCTGCTCCAGCTTATTACCCTGGTCGCCATGGAGCCGCCCTACAGCTTCAACGCCGACGCCGTCCGAAACGAGAAGGTCAAAGTCCTGAAGGCGGTCCGGCCGATCGATGCGATGGACACAGTCCGTGGTCAGTATGAGGGTTACCGCGACCTGGAGGATGTGCCGAGCGATTCACAAACGCCAACCTTTGCAGCAATGAAGCTGCACCTGGATAACTGGCGCTGGCAGGGTGTTCCATTCTACCTGCGGTCTGGCAAAGCATTGCATACCAAGACCAGTGAAATCGTGATTGAATTCAAGCCACCTCCGCACGTCATGTTCCCCCTGCCGGAAGATTATCCGATGACACCCAACTTCCTATCGCTCTGCATCCAGCCGGATGAAGGTATTCACCTGCGTTTTGAAACGAAGGTGCCTGATACGCAGCAAGAGACACGGTCGGTCGATATGGATTTTCATTATCGTGATTCATTCGCCGGCAAACGGTTGCCAGACGCCTATGAGAGACTGTTGGTCGACGCGATGATGGGGGATGCATCCCTCTTTACCCGCAGCGATGAGATTGAGGAAGCCTGGCGGATCATTGATCCGATTCTGCAAACCTGGGATGAGCACCCGGATGCACCACAACTTCAATCCTATCCGGTTGGGAGCTGGGGGCCGGAAGAAGCGGATACATTCATCGCCAGGGCCGGGTTGGTCTGGCGCTTAGGGTGCAGCGAGCCGACTCAACCTTGAATTTTATCGCCTTCGATTGACTCGCACGGCGGTTTCGATGGTGGTGTCGGACAACCAGGATGCCGGGCAAACCGATGTCGGATCGGTATTAGAACTAACTCAACGGGGGATTATTACACAGAACGGTTGTCGGTCCGCGTTCTCGACTCCGGTTTTTTCCAGAGGACGATGGCGAGGACCGCAATGTACCCCAAGGAACCAAGAATTTCCGTCAGGGAAGGGGTGCTGTTGTAACCCAGCAGCGCTTTCATAATCTGACCCAGGAACGAGCTCTCTGGCAGGAGGGGGTCGATATTCCAGATGGGTTCGATCAAGGCCGGAATCCATCCTGCGCTGTTTAGTTCATGAATTCCATGGGCAACAAGCCCGGCTGCGAACAATACGAGCACTGTCCCTGTAAGGAGGAAGAATGTTTTCAGATTCAAACTGATCAGACGGACATACGCTGCCCAACCAAGGATCATCGCGACAAGCAACCCGCCCAGCCCACCGATGAGTGTATTTGAAATACCTGCTGATAATGCGCTCGCTGTTAGGAAGAGGCTGAGTTCGATTCCCTCTCGAACCACGGCAAAGAACGCCAGGCTGGTTAACCCAACGTGCCCGCCGGAAAGGATCGCAGCTTCCACGCCGGTGGTGATCACCTGACTGCGTCGTGCCGCTTGCGAACGCATCCAGAAGATAGCCCAGGTCAAGACGCCAGCCGCCAGGAGCATGGCCAGCCCTTCAAAGATTTGCTCCAATTTTCCATCCAACCTGACCCCGATCAGCGTTAGCATCGAGCCTATAAGCAGGCTGATCACGATTGCCCCGATTGTGCCCAGCCAGACGCTGCGCTGCAAATCGGGGCGATCGAGTTTGCGAAGCGTACCGAAGACTATGCCCAGGACTAATGCTGCTTCGAGTCCTTCTCGCAACGAAAGAACAAGTCCAGCAATCACAACCCCTCCCAAAGTGGATAACAACCCGGGCGAATTAATCAGATAATTATTATCACAAATGTTAATATTATTATTGGTGGATTGCAATCGGTGAAGGTTTTGCAGTCCAGCAAAGGTCCTTATTGCCAGGGGCGGAAAAGTATAATAGAGATCATTGGGGAAGCCGCCTGGTCTGGACGTGTATGGCTGGATAGAGAAGGGTAATGCGTACTTCGATCGTTCTCTTTTTATGCCTGAGTGTGTCATTTGTCTGCAGCAGCTGCAATCAGGCAAACGGGCCGGCCGATCAATCCGACTTGCCAGGGGAATCGCGTGAAATAGCCTTTCCCACTTCATCCGGCACAATCTCAGAGTTCAAGCTTTCCAGTCCTGCATTCCAGGACGGGGAGCCCATCCCATCCAGGTTCTCGTGCAATGGAATCGATAGATCACCTCCGTTGAATTGGTCGAACGTCCCGCAGGATACTGCCAGTCTCATGCTCGTCGTCGAGGATCCCGATGCACCGGGTGGAACCTGGGTGCATTGGATCGTCTATAGTTTGCCTGTGGAGATTCGTGAGCTGCCGGAAGGTATCGGTGAGAAGACCGACCTGGGTGGGCTGGGAGAGACCGGGACGAACAGTTGGGGTTATCGAACATACGGCGGACCCTGCCCACCGTCGGGTACGCACCGTTACATTTTCCGCCTTTATGCTCTGGATCAACCGCTCGAGCTGCAGCCGGGAACAGCCGTCGCTGATCTCCTGGGTGCAATCCAGGGGCACATCCTTGGACAGGCAGTGCTTTCAGGGACCTTCAGCACAGAAAAGTAGACGCTAGCTAATACTCGCTGAGCACGTGGATTGGATCGGACCCTGGATACACAGCTGTAATCAAGCTTCGATTTCAGTTTTAAGTTCACCAAGCTGGTTGAGAATCCCATCCAGGTTTGACTCAATCGTCAGCAGCTGTTCCTTTTCCGCCAGCACGAAACGCCGGTAAGGTGCGATCGCTTCCCGGAGCCGATTTGCAGTGCGATCGAGCTCCTTTTCGAAGCTCGCACCGAGAGCTTCGCGTAGTTCCTCCCGCAGTGCGCCGAGTTTTTCGCGCAATTCCTTCTTCGCTCTCCCACGCCGATAGGGGATGATCGCCAGTCCGAGAACACCGAGCAGCCCGGCGGCGAGGATACCGGTTGCATCTGCAGCGGCTGTCGTGAGAACTGCTTTCAGGATTAGACCGAGGCTGATTGCGCCAACCTCTACCAACCCAACCAGGGCGACGGATTCGCGGACTGTTTCAATCAGGCGCTTTGCCTCCAGTTCCCGATCGAAAGTCTGAATAACGTCATCCGCATCTCTACCGACGCTATCCAGAAGCTGCCGTCGGTTGTACGCAAACCCACCGGAGGCTTCCCGGGCTGCATCCTGCAGGGCATCTGTCTCCCTGCGCCGTTCCAGCTCGTCCGTCATCATGCGCCACTGACGAAGCTCTCGCTCTACGAACCAGTCGATGATTTCCTGGATATGGGCCTCAACCCGGGCTGGTGCATCCGCTACGACCTGTTCCTCAAAGGACCGGCGCATCGCCCGGGAATTCAGCATTTGCCGTATCCGCAGCAAGCGCATCGATTCATCCAGAAACGCTTCGCCCCGCAGCTGCATCTGAAGCAGGTCATTCTCGATTCGGTCGACGTGACGCCCAAATTCGGACATCGTATCTGAATTGAAGAGCTCAAGCTGATGATCGACTTTTTCGAGAGCGATCGCGTCATCTGCCAGGATACGGATCCGCTCCGCCGCTCGATCGAGATACTCTCGACCGATTTTTTCTGCTACCCCGAGTGGGTTGAGTAATTTCAACCGGAGAATCCCCTCGCGCGATAGTGTTGTCTCCAGGTATTTTTTAAAGCCATCGAACCCGCTTGGGTCGCCGCTCTGGTCAGCGGTGGTACTCAACGCCCTTCGTGCCGAGACAGTGAAAACCTCAGGTTCAAATTCCAGGGTCCGTTGCACCTGCTCGCTGACAAAAGCCTGCACCTCCTGCTGTGCTGAGCCGTCTTCAAGAATGTCGGCTTTGTTGATCGTGACAACAACCTTCTTTCCCCACTGTCGAATGTGCTCGAGGAACTGCCGCTCGCTCTCGGTAAAAGGCCGGTCGGCTGACGTGACAAAGATGACCATATCGCTGCGCGGGATGAAATCACGTACGATCGCTTCATGATGTCTCAGCACGGCATTCGTGCCCGGTGTATCAACGATATGAATTTCTCGCAGCATCTCGCTCGGAAACCGGAGCACCCGGATATCCTCACTGGCGTATTCGGGTTTTCCCACGGGGCCGAATTTGAGAATGTGAATTCTGTCCGTGGTAGGTGTTACGCCTTCGTCGAGCAAGCGCTCTCCGAGAAGACCATTGATCAGGGCAGATTTTCCGCTGTTGAATTCCCCTACGACAACCAGCAAGAACAGTTCATGCAGTTGTTCGAAAGCCTGCTTCAAGCGAGCTGCGTCATCCGGATCGAGCTCCCAGCCCTCGAGCAATTCCAGCATCGTTCGGATGTGACCCCGCTCTGCGTCCCATAATTCGGTTTGTCGATCGTTGAGCAACGATAATGCCATCGCCCCTCCTGGGACTCTCGTGCAATAGAAAACACCTTGAATATAGGGTATTGTAATCTGCATTCCAGTCGAACGTCGACTGTCCTGTTCAAACTGGGTGTAACAAACGAAGGGGTTAACCGTTTGTATGGATGGAACGAATCCTGAAGCGCCCCGCGATGCGGATTTGATCGCTCGCGCAAAGCGAGGCGATGCGCATGCGTATGGAAATCTCTACCAACGCTATGCTGAATCGATATATAAGTATATCCGCCTGCGTGTCAGTGACGAGCATGCTGCGCAGGATCTGACGGAGACGGTTTTCCTTCGAACTTACGAATCGCTTGGTCGATATCGTGAACGGGGGCTGCGTTTCTCAGCCTTCCTTTACCAGGTCGCCCGCAATCTGCTGGTCGACTATTACCGACAGGCAGAGGACTTAGTATCGATCGATGAAACCGAACCTGCGGTCGGCGGGCGCATGAGCATGGACGAGCGCTTCATCCAGCACGAAGAGGTAGAGGCAATCAAACGGGCCCTGAAGAAGCTACCGGAGGAATACCAGGAGATTATTCGATTACGGGTCATCCTGGATGTACCAACGCAGGAGGTTGCCGAGTGGATGAGCAAGAGTTCAGGTGCAGTTCGAGTCCTGCTGCACCGCGCTCTTAAAGCGCTGCGTCGAGAAGTTGAGCACCATCATGTTGAATAAAGATGCACGCAACCTAGACTACTGCCTGACTAAAATTCAGTCAGGTGCGATGACGCTGGAACAGGCGCTGACGGCCTATCCGAAGCACGCAGGCCGGCTGCGGGAGCTGCTCGAGTTCGCTCAAACCCTGCGTCACGAACTGGTCCCAGCCGATCCCAAACCGGGCTTCATTCGGGATTCCCGGAGTCGGATCGAACATGCAATTCATTCAAAATTCCAACCGACCACACACATACTGCGACCCAGCCGGCGACTGACGCTGCGGCCGACCTATTTGCTGTTCGTCCTGGTACTCATTACCGCGATCTTCGGCAGTGGTTATGGGGTTTACTCCGCATCCGCTGCGTCCTTGCCAGGTGATTTCCTGTATTCCATCAAACGGGCTGGTGAGGAAGTGCAACTCATCCTCAGTTACTCGGACACAGGTGATCTCCAGCTGCTTCTTAACCTTGCCCAGGAAAGGCTGGATGAGTACCAGGCGCTGCTTGATGCTGCTAGGTATGATGATTTAGAACGTGCGCTGGCTGGCTTCGAGCGAGAGGTAGAACGCTTAGGGGAGCGTTCAGTTGAAGGCGAGATTCCGTCAGCAACCTTCGACCATCTAGATGATCAGCTGGAAAAGCATATTCAGAAACTCGAGCTAATACGCGATCAGGTTCCCGGGTCTGCCATCCTATCGATCGAAAAGGCTCTTGATAAGACCAGGCACTCCCAGGCTGTGATTGAAACGCTGCAGGAAGGTGGGCGGCCATCGGATCTGGCTCCGGGACAGCAAGACAAACAGACCGGGAATAGTAAGGATTCGAGCAAGCAGAATGAACATGATCGTTCATCAGGGGAAGATAAAAGTAAGGGTCAGGACAAAGAAAAACAAAAAGATAAATAGAAAGTGAATTGAGGCTTGGAGTGGTTGGGGGCGTCGCAGACTGATTCTCCATGCTCCTTGACCTATGATCGATAAGATCAAGACATCAGCCTGGCTTCAGCCAGGCTGATGTTATAACCCCGCGCTTGACTCATGATCGACACTCATCTAGCATCAAGATTAGGTTATTATCAGCCGCATCGCCCATCCGGAGGCTGGAATGAGAGTCCTTCTCCTGCTGGCTTTAATCCTGTCGTTGATTGTCACGGTATTTGCGGTCCAGAATAACACCCCAAGTAAGGTTGCCTTCCTGAGCTGGAATGTGACCGGGTCGCTGGCTATCGTCCTGATGATTACATTTGCCTTGGGTATCATCATTGGAGTGATGGTTATGCTGCCGAGCAGCGTCCGGGCCCGTCTTTCAGCTCGAGAGGAACGGAAACGTAAGGAGGACCTGGCAGGCCAGTTGGAGAAGTCACAGGCTGTCCAAGCAAGCCTGGAACCGCCGGCCGTTGAGTCGCCCTCCCCTTCTAGTGATCCATCACAAACCCCCCGCCCGGATCGTGATCCTGGGTGATCCGTTCCCGTATGTTATTCTGGTCCGATCGATATCCCGAATGCTTATAGTGGGAACAGGGCCGGGACGAGAAGTAAGGCGGCTAGCAGTAATAACAGGGTGAGTGGTGCTCCGACTTTTAGGAAATCTGAAAAACGGTAGCCAGCGGGTCCCATTACCAGACTGTTTGCGGGGTGGGAAATCGGGCTGAGGAAGTTGGTCGAGGCGGCGACCGCGATCAGCATCGACAGGGTGGAGGGGGAAATCCCGATCTCACGGGCTGTACTGATGGCGATCGGGACCATAATCACTACTAATGCCGCACTGGGCATGAACTGGGACGTAATGGTGGTCAAGACAAAGATGCCGGCCAGGATTGCGAATACCCCGGCTGACCCAACGGCATCAACTACATTGCGTGCCAGCCAGACCGCCGCCCCGGTAGACTGCATCGCAACTCCCAACGGCAGCATACCGGCGATAAGGAAGACCGTCTTCCAGTCTATAAAGCGGTAAGCCTCCTCCATCGTCAGAACACCAAGCAGAATCATGATCGTCGCTCCGATGACAGCCGCAAGTTCAATGGGCAGCCAGTGCAGGATGACAGAGCTGACGACCCCGATCATGATCAATATCGCGAGAGGCTCTTTAGCTCCCCTGCCGACCGGTTGCGCAGATTGTGTGAGGACCAGGAAATCTGAATCATCTTTTAACAACTGCAGTCGGGATCGAGGTCCGTAAAGCAGTAAAGCATCACCGAATTTAAGCTTCATGGCTCGCAGACCTGATCGATATGCACGACCTGCTCGCCAGATTGCCAGCACACTCAGACCGAATTTCTCCCGAAAATGAAGCTCGCGCAGTGTCTTTCCAACAAGTGTCGTAAATGGGGAGAGCACGACCTCCATCAACCCTACTTGATCGGATTGCAGTGACTCGAGATCTGGAAGCGGGCCGAGCAGCTGCTGGATTTGCTGCAGTCCGCTCAAGACCTTTAAATCCTCCGGCCAGACTTCAACCAGGAGCAAATCCTCCGGTTGAAGAACTATCTCCGGATCGGGCAACAGCTCAGTCGTCGATCGCCGCCGTATGCCGAGAACGGCAATTCCAAACGCATCAGCCAACCGGCTTTCGATCAATGTGTTGCCAACCAGCATCGAGTCATACGGGATGCGCATGATACGAACGCGTTCATCCAGGTGGTAGCGCTGTTGGACATCATCAGGTTTAAGCTCGGACGAGACCAACCAATCATCGGCACCATCCAAAGCCGAAAGTCTTTCTCGATCCCCTAGCACAAGCAGGCGGTCGGATTCCTGCAGGATCTTCCCCTGCAGGTTCGTGCGTTGAGCAAGTCCTTCGTGTTCGATGGCCAGAACGGTTATTCCAAAGCGTGCCCGAAAGTCGCTTTCAAAGAGGGTCGAACTCACCAGCGAGGACCCACTGTTGAGCGTCAACTCCCTGAACTGAACGTGGTCATTCAGCAGATCGCCGATATGGAGATCGCCCTCCATGATTAAAAGCGGGCTGTTGCGCAGGGCGATCATCCGGTCCACACGCCCTTCAACAACCAGTTGATCTGCTTCAAGCAGTAAAGTTGCCGGGAGGGGGGCAAGCATTCGTTCGTGCTGTCGAAGGATTGCGACAACATTCAATTCAAGCGCAGCACCAATTCGGCTTTGCGCGAGCTGCCTGCCGATCAGCGGAGATCCAGCCGGGATTTGGACCACGAACAACCGCTCATCGATGTCATAGAGGTCCTCATGGGGTCCGCTGGCGGTTTGCAGATTGCTGCTGGAGTTTTCACGACGGGGGAGCATACGGCGGCCGATCATGCTCATATAGGCTGTGCCGAGAACCAGCATTACCAACCCGATCGGAGTGAAGTCGAAAAACCGGAACGGCGTAACATTTTGCCCGAGCAAGATGTTGTTTACCAGAATATTTGGCGGTGTTCCGATTAACGTGATCATGCCCCCCAGGATTGTGCCAAATGCAAGCGGCATCAACAGCCGCGAAGGTGAAATTCGCAACCTGCGGGCGATGTCCATAACGACTGGTAGCAGCAAGGCAGCCACCCCAACGTTATTGATGAAGGCTGATAACAGGCCGGCCGTAAGCATGATGGCGATGATGATGCGTGCTTCGGATTTCCCCGCCAGCCTTATCAGGATCTTGCCAATCCGGTTGGCTACCCCACTTCGTGCCAGGCCGCCGCTCAGAATAAAAACAGCCCAAACGGTAATTACCGCCGGATTGCTGAATCCTGAAAGAGCTTCTGTAGGCGTTACCAGGCCGCTGAGCGCCAATGCTGCGAGCACCATCAGCGCGATCAGGTCGATCCGTAGCCGCTCCTGGATCAGCAGGACGAATGCGATCGCGATGATCAGCAGAACGAGAGCTATATCGCTGCTCAACGATATCTCCATGTGCACTGGGTCTTGGAACAACTACACTTAAAGCTATCGTACTCGGGCCTACTTGCCAAGTGCATCTTCGGAGACATTTCGAACTTAGCGCAACACCTTCATACTGAATATCGTCTCAATTTAAGATCTCCGCTTTTAGCGCTTACGGCAAACATGATTCAACTGCGTTTTCACATGGGGTAACTGCTTGAGGTCCAAATCAACACGATTAACGAAAATCCAGTATGGTTCGTGCAAAGTCCGCTTCAGCCTGACCGCAACGATCATTGGTGCTTGTTTCGCGATTTCGCTGACAGATGTCTTTGGTATTGCGCCCGAGGTGGTTGCCATTCTTCCAGATCGAGGCTGGGATAATATCCATGGCCCGATCCTCGGACAGCTTTCCGAAGCGCGACCTTTTCTCTACCGGTCTGGAAAGCTGCCTCCCGGAAGTGGGATTCGAAACGAGCATTATCACCGAGATCGCAGGTTGGGCTCTGGACGAGCAGGTCATCCAGGCCTTCCGCCAAGCGCCGGTCGGGCAATCCTGCTCGGGCTCTGCGTGCTGGTTGGAGTCAGTGTGACTGCTGCCTGAGTACTGGCAGACACGTCTACCCGTCCCGAACTGCGGAGAAATACCGCGTTCCACCGCAGATGGGAGGTACTTGTGGGCAAATCTGCCCCTGACCTTCGGGGGTACCCAGAACACTCTGCAGTTTGCGGATCGCTCTAATTAAGAAATACGGGACTTATCGAAAATGAATCGGCGCTTGATAAAGTTTGGGCTGCATCAGCTTGCAACTGGCCTGACCAGCCCATCCTAGCGGAAGGGACTCGACTCAGCCGGAGTACCTTCGAGCACTCGGACCCCAACCGCACTTGCTTCCGCAGTTTTAACCCCATCGACGAAGACCTCGCAGGTCAGTGAGGTTCGCCGGCCCTTGATTTCGGAGATACGAGCTCGCAGTTCAACCGGGCGATCGTTAGGTGTGGGCTTCAGATAACGAACAGTAATCTCAGCCGTCGCGTAGCGGTAGTCGGGTTGACTATCCAGACTTCGGCCTTCCTCACGGTATGCGGCAGCCATGGCTGTTCCCATGCAGTGGCAGTCAACGAGAGTTGCCAGGATTCCACCGTTCATGACCGTTTCCCATCCGTGGTATTTCGGCTGGGAGTGGAAGATACAGACGGCTTCGTCCCCTTCCCAGTAGCTCTTTATCTGCAGGCCATCCGGATTCTCGGCGCCACATCCGAAACACACGTTCCCCGGCATATGATCTTGGAAGTATTCGATATCCATTTGCTCCTCGTTCATTTCGCTTCTCATCCAGTTGCAGAGCCCGGTTGTAGTCACGAAACCGAGGCTGCGGTTTTCTTTCAGGGTGCTGGTTCGACTGCCACAACTGCCCCGAGCCCATTCACCTCAAGCAGCCAGTTGCTTCCAGGTTGGAAGTTTCGGAAACTGGTTTCGTCTCCGGGCTCATAGGTAAAAGATTTATCACCTGTCGTAAAGGTGACCTCATATTCGGCCTGCCGTTGACCGAGTCGTTGGTCGGATGTCAATGACGCTTCCGGCCAGCGCGGGTTCAGGTCCTGCCCACTGAGTGTTGCCGTATCGATGACGGTCCAGGCAAGTTCGGTGTAGGAGCACAGGTTGTCGTAAACCTCATACACGCAATCCTGAACCACTTCGCCATAACCACTGCCGGTATCAACAGTATAGGGTGTTCCGCAGACTTCAGTACTCCCGGAAACCGGTTCATTTCGAGTCTCCCGCAGCGCTTCATGGCACGAGCCGACCTCGGCTCCGGAGGGGATCTCATCCGACCAGGCTTCTGCTTCGGCCGGGATCAGCCCTTCGATTGGAATACTGTACGTCCAATTAACGCGGCTGACAGTCCCTATCATTTCTTCGGTCCTGGTGAGCAGGCTAATGACAAATGCTGCAACTGCAACGCAGGCAATACCGAGGACAATAAAAATCCAGCCTGGCAAACCTCGTCCCGGGGTTGAGGCGCTTGCAGGGGAAGATGGGGCTGCAGCCGGCTTCGCGGCTTTCTCTTCTTCTTCGGCTTTTTCACTCACTCCTGCCAGGCTGGAACCGCATCCGGCACATTCCTTTGCGTTAGCCAGGTTTAATGTGCCACAGGCGGGGCACGTGACCTTACGTGCTGGGTCCCTCCGGAACGCGCCCAGAACCTCGCCGCTCGATCTGCTTATTGCCTCCGACAGGTCCGCGCCGCATGCGCCGCAGAACGCTGCCCCGGCAGCGTTGCGTGCATTGCAGTACGCGCAGTGAACGTCGGCACCCCCAGCTGCGCGAGCAATCTCATCCTCATTTGTCAGCAAGATCTCCTGTGCCGCCTGATGAAAAGACACGTCGGCTGGAAGTGGCGCACCGCAGCCATTGCAGAACTTACGCGGACCAGGATTTTCGGTTCCGCAGTTCGGGCAGGTCCATTCCAATTCGACGTACCCAAGCCTCTTTCGAGCCATGTCCGCTTGCCTCCATGGTAGGTAACGATTAGAAAACTGAGCGAACTCACAGGGCATAGAATAACGCTGCACTTGAAAAAGTGCTACCCTGCTTCGGTCATGGTCATCACACAGATCGTGCTGCATAGATAGGAGGCGGAGGATGTCCGAGTTGGAAGGAAAAGTTGCGATTGTAACTGGAGGCGGAACCGGAATTGGGCGGGCTATAGCTCTAACTTTCGCGCAAGCTGGAGCGAAGGTCACGGTCTGTGGGCGTCGCGAAGAACCGCTCATCGCGGTTCGTGATGAATGTCTCCTGAGCGGTAACGCAATCTCCACATATCCTGCAGATATCTCCGATGCCAAGCAGGCTTCCTCATTGGTCGAATCGGTCGTTACAGCCTCCGGTGGGCTGGACTTGCTCGTGAATAATGCTGGCATCGGTGGTGGTGATGCAATCCATCGTCAGTCGATCGAGGAATGGGACATGGTACTCTCCGTCAATTTACGCGGGCCTTTCCTGATGGCACGCTATGTGCTGCCATTTTTCCGCGCTCAGGGTTCGGGACATATCCTGAATATCAGCTCAGAATCAGCCATGAATCATTACCAGGGTGATGGAGCGTATGGCATATCGAAACATGCGTTGAATGCGCTGGGTGAATACATCCAACGTGAGAATCAGGATTATGGAGTACGGGTTAATACAATTTGTCCCGGGATGGTCGTTACGGAAATGACCAAGGGTTCACCCGGGTTGAACGAGGATTTCTGCCTCCTGCCGGAAGACATCGCCGACCTGGCATTGTGGTTGGTCACTCGCCGCCCGAATATAAAAATTGGTACGCCGATTCTTATTCAGACGATGCTCAATCCCTGGGAAAGTTGAGCACTTCCGCATCTCACCTGGAAACTGACCTGAATGCAGGGATAAGATTCGTCGGAAATAGAATGCACGGAACCATCAGAACACGCTCATCTTTGAGATTGATACATCAGGAGCGGGTTTAATGTTAAGGTGGATCGTTCGGGGTTTACGCTTGATCGTGATCGGCTTGCTCGCACTGGGGCTCGGACCCCTGGTCCTGACGGTCGGCTCGTTCGTCTACTTTAATTCGAGCGGAACGATCATGCCGGATGTCTCGATAGGTGGAGTGCCAGTCGGCGGCCTATCAAGATCCGAGGCCGAGGATTATCTTTCGCAGGTTTGGAATGAACAATATCGTGTCACCGCAGTCGATCTCCATGACCCTGCCCGAGCCTGGGTCGTTGCACCTTCTGACTTTGGGCTGCGAGTCGATCCGATGGCCTCCGCCCAAAAAGTTATCGAACTAATCAGATCAGGGGGATTGATAGCGCGAGGATACCAGATGCTAAGTATCCTGCGAGAAGGCATCGATTTAGCTCCGGTCGTGACCTTCGATCCGGTTCAAGCCCAGCTCGGGTTCTCCAATTGGGAGAGTATCCTGTTTCTCCCGGCCCGGGATGCGGAAGTCAATCTCGCTTCATCTGGGGTGCAGGTCCAGCCAGCGCAGGCAGGGTGGAGGCTCGATCCATCGAAGAGTATTGCCATGATTGCGGAAGACCCTGCCAGTATCTTACTCGAACAGCGCCTCGTTCCGTTTGTCATGCAGCCCTTCGACGCCGAACGAACCGATGTATCTGCCGTTGTCGATCGAATTGAAAGTCTTCTCGAGAGCAATGCAGTTCTGAACGCGTACGATCCAGTCACCGATGAGCATTTTCACTGGTCACCCGATCGGGTGGAATTGACACACTGGCTGACCCTGGCAGACGATGGGTCTGAGATTTCTGTGGAGATCGATCCGACAGCCGTCCTCGATTATGCGCACACCGTAAGTGATGAGCTGGGAAGCGAGCGAGCGCTCGATTACGAATTAGGACGGGATTCGCTCCTCGCGCAAACCAGCGGCGAGGAGGGTGAGACACTCATTGTTGAATATCAACCCACGATCTATCGAGTTCAACCCGGAGACCAGTGGATTTCCCTTAGTTTTAAAGTTGGGATGCCGTACTGGAAGCTGCAGGAGGCTAACCCTGCGTTAGCTCGCCGGGGTTTGATCCCAGGAGAGACGTTGATTCTTCCAGCGCGGGATGACATGCTGAAACTGCCGGTTGTGCCTGAAAAGCGTATCCTGGTCGATATCGGCGAGCAGCGGATGCGCATCTATGAGGATGGGAATCTGGTTCGAGAAAACATCATCAGCACCGGGATTCCCGATTCACCAACCATGCCCGGCGTCTTCCAGATCAGCTCCCATGACCTCAATGCCTATGCGTCGATCTGGGATCTCTACATGCCGCATTTCATGGGGATATACGATGCTGTTCCCGGATTGACAAACGGCATTCACGGTTTACCCATGCTCTCAAACGGTCGACGGCTGTGGGCTGATGTGCTGGGACGACCAGCCTCTTTCGGGTGCATCATCCTTGATCTTGAGGCGGCGGAAGAGCTCTATAACTGGGCCGAGGATGGCGTCGTCGTCGTGATTGAGCAGTAATTTCCGGGTAAATGAAAAAGAGCAGCTGGTGAGCTGCTCCCTCTTCAGTCGGGGCGGCCGGATTTGAACCGGCGACCTCACGGACCCGAACCGTGCGCTCTACCGGGCTGAGCCACGCCCCGCTAGCTCCTGCGAGTATAACTTCTTCTCCTTCGAAGGTCAACGCGAGGAGATCTGCAAGGATGCGTCACATAATTGCCGAGGAGAGAAAAAAGAAGTAGGCTCACCTGAGCAATCGCGAAATCACAAAGGGAGCCTACTATCCCCGGAACTACCGGGGACTATGACCTGCGTCGAAACGAAGGT
>Ga0307419_10000261_pt1 | contig 25548 bp, 22 predicted proteins | sample SalMarWE160230MG_2_FD_202512 | JGI IMG/M metagenome (GOLD analysis project Ga0307419, IMG submission 202512) | Salt marsh sediment microbial communities from the Plum Island Ecosystem LTER, Massachusetts, United States - WE1602-30 | ecosystem: Environmental > Aquatic > Marine > Intertidal zone... | reverse complement strand
CAAAATATACAATATCATCAGAACCTACTGTCGATTGAGTAACAAAATAAACCTTTGCATTAGCCAGTGTTTCCCTGACTTCATCAATACGGTTAAAAGGAATTGATTCATCAATCACAAGAAGAGTCCATTTATTGCCGGCCTTCATCCATTCCTGCCCCTTCCTGGCTATTTCTTCTAACGAACACATTTTATTGTCAATGTAATTTCCATCTTTTTTGATCTCAATTATTTGAATTGTCAGTTCATTATGTTTCTGAACAATTATGGATGGTGTAATAACTTTTTCCGGCAAACTACTTTGTTCCAGTACATTCTCGCCCTGTTTGCCGAAAGCCATCAGCAACAGGGCAAGCACCGGAAGAAAGGCCACCACTTTCCAACGCCTTGCTTTGCAGGTTTTTGATTTGTTCATCATAGCAATACGTTTTTTAATCTGATAATTATTAAAACTATTCGCAATCGCGAACGATTGATGTCCAACACATTTTTGAATAATCAGCAATTGGTATTTAGTCAAATCGACTCCTGAATTAATAGTGTGTTCATCGGCTTGAAACTCGTGAATATCTTTCAGATCGCGACCCATACGGTAAACAAACGGATTAAACCAGTAGATGATTTTAACCAGTTCCATCAGCATCAGATCATAAAAATGCCCCTGTCTGATATGTGATAATTCATGGGTAAGGATTGCTTCGGAATTGGTGTCGTAATCGTGTTGCGAAATCATAATAAGCCGTCTTAATGAAAAGGCTGTGATATCCCCATTCAGAATCATTAACCTAATTCCATTTAAATTAGTCTTGCGGGCCTTTTTAAACAACTGCAGGAGCGATAAAATATTAGAAACAAATAGAAAAATTGAAATGAAAACACCAGCCAGATAAACGAAAAATAAAACTGTTTCAGTTGAATTATCATTTGGCCTCTTATCTGAACCTGTCATAGAAGGATAGATGGACACAGGTTCATTCATTTGAACAGATTCAATGGTATTTCTCTGAAACAGTGGCTCTAATTTAATTGGTAAAGTGGAGTGGTATGTTAGTGGCAAATTAATAAAAGGGATAACTACTGAAGCAAATACAATGAATAATAATGCAATTCGTCTGAGTCTAAAAAAGGTTTCTTTCCACATCAGCAAACGGAAGAATAGATATAACAGACTTAAAATCAATGTCGATTTTAACAGGAATAACAACCAGCTGTTCATTTTTCTGCTTTTTTAGGTGATTCTGCCTGACGGATTAATTCCCGGATTTCTTCTGTTGAAATATTCTGTTCTTCAACGAACATTGAAATTACTGATGAATAAGAGGAGTTAAAATATTTACTCACCAGGCTTTTAATAGAACTCTTGCGGAACTCCTCGCGTGAAATTACGGCAAAGTAGCGGTATGTATTTCCAAACTGTTCGTGACCTATAAAGCCCTTTTCCTCCAACCGGCGCACAATGGTAGAAATAGTGTTATAGTGCGGTTTTGGGTCAGCTAACAGTTCGATAAGGTCTTTGACAAACATGGAACCTTTTACCCAAAATATTTCCATAATTTCTTCTTCACGATTGGTCAGATGTTTCATAATATTGGATTTGTATCTGTAAATATAACTATTATTTTTAGTTTACCAACTATATTTAGTAGTTTATTTACTTAAATTAATAGTTAAAAGTTATTTTGAAATCATTTGTTGAGGATAATCTTGATTTGAAGGTTATGTTTAGGCGGTATTTGTCAAGAAGGATAAAAGCTTGATATAAAGGCGAATCTGTCAAGAAATCCCTTCCCGCTTAAACATAACGGCCCGGCAATAAAATTAGTAGGTGTTTTTGCAGAGCAGGTGTGACAGCCTCCCGTTTCACGGGACAAGTCGTCCCGCGTAGCGGGAAACCTATCAATTTTATTGTCCGTGTTAGCACAAGTAATTTGTTAACAGTCAGGATATAAATCAATATATCCATGGTACTAATCGAAATGTTTTTTTCATATAATCGGAATATTCTATCCCGAACTGATCAACTAATAATTTCTCTTCAATTTTTATTCGATAGAGCATAGCAAATATAACGGGTAGACAAATTATCAGAAGACTTATCCAGTTATTCAGGGATATACCAAAACCAATAAAGGATAGTATTGAACCGGTATAAGAAGGATGACGAATTAATCGATATACTCCATCTTTTTTGATCTTATGGTTATTACGAATTGTAACATCAACAGTAAAAAATCTGCCTAGTGACTGGATTGAAATAAACCTGAATATCATTCCACTTGCTATTAGAAAAAGACCAAAATATGGAATCAATATGTTACGGCTAATTGGTAATAATATAAAAATGGCAGACAATATTCCAAGAGAATTTGCAAAACCAATGGTAATCCAAATAATTCTGATAGTTCCTTTATCCAAGTTCTTTTTATCATCTTTTCTGGAATGAAATAGTCTATTCAATAGTATTTCCGATAGGAACCAAATTGACCAAATAATTACAAAAACCGTCATTTCAATATTTTATTACAAGTTTACAGCTTAATTATAATATCGTGCTTCTATTGTCTTGAATGATTTTGGATTAATTGTGTTGGCAACAGTTTGAATTTTAAAGCCAATAAGTAATGATGAGAATTCATGCTTATCAATATTATTGCTAAAAAATCTTTTAATTAGAATAAAGATTAAAAAATTGTTCAGTATCCCTAATATCTTGTACACCTATAATCCAACAAACTTCAGATAGGTCTGAGAAATCCAATCCTCCAGCCGAAATTGCCTCGTTATTATAACGTCCCTCTTTTCCATTGTATTTATTTGACAAATCTGTAGCAAGTTGCCATATTTCAATCAATTTAGGATTCTTGATTTTATCTTTCCAGTAGGTATAACCAGGGTCACGAAATCCCGGTGTTCCGTTTCCAACAGCATTACCATCAGGTATTTTCTGATAATCAGTGTTTTTCTTGACAAATATAAGGCTTTCAGAGGTTGTCGATTTTTCATTCCAATCGCTATGCTGCACCACATGAATACGTTGCGAGGTATTTATTTTAAGTAAATCAGTTTGAATAGCTTTTATTAGTTCAGCTGTAAAATCTGATTGACCTGCCTCCGCAATCCAAATATCACCTTGACTATTAAGAGTTGTTTTTACTATTTTCTTAACTTGTTCAACTGCAGGCTTAATATTATTATGTGCGTCTGTCCAATTGCCTCCAAAGGCCAGCTGAAATAAAGCATTTGGTGGAACATATAAACCTCCTTGAATACCATAAGTACCAGCTACTGCATGATACTTTATTCTTGAAAAATTGGAATCTGACAATAGAGTAGCTAAGGCAGCAACAGTATGAAGGTCATCCACGTCAGTTTTGCAATCAAATTGCATTATTAATAGGTCTTTCTCTATATTAAATCTTCCAGGCTGTGAATAACTCTTATCCACAACATTGCTTTTGAAAGATATGAAAATTGTCGCTATTGCAATGTAAATGAGTGTTTTTGACTTCATCATTTTGTGATTTTGTTATTATATCGTTTTAAAATATTCATGCACAACATTCATAATTCATTCGTTTATAGAAATTTGTTTCTCAGGGTCGTTTTGTAAAAAACTGTTTGTAGGTAAAAATTGCCGTCAACTTGTTTTAAAGTTAATAGAATTGCATTATAAGATCAAAACAACCGGTCGCTTAGAAGCCCTTATTTCCTGCCATTCTTTTAAAGTACCGCCCTGTCAGTTACAAAAGCATTCTAAAGAATTTAATGAGCCTTACTATAAATAGAATATGCTAATGTCTGACAACAATATATATTGAAAAAACCTTGCGGAGGCAATGACTTTAGTAAAAGTACGAGATATTTACAATATAAGTCAAATTTATTTTTACCACTCAACCAGATCCCCCTTTTTTGAGAGTCCCGATGTATGTTTTAGCACGAATAAGCTTCAGATGTCATTGAGAATTTATCGGAAAGTTTAATTGGACGCATTATCAATTATAATATACCCGGCTTTTGCATTATGCTAAAAATGCAGGTTAAATCCTCCAAAAACAATTATTCCCGGCATTGGATAAGCATAGTTTATATAATATTTTTTGTCAGTCAGGTTCTCACCCTTTACAAACACGTCAACATACTTGTTAATCAAATAAGATACTCTGGAGTTTAATAATGTATAACTGTTCTTTTCTTCAGGAGTTATTCGGGTATAGAGATTGTGAATGTGCTGAACGGAAACGTTTATTGAAAATTTGGACCTTTTATATGTTCCACTCACGAACAACTGTTGTTCAGGAGAGGCAATAATGGGTTCTTTCATCGAAATATAGCTGTAGTTTCCGTTAAGTGTCAACTTATCAGTCGGCCTGTAAGTTCCGGCAAATTCGATACCGGTATTGTTAAATTTACCTGTATTTTGATATATTGTACCATTGGTTCCGGCGACAGTCTTTATAAGATTGTCTCCGTCGGCTTTGAACACAGTCAGCTCGAGCGATAGCTTGTTCCCCAGCAGTTTTTGTAAAACACTGATTTCATAATTCACCATCCGCTCCGGTTGTAAATCATCATTCGCCGTGCCCCACATGTAAAGTTCCCGTATCGTAGGACTTCGAAATCCTTTGGCTACCGAGGTTTTTATTGTAGTGGTCAACGCAGGATTATAGGCTAATCCTGCTGTTGGCACAGGTTCATTACCAAAGACACTGTTATGTTCCAGTCTGAAACCGGCATTTAAAACCAGTTTTGTGAATAACTCCTGCTGAATATATGCGTAACCAGCCATTTCCCGGACTGTTGTATCGCTAAAGACCATTCCGTTACCGTTCATAGCTTTTATGTTTTCGGCAATTCCTCCATATTGTTTATAATCAGTACCTACCGTAATTGTATTTCCTTCGAAGAGGTTAAAAGCCTGATAAAATACAATGCCATAGTTTTTATCTTTGGAGTGAAATCCATCGGTTATATTATGTTCTCCAAAGTTGTAAAAGAATCGCAGGGAACCGCTTGTCTTACCGAATTTGTTATCGAAAGAAACGGCCCCCATACCACGTGTAATATCGATTGTATACCCGGCTTTTGAATCTTCCGGACCCGGATCAGTATCATCAAAATTAGCCAGACTGAAATCAGCATTAATATTGAAGTGGCTGCCGATATCATAACCCATTCGTAAGTAACCGTTATTTATCTTAAAATCAGATGAGTCACGATGACCATCGGTCTGATCATGGTTAAATGATGCAAAAACATTAAATCCGTTCTTTTTAACTCCACCGTTCACCATATATTTTTGAGTATTGTAAGAACCATACATAACACGGGTATTCGCTTTGAAACCATCTTCTTTTTGTTCCTTTGTAATAATATTAATTACACCACCCATCGCGTTTGTTCCGTACAGTGTTGAAGCGGGGCCGCGAATAACTTCTACTTTTTCAACATCAGATGCTTCATAGGCATCAGGTAACGGATGCCCCATAATGCCCATAAATTGGGGATTTCCGTTAAGTAATATCAGAACTTGTGTGTTCGGACTTCCCCCGATACCACGAAGAGAGATTTGACCAGCTGCACCCGTAGATACACCAAAACCGGTAATCCCCCTCTGAGTAACAAATAAACCAGGCACCTGTTCAGATAAGACAGGTAATAAAGCTGATTCGGAACTGTTTCCAATTTTCTCTTTCGAAATAACCGAAACAGTTAATGGAACATTATTACGGTTCACAGATGTCTTTGACCCGGTTATCACAACTTCATCAATATTAATGGTATCTTTTAAAATACTTTTGTTCTGCTGTGAAAATCCCGAATTTGTAATTATCACAACTGTAATCATAAATAAAAAAATATTCTTTTTCATTGATTCTTAAATTAATGTTACGTATTTCTAATTTCGTGTTACCGCATCCTCAAAAAAATTATTCTGTCCGGCTCATCACCAGTTTACCGTGAATAATCCCTTTAATCCCGATTAATTTATCAGACAGTTCGGTTAACCTGTTTGCTTTACCTTTTACTGCAATGATCTCAAGACAATTATCATGATTTAAATGAAAATGCTGAGATGACAGGATGACATCAAAATAATCGTGTTGAATATCGTTCGATTTGGTCGTCACATCTCCCTTATGATGGTTATAAAGCATTACAACTGCTCCGGCAACTACTTTATTGCAATTCCATTTTTTTTCTACCAGATTTTTTTCTACTAAATGACGTATTGCCTGCGAACGATTAGGTAAATTATTTTCAATAACAAAGCTATTCAGGGCTTTCAGTAATTCTTTATCTAAACTGACTCCAAAACGGGCTAAAGGCATAGTGTTATCATTTATAATAATCGTAGCATAAAACTAAGAAATTAAATATTATGAACAAAACTAAATTATATGTTGAATCAGGAAAGAAGTTTATAACTCTGTTACAAACCTTTTATTTGCTGCAGATTGAAAGAGTTTATTTATGCGATTCATTGAGTTTGATTTTTATCTTTGCTTATAAGTGTAGATTCCTTAAGTTGCGTGGAGAGGAAAATACCAACAAGCATAAAACCGATAAGTACAATCAAAGGCCTGGTCATAGAGCCTGTTAATGAAGACTTAAAACTATCCATACTAAAAATAAAAACAATTCCGGAGATCTGTCCCATAAGAATAAGCATGCCATTTGAGGCGCCTTCCGATGCCGGAAAGGTTATTTCAGCACCGTACTGGAAACCAATTGGGCCTGCGCTAAGTAAGAAGAATCCTAATATCATTCCGGAAGCAAGAAGAAGCCAGTAGCTGGTAGCAAAAGTAATGCCTGCAAGTCCTAAGATAGCGCCGGCAATAGCAACTGTGATAAATGGGACTCTTTTCCTGTAGTGGTCAGAAAGAAAAGGAAGAATGAGAGCCCCAAGAATGCCGCCCAAAATCATAAGTCCTCCGGTAATTCCAGCCTGAATGGACGAAAATCCCCGTGGCCTCACTATATCCTCAATCCACGTAGTCACACCGTTGAATACACCTAATCCAATAAAGAAGATGAGCATTAGCCACTTAAAATCTTTGGTGGTCAGGATATGTTTAAGACCATCAAAAACCGGAGAACGTTCCTCCTGATCGGGAGGACAAGGGGCTGAAGGTGGTCCTTCTTTCATCAACACAAGAAAGGTAATCGCTGCTATAACCGATAGAGCTCCATAAATATTAAGCATTCCTCTTATGCCAAAACCATTAGTAAGATAGGGTGTAAGAGTTATCCCTGCCAAAATACCAATGTACATTGCCAGGGTTCCGAGACCTGCCGCGGTGGCCCGCTCCTCAATTGTGAACCAGCGGGCAGCCAATTTTGTAATTGCATTGAGAATGAATGGCTGACCTATGGCAATTCCAATTTGTGACAAAAGCAACATATTGTAGTCGATAGCAACCAATCCACGTAACAATCCGAATAAACCTGTAAAAACAGTACCAATTCCTACTCCTATTCGAATTCCATATTTATCGATAATCCATGAAGCCGGGATTGAGACTACGATGTAAACGATCATAAAACACATGGAGAGAATACCTATCTGTAGGTCCGAAACACCATAATACCTGGTTGCATCACCTGTTATCGGTGCAAAAGTTATCCACAAGAGCTGGTTAGCAGCTGCAATAAACATATATGCACTAAGCATGATCCAACGATAACCGTACACTTTGAATTTTTCCATTTGAAATGAAACATTACACCATTGTGAAGATCCTGAATCTATATTATCTTCTTAAACACAGTCAGTTAACCCAGGTAGGTCTTTAATACTCTACCTATCGTAGTATACTTTAATTTTATGATCGACTTGGCTTTTATTTGCCTGACCCTTTCTATTGTCAGATTAAATTCCTCACCGATTTCCGTTAGTGTGTGCGCATGTTTGCCGTTTAATCCAAAATAAAATCTGATAATATCGGCTTCTCTTGGGGTCAATTTATTAAGGGCCCTGTCAATTTCTTTCCTTAGGGAATCCGTTAACAATTCTTTATCAGGGCAGGAAGCATCTTCGTTTAATAAAACATCATACATATTCTCTTCTTCATCCTGGACAAGCGGAGCATCCAATGAAATATAACGCCCGGCGTTTTTTATGGCTGATGTCACATCAGTAGGAGTTAGCTCTAAAGCCTGTGTTATCTCATTGATACTGGGTTCTCTTTCATACTTTTGTTCCAGTTCAGCAATGATCTTTTTTACTTTATTGATAAGACTTATTCTGTTTAGGGGGAGCCGTACAATTCTGGACTGTTTAGCCAGTGCATAAATAATACCTTGTCTGATCCACCAAACGGCGTAGCATATAAACTTAAAGCCCCTTGTTTCGTCAAATCGTTGTGCTGCTTCGATCAAACCAAGATTTCCTTCATTGATCAAATCCGCAAGACTCAAGCCCAGGTTCTGATACTGCTTTGCAACAGATATAACAAATCTGAGATTTGCATTTATCAGACAATCCCGTGCCTCCATGTCCCCCTTATGTATTCTTCTGGCGAGGGATACCTCTTCTTCTGCAGTAATCAGCTTAATTTTGGCTATCTCATTCAGGTATTTGTCCATGGATAGGTTCTCCCTGTTGGTAACCTTCTCGATGATTTTCAATTGCCGCATTTTAAGGAGGATTTAGGCTTGTTACAGATATGTAAAAATACTATTTAAAGGTACCACTTATTATAAGGAAAATTCATTTTCCCCCGGGATTTGCTGATCCTGCTTTATAATGGAGTAATGATTGATTGAGAACGGGATAGTCTGCATGTGAGAAAAGATCTGTCAGGTCAGCTATCAGGCTCTTTACTTTCTTTATACTCCTTTAGCAAAGATTGGAATATCTCTTTTACTGATGATATGTTAGTCGCTTTGAAAGCATTGCTTCCGGCAAAAGCAATGCCATTTTCAAAATTCCCCTTAAGTGCATTTATAAGTGCAATGATAATGCAATAAGGGCTTTTGGTAATGTCACAAGTCTTGATACATTTAAACGGACATTTTTTAGGATGTTTTTTACCAGCTTTCACCTTTGAAAGGAAATTGCTTAAAATAGCCCGCCCGGGCATACCAACAGGACTCTTTATTATTTCAATATCCTTTTCACCGGCATCAATATATGCCTGTTTGAATGCAGGTGAAGCATCACATTCATCTGTAGTTACAAACCTGGTTCCCATCTGAACACCGGATGCTCCCAGCTTCATTATGTTATTAATATCCTCACCTGTATAGATCCCCCCTGCTGCAATAAGCGGTATAGATTGATTGTATTTTTCTTCAAAAGGTTTTAGCTCATTAACGATTTCCGGAACAAGCTTTTCAAGTGCATAATCCTTATCTCCGATTTGTTCCTCCTTAAAGCCGAGATGACCGCCTGCCTTCGGTCCTTCAACAATAACGGCATCGGGCAGATAATCGTAGTTTGCCTTCCACTTTTCACATATTATCTTAGTCGCTCTGGCCGATGAAACTATAGGTGCGAGTTTTGTAATACTGTCTTTCTTTAAAAAGGATGGCAAATTAAGCGGAAGTCCTGCACCTGCTATAATGATATCTACCTTTTCAGAGATAGAAGTCTTTATCATATCCGCAAAATTTGTCATGGCAACCATAACGTTAACACCTATGATACCAAGTGTTTTCTCCCTAGCTTTGCGTATTTCCTCCTTAAGTCCGAGAATGCTTGCCTCAAGAAAGTTTTCAGAAAAGTCTTTGTATAAAAGTCCAAGCCCGGCGCTTGAAATTACCCCAACCCCGCCTTCATTTGCTACGGCGGCTGCCAGTCCGGAAAGTGAGATACCAACTCCCATTCCACCCTGAATGACTGGAACAGCAATTGAGAGACTCCCGATTTTTAATGCCTTCATTTATCGTTTTTACAATCGCATTTTTTGGTTACGATAAACAGAGCTATGGCCAGCAGCAGGAAGCTGTTTGCAGCATGGAAAAAATTCACAGCATGATTAAAACCCAGAATTCCTTTTCCTATTAAAAGAGAAATACATGCAAGCAGGATAATTATAGCTGCAATTGCAGCAGAAACCCATGCTATCCAGTTAAGTGCTTTCATAAGAATATAGTATTGGTTATCTGTATAATAATACAATTATGCAATATGAAAGGTATGAATTATTAAGATATAAATCAATAATTTCATAATACTAATAGCATATTATAACATTTTGGCATCAATTTTATACACAAAACACCTTTAAATCTTACTTTTATCATCGACACCTGTCAACTGGAGACTTATAATTTTCCCCTGAGTATGATTTGGACCTATCATATTGGTGACTTTAAAACTGAAAAAAATCCTGTCATCTATTATCTACAAAAGCCGGAAGTATTGATCACATATGGCCGGCCAGATTATAATTAACTTATAAAACTATACAACAGGTATATAACTCCGCCATTTAGTGGTCAATATTATCCGGCGAACTATGGTCAATGCCACTGGCTTTTCCACTTAACCATCATATGAGTTTAAATTCACGCGGTAATGGCCTCTGTTGCGGATTTCCGCCCGATTGCATCCACTGCAACAACTTTGAATTCATTTCCCGAATTAATTTCATAGCTGAAAGGATCTTTGGAAACCTGAGGAAGATGCCTGACTGTTCCAATAATCTTGCCATCGCTTAATATTTCATAATGTGAAATGGGTTCATTACCTGCATAGCTGGTATCCCATGATAATTTTACTCCATCTGACTTCGTGAGTTTAGCATTTCCCGGAGGAGTTAAACCCTTGTCAGTTAACTGAAAATAATTTGTTTCACCATTACGTGCGCGTGCACCTATCTTTTCAAGTTCACGTCTTTCATTTTCACTCAGTGCATCGGGTTTGATCTGCGCAGCATAATAGTTTTGGACAAGCTGACATTTAAGGGGATTGTCATTTATCTCACCAGTACCTATGATGAGTGTATGTACACCAGGTGTGGTAAGTGCATATTCAATCAATGGTTTACTTGGAACCGATTCAGTTCCTATTATTCTAACCACATCATCAGGTTTATTTGACCATCCTGGTTCTTTGGTATACATTGCTCCATCGGCAAACACCTTCATACCTATCACTCCCATGTTCCTGGCTTGTGCAACAGGGATAACATTGTACTGCATATTAAGGTAGCGCCGGTCATTTACGTTGATTGCAACAAGCATTCCATCCAGAAGATCCCATCTGTCGCGCTGAATCATTTCCATCATGGCAGGAGCATTGTTATGTCCTGAAAATCCCAGATGCCTAACAAGTTTTTCCTTATCAGGATTCAGACCGGTAATGTTGGTGCCATCCCTGTAGTCACGAAGAGCAACCAGGGCACCAAAATTTTCATTTATACCAAGGGGTGTTTCAAGACCTTTATATAAAACATCCACCTCTTCAACGGTGGTAAGATTATGAATAAGTATCATATTTACATATGCTCCTTCCGGATAGCTTCCGTCATCGTTTCCAAACATCAGGGAAAGAGAGCGTTTCAGATCAGCCACGGCTCCCTCCCCATGATTGCCGTCTGTGCTGTTCCAGACTTTGTCAAGTTTCGGATAATCTCCTTTTGCCCACCGAACCATTGTTTTCGTTGTCAGGAAGATGGAATCCCTGAGTTTTTGATTGTAATTTTTCTGTCCCGGAACCAGATTAAGTCTCCGGAAGGCTTTTCCGTAATTTTTCTGACTTGGGCCATAAACATTCGAGGTATCGTAATAATTAATTCCCAGATCAAAAGCTTTTAATATGATGTCAACAGGTTCAATACCATCCGGAGTCCACTGTAGTGAACTTTGTCCTCCAAGTCCTATTGTAGTAACATCAAAATTGATTCGTCCGAAACGGCGTTTCATAGGAGAAGGAATGGTAGTTGAAGTGCAGGAAAGGGCAGGCAATAATGAAACTCCAGCTGCAGTCGCTGCTGAAAGTCTCATAAATTCACGTCGTGAAAGTTTGGATCTTGTTTTTATTGAAGCCATAGCCGGGTAAGTATAAATATGATTAAAAACTGATAACAAATTTACGAAAACTACCTGCATCCTGCAACTCAACATAAAATCTTTTGGAACCGGAGAAAATAAATCCCTTCCCGGACTGATTCGCCCGGCAATAGTTAAAATGCACTGTAAGGAAACTGCAAAAGCCGGACCTCTTGACCACACCTGCCTGGTTCAATTGCAATTTTCATAAATAATTTAACAACAAGCACTTAATTCCGGCAAAGGATGGTCAATTTACTCCGGCCAAAGGTGGTCAGAGCCACTGGCTTTTTCAATCATTCATTTTAATATGCTTAATTCAATAAATATAGTGATGATAAAATATATATTTGAGCTCAAAAAGCCACAAAGACTATGGAGCCGTTGCTATTCATCATTATTGCATTAATCCTTGGGACAATCACCAGGCATATACTCAAGAAGATGCCTGTCCCATATACCGTATTGCTGGTAGTTATAGGAGTGATCCTTGGTGTGATATCACGGTTTCACGTCACATCAAAATCAGAGTTTTCTGTTGTTTTTAATTCAATTTCATGGGCCGGGTCCATCAATCCGCATGTAATATTTTTCATATTTCTCCCCACTCTTATTTTTGAGGCGGCTTTTGGGATGGACTGGCATACATTCCGCAAGACATCAGTCAATGCGGCACTGCTTGCGGGACCTGGTATTATTATATCGTTGGGAATCACAGCAGTTTTATTGATGGGGATAAAAGGTTTAAATATCGGACTGATTAACTGGACCTGGCCCATTGCTTTTATGTTCGGGGCTCTTATTTCAGCTTCAGATCCTGTTGCTGTGGTTGCTATATTGAAGGAGATGGGAGCCAGCAAGAAACTCTCGACATTAATAGATGGTGAAGCAATTCTGAATGACGGTACTGCTATAGTCCTGTTTATGGTTTTTTATCTGCCATTATCAGGGCAAAATGCTGAGATGAATCCTTTTCTCGATTTTCTGAAAGTGGCTATTGGCGGAACTCTTTTTGGTTTGATAATGGCCAGGCTGGTGATGTTCTGGCTCAAAAAAATCTTTAATGATGCTATGGTGGAGATCGTTGTTCTTCTTGCTTCAGCCTATCTCACGTTTTTTATTGCCGAGGATTTTTTACATGTTTCGGGAGTACTCGCTATTTTTGGTCTGGGCATAACAATGGCCAGTGTAGGTAAAACCCGTATCAGTCCGGAGGTTGTAAAATTTCTTCATGAGTTCTGGGAGTTGGCCGTTTACCTGGCTAACACATTGATATTTATAATTGTAGGGGTAGTGATTGCCAGCAGGATTAACTTTGATGCAAGCGATTTTGTAGTTCTCCTGATTCTTTATATAGGTATCCATATTGCAAGAGCCGCTATGCTCGCAATGCTTTATCCTTTTATGAAGAGATCGGGTTATGGCCTTAACTTTAAAGACCTGATTGTAACCTGGTATGGATCATTGAGGGGGGCAGTAGGCCTTGCCCTTGCACTTATTGTAGCAGGAACGGAGTTATTACCGGTTGAAATAAGAGACCAGTTTCTTTTCCTGACAGCAGGGATTGTGATGCTTACTCTTCTTATAAATGCTACCACCATCAAGTTCATTGTAAATAAATTAGGTCTGACAAAGATGGCTGCCTCAAAAGCAATAATCCTGAATCAGACATTTAAGACAGTAACAGAAGAGATGAAGGCAGATGCTATAAAGATATCATCAGAAAGATATTATAAGAATGCAGATACTGAAACTATAAAAAACTATCTTCCGGGTTTTAAAAGTATTAAAGTAGAGTCTACATTAGACACTAATGAACTTGCAGAGCTCAGACGACGGGTCCTGGAAAAGGAAAAAGCAACCTACTGGGAACAGTTTAATAAGGGAATTATAAGCTCAGAGACAGTAATTAAGCTCAGCGAGTCTATCAGCGAGATGCTTGACAGTAACGGGAACATGCCTCTTGATGAGAGGAGCGACCTGGAAGATATGCTTCGCAATTCCAAATTATTAAACAGACTGCAGCGTGTAAAATGGCTCTTTTATATTTACCGGCAGCTATACTATAATAAACTTGTTTTGAGTTATGATTTTGGAATGGGATTCGCTGAGGCACAAAACGAAAACCTGAAACTGATAGATGGTTTTAAGGAATTGGAATTAACTCCTGAGGATGAAGTCAATATTGAACACCTGCATGATGAAATAAGCCAGAACATAATACATGGACAAACTTTCCTGAGGAATTTTAAGAGATTCTATCCGGATATTTATGTTGAAGTAGCAACCAAAAAGGCAGTTCAGACTCTTCTTAATGATGAAAAGACAAAAGTAGAAGAGCTTCTTAAAACAGGCAGAATAGAAATTGATGAGGCCGAAAAGTTATTTACCGGTATTGATGAACGAATGAAAAAAATCCATAAATATCGTCACAGAAGCAGTAAAAACTGAATACTATTAATTCAAAAATATAAGAGGTACTGGAAATTCCCGGTGATTACAGGGTTATTTCAGTACTTCAGGTGGGTAATATTGATAAAAGCGTGGATGCAACCTCATCTGCTTCGACCAGGAAAGGCATGGAGGAAATTGTGAATTACAAGTAGTGATCGATGGTCGTATGTCCTGCCCGCTTTATAAACAGGTTGTTTACTGGGCAGCAAGATGCATTCTGTTGAAAATCACGATCCGAAAGGATCTGCAGCCATTATTGAACGGCTGAAAAGAATCTTCGGTGCCGGACTCACTTCAAAGCCGGCCTTCATAAGTTTTCCGATCATCTCTTCAAAATTATTGAGGGAAACGTGGAAAGCCGGCTCTACGATGCATAATTTGCCATCAGGCTTTAGTATTTCTTTCAGCTCTTCAAAGAGCTTGTTGTGATCTTTTATCTCGTGGACAACATAAAAAGCCAGGATAAAATCAACTTTGCATTTTAATCCTATCCTGTCAGCTTCGCATTTGTGCAATTCAATTTTGTTTTCCAGAAGTGTACCACTGATTTTCCCTTTTATATTTTCAAGCATTTCTTCCTGCAGATCAGCAGCGATAACCTTGCCTGTACCATTAAGCATTTTTGCAATCTCTATTGTAAAAAAGCCGGGACCGCAACCAAGATCAAGTACAGTCATCCCCGGCCGGATAAGTGATTTCAGTATCTTCCGGGGATTCTGTACCAACTTCCGTAGCCTTATCTCGAGGCTACCGGCTTTTTCTACAGGATATACCCTGTTATTTCTCTCTTCCTGTTCCATTTTAAGCTTGTTCAGCAGTTACAATATTCTGATCCTCTTTTGGTGCCCGTTTGAATTTATTGTGGTATTTCTTCTTCCACTTTTCATCATGATTATGATGGGATCCCGGTGATATACCTGTCAGGAGGATCTTTGACAGGAAGAATATTCCGACAGTCTGCCAGAAGGTAAGAACCGGTCCATTGAATAATTCCGGTATCAGCCAGTTCCAGAGGGCCTGGACACCGAATATTACTCCGATCATGAATCCTACACCAAGGATTCCGAAACCGACATACTTTAATACATTTAACGCTTTCATACTAGTAATTTTTTAATTGTTTATACAATTCATAAAGATTTTTCCTGAGTACAAGGACAGCGTAACGTTTTCTTGAAATGAGGGTATTGACTCCGACACTGGTTTTTTCAGAGATCTCTTTAAAGCTCAAATCCTCAAACTCGTTTTCAACGAATACACTTCTTTGTTCATCAGGCAATTCCGACAGTGTCTCTTCAATTGTCTCCCATATCATTTCCTTCAGCTCCTCATCTTCGGGAGTTGTCCCGACAGAGGGCAATATTTCCTCGAGTGTCAGAGGTCCCTCTTCATCTTCAGCTGTATTTTCACGGTAGCTGAATGTGACAGGTCTCTTCTTCCGGAACAGGTCTTTGATACGGTTATCGGTGACCCTGTAGAGCCAGGCTGTCAGATTTTCAAGTCTCCTTATGTCATTGAATCCTACGGTAAGCTGATAAAAGACATCGTGCAGAATATCCTCAGCTTCAACCCTGTCGGGAATCCTGTTCCTTATATAGCCGAGCAGCCGATTCCGCTCGTCTTTATAAGCAGATGTGATTTTTGCCGACTCATTTGGACTCATAACAAAGGTTCTTTACCTGTATAGACGAATCAGCGCAGAAAATATTTTAAATATTTATGAGGTAAGTTGTTGAAACGCTTATTTCAGGCGGGAAAGGGGAAGCCTCCTGTTTATCTCTCTTTGTTTATTGTAAAACTTGTTGGAGGTTCATCTTCTGATCCTTCAAAATCAAACGTTCCGACAAAAACATTGCCGTCTTCATCCACAACAACATACTTTGTCATCGGACCCCCGGGCCACACAGGTACCGGAATATCATCCAGTATAGTGCCATCCTGCTGTATGACTTTAAGATATGAAGCTTCATCATATTGAGCACCTGGCTCTGCGGCTTCCTTTGTGAGGATATAAATGACATTATTGTTGTCAATATCAATTATATGTGAATTACCGGTTAAAGATTTATACAGAAAACTGCAGAGAGCATTTCCCTGTGAATCAGATACTGTCACATTCTGTCCGTCTGATACGGTGGAATAGGTGTTTCCTTCGGTATCGAATGCAAGTTGATCTATCTCGGTATATGGCAAGCTTTTTAAAAGGTGTATACCATCCACACCCTTTTTGTAAACATAAAGGATATTGTAATCATAATCAGATATTAAGAGATTCTTCTCATGATCAAGTGCAATCAGATCTACATATCCGAATTTCCCGTTTTGTGTATCGGACCCGGTAATAATCTCAATAATATCCTCAGTTTCAGAATCTTCGACATAAACTACATTTGTATAAACTGCAGAGAGGTACAATACTCCCTCATCAACACAAATATCCCTTACAACATTTACGGAACCATCTTCTGATTTTTCAGGATAACTTATACTTCTGATAAAGTTACCCGAATAATCATATACAAGTATCCTGAAATTGATTGCATCGATTATGAATAACTGGTTTTCATAAGCTGCAAACGAAGGTACGGCATATACAAATCTTCCGCCCTCCAGCTGTTTATCAGCCATACCCTGGCCTATCTGGCCCTCTTCTGTGCCTAATTTCAACAAAACAACCTGACCGGTTTCAGTTAATGGTTCCGGCTTCGTTTCCTGCTCTGTTTCTTCTACGGATTCTGATTCAACATATTCATGTTTGGCAGATTTAGCTTTTCCAAGCAGTTCATCAAGTGGGATAGATAACTCTTCATCACCTTCCCTGAATGCGATCATAAGACAATCTTTTCCCTCTTGCTCCATAAAAGTACTTCCATAAAGAGACCAGGAAGGATCAATATCTTCAAGGAAGATTTGCTTTGATTCGGGGATATTATAAAGCTGAAGCTCTGTTTCAACTCTCCCTTCTTCAGCAAAAACCGGAGCCTGTTCAACAATGATCCATGAATTATCATCTGTCTTATCAAGTATAGTGTAAAAATATAAATTATCAGAAATGAACAGATTCCCTTTCTCCTTGTCAGTATCATAATAGACAGCTCTTCCGTTTTCTCCCTCATAAACATCTGTTATTAAAATCTTTCCCTGATTACTGCAGGAGAGTGCAAAAAGCAATAATAGTGAAATAATAAAATAAAGATCTTTTTTCATAACGAACCTCCTGGTTTATTGGTTATTATCTTATATTTAGCTTTAAGTCAGTTATATGGAGTTAATATTATAATTAAATTTCAGGTATTACTGCCGGAAATGGAATTCAATTTACGAAGAAATTTATAAAACAATGTGGTAATTTTATGCTTAAACACTAAAATAAGGATAATCTGATGAAAAGCGAGGTTTGGGAATGAAAAGTAAAATCGGAATTCTGGTCGTAATAAATATGTTAATGTTAAGTTCGTGTTATTACAGGGAACAGGTTTATTCTTTTAACAGGTCGACCGGAGGGGTATATGCAGGTTCTTCATGTTATTATCTTGCCCAGGTTAAGGAGTACAGGAATCCTAAAGGTATAAGCAGGTTCCCGGACGGCGGGCAAATAAAAGTAATAAGACAACTTTTTAGTCTTTTCAGGACCGATACAATAAGTAATACAACTGAGGTAGCGGCTATCCTTGGAGATGTTAAAGGATGGCCCTCAAGATATAAATCGCGGCTTGAAGAAAACGGAACCGATATAGTCATTGGTATAGCGAATATCAGTTTTCCGGATTCAGTAAACGGGATATACCTTTTTAATCTTAAAACAGGAAGAGTACTTAAGTATTCCGGGGCCGGAGTATTGCCGGCACTTTCAAGAACCGGTACGCGGCTTGCATATTGTAAGGATACAATGTTGTTTATTGAAGACTATTCAGACAAATCTTTGTTGGGCCGATATCCTCTTGACGTTGAACCGGTTTTTATTACCTGGGGAAATGAGAATGAGATACTTCTTTTCTGTTCTGATCCATACAGGGTAATGGTACTAGATCTGAAAAACGATGCATTGAATAAATCCGGGATGGATTATATTCCCAATTATGATCAGGAAGTGGGAGCGACTGAGATCAGAAAAATTATTGAGAGATCTTCACCCGATTTAAAGAAGATTCTGGACAATAACTAATGATTTGATAATCAGACTGAACAGGAAACAGATAATTATTAAAACTACAACCTTGACCATGTTCATTTCTGTATGTATATTTGTATAGCTAATCATATTCAGAATAAAATGAAGAAAAGAATCTTTTTAAAAACAGGATTACTTGGTATGAGCGCATTATTAGTTCCTAAAAAAGCTTTCCCCCTGGAATATTATCCTATGCCTTCCGATAAGAAATGGGCTGTCTTGTATGCCACATGGTGTGGTTCAACCCGGGATGCAGCACTCTGGATTTCCGAGGGTATGGATGGCATTGCCAACGTCTTCGATGTACGGGAAAATCCCGATCTGTCAGGATATGATCACGTTGTTATTGGAGGGGCCATTCGTTCAGGTGTTACTTCAGAACTTCTTCAGGAGTACCTGGGGAAAAACAAGGAGATACTGAAGGACAAGATCCTGGGTTACTTCGCAGTTTGCGGAAATATGATGCAACCTGCAGGACCTGAACAGACAACTGCTTTCATCGATAATCACCTGGCAAAGATCTGCGGTGTGAGTAATGTTCCTTCAAAAGTATTCCTTGGCAGGGTCACATTCGGCCTTATGGAACCGGATGTACGCAAGCAGATGCAGTCATTTCCCGGGATGAAGGAATACGACAATCTGAAAAGACCTGAATGCATGGCCTTTGGGAAAGAAATACTGGCAATAGTGTGATATCTTACATTCTTCATATAAAAACCTGATATGAAAGTTACAGGATTTACCTTCATTCGCAATGCTGTTAAATTTGATTATCCTGTAGTTGAAGCAATTAAATCGATCCTGCCGTTGTGCGATGATTTTGTTGTTGCTGTGGGAAATTCGGACGATGAAACTGCAGACATTGTTCACGGCATTGATGAAAAAAAGATCAGGATAATAAATACTGTCTGGGATGATTCGCCGGAGATGAAAAAGCTGGGAGAGGTATATGCTGCAGAGACAAATAAAGCTTTCAGGGCAGTACCATCTGATTCTGACTGGGCATTTTACATTCAGGCTGATGAAGTGGTACATGAGAAATACCTTGACACAATTCAATCAGCAATGGTAAAATGGAAGGATAATAAGAATGTTGATGGTCTGTTATTTAACTATTTGCACTTTTATGGCTCATATAATTATGTGGGTGTTTCATGGTATAAAAATGAGATCAGGATTATAAGGAACGATAAATCAATTTATTCCTTCAGAGATGCTCAGGGTTTCAGGAAAGGCAATAATGAAAAGCTGAATGTCAAGCCGATAGATGCATATGTATATCATTATGGCTGGGTTAAGGAACCCGGAATAATGATGAAAAAAGTGAGAAACGCTTCAACTTTTTATGAGGGCATTAACTGGATGAAAAAAATTGGTACAGACCAAACCTATGATTATTCCTCAATAGATGCTCTGAGTCTCTTTACTGAAACACACCCTGAAGTGATGAAAGAACGTATCAGCCGTAAAGACTGGACTTTTGATTATGATGAGTCATTCAATAAATTATCTCTGAAATACAGAGGGAAGCTATTCCTGAAAAAATATCTCGGATTTAATACCTTTTATGAAAATTATATAATCATTTAACAGTAAAGCCTGATGAAGAGGAAATCTGATTGTACTTCTGCTCATGTTGGATTTTATGATACCAATTATAATGGCGGCGCTCTCTCAATGAGATATATTCTCTAAATCCCTGTCCTTATGATCTTATCTGTCATCCGGATTATTTCATTTCAATTTCTGTATTCCCATATTCCAGAGTGTAAAGCTGAAGATATCAGCATACTGTTCAATAGTCTTACTGACAGGTGTTCCGGCGCCGTGCCCTGCCCTGGTTTCAATACGGATCAGTACAGGATTATTCCCTGCCTGTTTTGCCTGGAGCTGAGCTGCAAACTTAAAGGAGTGTGCCGGCACAACCCTGTCATCATGATCACCTGTTGTTACTAAAGTGGCAGGGTATTCAACACCGGATTTTACATTCTGTACCGGTGAATATTTCAGGATGTAATTGAACATTTCCGGATTGTCATCTGCTGTTCCGTAGTCATAAGCCCAGGCTGCCCCGATTGTGAACTTGTGGTATCTGAGCATATCCATAACACCTACAGCAGGAAGAGCTACTTTAAAGAGATCAGGTCGTTGGGTCATGACTGCACCGACAAGAAGTCCTCCGTTTGAACCACCCCTTACAGCCAGGTATTCCGGTGATGTATATTTATTATCAATAAGATACTCTGCAGCAGCAATGAAATCATCAAATACATTCTGCTTATTCATTTTAGTTCCTGCCAGGTGCCACTCTTCTCCATATTCACCTCCTCCTCTTATATTTGGAACGGCATAGATACCTCCCATTTCGAGCCAAAGAGCTATGGTAACTGAGAAACCGGGAGTCTCACTGATGTTGAATCCGCCATAACCATACAGCATAGTCGGATTATTACCATCTTTAACTGTACCCTTTTTGTATGTAATGATCATGGGTATACGTGTGCCGTCCCCGGAATTGTAGAATATCTGCTCCGTTTTATAATCATCACTGTTGAATTCTACGGAAGGCCTTTTGTAAACATCTGCATCGCCTGACATAGGGTCCAGTCTGAAGATTGTGGAAGGGGTTGTATAGTTTGTGAATGAATAATAAACCTCCTTATCTTCCTTTCTACTACTGAATCCTTCTGCATTTCCGATACCGGGAAGGGTAATGTCGCGAATAAACTGACCATTCTTATCATATTGTTTGACAAGAGAAATGGCATCTTTCAGGTATTGAGCAAAAAAGAATCCCGAGGCGGTTGATGGCTGGAGAACATTTTCTGTTTCCGGAATGAAATCAGTCCAGTTTTCAACACCGGGACCGGATGCATCTGTAGTTATTATCCTTGCATTAGGTGCATTCAGGTTGGTGTAAATATAGAGTTTTGAACCGTCGTTATCGATTACATAATGATCGTTATCAAAGTTTCCTACAATAATCTGAAAACCAGAGTTCTTCTTTGTAAGATCCTTGATATACAATTCATTCCCTGTTGTGGATATTGATGCAATTACAACAAGGTACTTTTCATCTTCAGTAAGGTAACCTCCTACAGATCTTCTTACCTTATCGGCTCCGAATACCACTTTATCATCCGATTGCAAAGTACCCAGCTTGTGGTAATAAAGCTTGTGGTGATCAGTCATTGCAGTAAGCTGGCTACCCTTCGGTTTGTCATAGCTGGAGTAATAGAACCCGTCATTGCCCTGCCATGCTATACCTGAGAACTTTATATCTGTAAGCGTATCACCTATAATCTCTTTTGCGGGAGCATTCATTACTATGATTTTCCTCCAGTCGGATCCTCCTTCTGAAATTGAATAAGCAACCAGGCTTCCATCCTTTGAAAAGCCCATTTCACCGAGGGATATTGTACCATCGGCAGAAAATGTGTTGGGATCCAGGAATACCTCCGGTTCTCCTCCCTCTTTCTGACGGTAAATCACATACTGGTTCTGAAGACCGTCATTTTTCGAAAAGTAAGTATAGCCACCTTCCCTGTGAGGCATACCGTATTTTTCGTAATTATAAATATTTGTCAAACGTTCCTTTATCTGTTCCCTGTACGGTATTTCTTCCAGGTAAGCGAAGGTAACAAGATTTTGTTCCTTTACCCAGGCAGCTGTCTCTTCCGACATATCATCTTCGAGCCACCTGTAGGGATCGGGAACTGGGGCTCCGAAGATAGTGTCAACAACATTGCCTTTAGCGGTGACAGGATAAGTAATTTTCTCATTCTTCCCACCCGAACAGGCAGTCAGAAATAAAAGCGCCAGCAAAGTATAAACAAGTTTTTCCATAGGTGTAATTATTTAAAAATGAATATTTATGCAGCAATAATTATCAAAGTTAATAATAATATTTTAACCATAGTATAACATTGTTACAACAGATTTAATATTCTGTGTTTTCTCTGTGTTAATCCGTGGAATTCCGTTTTTATCTACCCCCCATCCCCCCTTTATAGGGAGCAGTCCTTGACGGTTACAGTCAGGGCCGGGGGTTTATCCCTTCTTTAAATTCCAGAAATATATTTTCCAGCCTTTTTGCCTGGCCCTTTTTAATAATTTCTTATCGGGATTAATACATACAGGTGTACCTGTTAAAGACAATGCAGGGAAATCTGCTATCGAATCACCGTAATACCACGAATCTTCCGGATTGCATTTCCTGGATTCACAATATTTTTTCATTCTTATTGCTTTTTCCTCCCCATAACAAAGAGGTCCGATGGACCTGCCGGTAAACAATCCATTTTCAACCTCAAGTTCTGAGCATATTATATCATCCATACCCAGTACTTTTGCCATTTCCCGGCCTATAGAAACAGGAGTTGTCGAGAGAATAACTGTCTTTGCACCGTTTTCTTTGTGCATATTTATCTCTTTTATTGCTTCAGTATAAACGGCTGGAATAAGTATATTTTTTGAGATCTCCGCTGACAGTTGGTTGAATAATACTTCAGGTACATTTTTTACCCAGGCAGCCATCTCATTAATTATTTTTACAGGATCCCTTAGAGAGATTTTGTATAATATCAATAACCAGATAGCATGTTTTATGTCTGAAAGTGACATAAGTCCTTTCTTATAGGCTTCCCGGGCGAGGACATTACCACTGATTGCACCTGTAATTGTACGGTCGAGGTCAAAAAAGGCAATATAACTGTTCACATCACACTCTTTTGAAAAAGTGATCACCATCAGGATTGTATATGATATTCAGTCCGGCTGGTATAAGCCTGATATTAAATGTTTTGGCATAGAAAAGTTCGCCATCAACATGATAGGGTACTCTCTCCGGAAACTTAAGATCAATAGAAGCTGTCTGGAAATAATTAACTCTCCTGTCGTTGATATGCTTTCCTTTCGGCACCATAAGCAGAAGCCTGAATCTTTGGAAAAGATTTAGTCTCTTTATTGAGCAAACGTCGAATAATCCATCATTGGCAATCGCTTTAGGAGTAAGGAAAAAACTTCCGGCAAAACGTCTCCCGATTGATATTGTATTCATGAAGCAATCGGTTTCGTGACGGTCACCATTGCTGATAACAACCATCCTTTTTTCTCTGAAGAAAAGAAGCGTTTTTACAATATGCCACACATATTTATCCTTTCCCCCTTTCCTTACCTTGCCTTCCTCAGTATAGTTCTGTGCAGCTACTTCGGCATCAAAACCGATTCCAAGTCCGTTCAGAAAAATAGTCCTGTTCACAATACCAACATCCTGTGTTATCACATTTTTCATGAAAAATATCTCCCATTCATGGTCGGTAAAACGATTGGGAAACCCGGGAATCTGGATGAAATCATTACCTGATCCCGCAGGTATAGCACCGGCAACAACCTCCATGTTATTTATCAAGGGCCTGGCAACTTCGTTAAAAGTCCCGTCACCACCTACGGCGATAATATACTTTACACCCTTTTCAGCTGAGGTTTTTGAGATTTCTGTGGCATGACCGGGACGCTCTGTCAGAACAACCTCACCATCAATATTATACGCAATTAATTTATTTTCAATCTCTGGAACCAGAGTGCCGGCAAAACTATTACCTGCTATCGGATTAACGATAAAAATCCACTTTTCTTTTTTCTCTTCTGCCATAAGATATAGTTATTAATTTCCCTTAGTGTCCCTTTGTGGTTATTTTGTTTTTAATGATACGCTGACTCTATAACAGTTTTCACCGTATCAATTATCTCGCTGTCATTCTTATCAATAAGCTCTTCTCTCGGGATCGATTTATGGATGACCACTTCAAGCCTTGATCCGAAATTGATATAAAACCGTGTCTTGGGTTTGAAATCATAAAATCCGTTTAGTGTGACCGGAAGCATTCCGATATCCCTTGACCGGAACAGGTAAATAAATCCCCTGTAAAAAGGATTAATTTTACCGCTGGTGGTTCTTGTTCCCTCAGGAAACAGTGCCACCGAGCGTTCATTTGCTTTTTCCATAAGCTGTTCAACCATGTGCCTTGTGTTTGTTATTGTTGGCTCCCTGAAAGGTACATAATCTGTCATTCTCAGGAATTTTCCGAAAACAGGTACTTTTAACAGACGCTCATGCCCGAACCATGAAACTTCCGGAAAGAATGACACGATTGCCACAATATCAAAAAGGCTGGCATGGTTTGCCAGAAGTATATATTTTTCTTCTTTATTTATATTTTCCCTGCCGATGATATGTATTCTTTTTCCCATAAGCAGGAAGACTGATTTAGCCCATAGCCTGGTCAGGAATAATAATGGTTTTTTTGCATTTAGCCATGTAAGGCAGATTGCAATGAAAATGCCCAGAGCTGTGAAAACATATAAGATTCCGTAAACAGTGACTGTAAGGATTGTATTTAAGCCTGAAAATATCATTCCTGATGATTATACTGAGGCAAAGTAAATGTTTTTTTGTTTTCAGCGAATCATTATACTTTTAGTAATATATTATCGCATATTTGACTGAATTACTGACAAGCGCTATACGCCTGCTGTCTGTTTACTGCGAGGGGGATGATAATTATGTTCTTTCAGCTATAAGAATCGGACAAATATGTACAATATCATTAGATATTACAGACCAATTATTCCTGGAATAGTTATATTTACAATATGATTATTTCTCTATGAGACCGATTTTAGATATTAATTTCGTGTCTTGATGATAAATGAAAATGATAATATTAGTGATAATCTTCTTGTCACAAGGATTCAGCATAATGATAAAGATGCCTTTAAATCACTCTATAATCGTTATAGTAAGAAAATTTACTTTTTTTCATTAAAGTACCTCGGTAATAATGTTGAAGCTGAGGAATTGGTTCAATCGGTATTTATTAATGTCTGGGAAAACCGGGAATCTCTTGATGCGACTAACTCTG